>Ga0153921_1001237_pt1 | contig 11777 bp, 13 predicted proteins | sample TSNJ005MetaG_FD_104691 | JGI IMG/M metagenome (GOLD analysis project Ga0153921, IMG submission 104691) | Attine ant fungus gardens microbial communities from New Jersey, USA - TSNJ005 MetaG | ecosystem: Host-associated > Fungi > Mycelium > Unclassified | place: USA: New Jersey, Brendon T. Byrne... | reverse complement strand
GCCGTCTTCCTTAATATAGACAACGAAATCGTCGATCTTCTCCTTGCCTTCCCAGCCAACGGTCTGATGGACCACATAGCGGCCATAGGGCAGTTCCTTGCTTTGGCAGATGCCGTCTGCATCGGTAATGAGATAATCTTTCTCAGCGTTGCGTGCGTCTGCATAGCTGCCAGCAGAAGCCAGATAGATCTCAAACTCAGCGCCGGATTCCGGCGTTTCGATACCGGTTTCACCCTCGTCGGTGTGCTTAATCAGCCAGATCCTTCCCTTGATAACATCCTCGGTCACGTCGTTTGAGACCAGGTTGTGTGCAACCGTGAACAGACCGGGAGCAGCACCCACTTTATGGATGGCGGTGTCTAAAAGATAGCCTTCGGAAGGTGATATTTCCTTGATGGTCCAGTCGGTATCACAGGCATACTCAGCAGTCGTGAACCCACCATTAGAGTCAGTAGTATACGTGTTAACCAGAACGCCGTTTTTGTAGATACCGTAAACGGCCCCGGCCAGGGACGCATCGCCTTGGCTGTACCCGGTTTCGGAATCGCGCTTAGTTACCCCGGCCCTGAACTTCTTTAAAATATTCGAAAAATAGACGGGGGACGTTTGGCCGCTTTCGATTGTAATGGTCTGAGACGCCGGCGTCACGTAGCGGTCGAGCGGCTGCTCGGTTACGGTGTAGGTGCCGGGCATCAGCTCGACATCCACCTGGCCATTGGCGCCGGTGGTCACCGTTTTATTGAAATCGGTTCCGGTAATGGTAAAGGTTACCCCGTCAACCTTGCCGTCCTCACTGGATTTGATGATCCGCCCGATGCCATAGGTCTCGGTGTTAATTAACATATAGAAAATGACAGGATCCTCAGAACCGGTCATCATTGTCTGTTTGCCCGGGTATCCCCAGATAAGCTGCGCGCCCATAATCGGGATATCCTTGCGGAACTTACATGCCACAGCCGTCTCAATCATTTTAGTACTGGTCAGGGTATAGGTGTTACCGCTGCGGGAGACCGTCAGCTCGGGAAACGATTCCAGCTCCTCGAAGTCAACCCCTAAGTTATTGGTATCAGTCAATGTCAGGCTATAAAGCTTTGTCGCCGGGTTGTACTTTAAGGTGTGCGTCGGCGCAGTACTCAGATTACGCCCGGTAAAACTGGGGATGGTCGCATGCCCTGCAATCTGCTGCAGAATCCAGTTATAGCATTGTTCCGCAGGACGGCCCTGAATAATCTTATAAAACTGATGCGAATCGATGGGACCGTTATCAACCAGCGTGGTGGGACTGGTACGCAGCAGCTGCTGGTACTCCCAGATGATAACCTGGGTCGCCATCTGATAATCCGCCGTATTGGTATCGGAAACAGGCGAGGTTTTACCAGGCTGCATTCCATACAGGGCCGTAAGGATGATACCATTGCGGGCGACAGGCGGCAGCTGCTGGAAGTAGTAATTGTTGTTCTGGTTTACGGATGTATAGCTATTGTCTGCATCAAAGGAGACACCACCTTCGATGCAGTAAGCATTCTCAACAGAGTTGTCGCTGTGTATGAGTTGAAAGTACCGGTAGGCTCTGCCGCCGTTGTGGGTTGCATAGGAGGTGGTGCCGTCGTCGTGGTACGTCATGGTGATATAACCGATGACCGAGTTATAAGTGTTCCCATCAGAGCCGATGATCTCGCTGCCGTATTGGGACGTTGCTTGTTGGCCTTCTCCCGGATCCGCAAATGCTGTTACCGGTAGACAGCCAAACAGGCATAGGATGCAAAGAAGAATGGCCAATGGTCTTTTGCTATTATTTTTTTTGCTCATTGAAAATAGTCCTTCCTTATTTTTTTTATATATAGAAAAACCCCCTGCACAGGTGTACAGAGGGTTGGGGAACAGTATTCAGCTTGTGTTAATAGAGAAAATAGATATTGTAAGTACCGTTGTTTTCAATCACAAATATGTTAAAGCGTTCGATGGGTCCTCCCCGGGTTTCTGTCATCCGGTCAGGGGAATGATAGAGTACCATGTTCTTCAAGGCGTCATACAGATCCTGGCCCTGCAGCGACTCAGAGGCGGGCACAGACTTCTCATAACTGGCATTCCAGGTCGTGAGTGTCTCATCCAGCTCTGGGGCAGGGGTATCCTCATCACCCAGTTCCTTGGCCCACCCAATCATATCCGCCCGGATTACCTCAATGTCGAATGGCGGTTTATACGCCGACAGGTCCGGGCCGGGATCGCTGCTACAGGCGCTTAGCAGCAGAGCCAGTACCACAAGAATAACTAAAACCGTTTTCCTCATCCTGTCCCCCCTTAATATTGTACGGTGAAGGTGATTTTGCCGTTATTTACAGAATACGTGACATTGAAATACACATAATCCTTGTACATGGCAACGGTCTGGCGCAATTGACTTTTCAGTGTGTTGCCCTGTATCCCCTCATTGGCCACAATGGTACCGGTAGAGCTGCCGCAGCTGGTATCACGGATCATACCCAGACTCTCGCCGTAAGCAATGGTCTCGGCACAAATTGTTGCCGCATCGGTGTCGGTGAAGGGGTATTCGTAGGTACCTTTTTGTCTCTCTGCTTCAGAGGCCGGCTCGGGGCTGGGCGTTGAAACCGGATTGGACTTCGAGGTGGATGAGGTGCTGTTGTTGCTCGAAGAGCTGCTATTGTTGCCCGACCCTCCGTCATTGCTCGAAGAGCTGCTATTGTTGCCCGCCCCTCTGTCATTGCTCGAAGAGCTGCTATTGTTGTTCGACCCTCCGTTATTGCTGGATCCGGTATTGCCGTTCCCGCCAGCCGTGCTGCGGCCGGTATTAGTTTTGGTTTCAGAAGTAGTACTGGTACTGGGTGTGACAGTTTGCGGCTGTTCCGGCTCTGCTGTATCCGATGCGGTGCTCGTGTCCGGCGATGAACTCTCTTTTAGAGAGGTCTCCGGACTGAGTGAATCACTTTCCGATGAATTAGTGGCAGCGGACGTGTCCGAGCTTGATGCGTCATTCGCGCAGCCTGTTATCAAACACATGCAGAGCATGAGAGATAGTAGTATAACCATTGATTTCCTGAACATTTTTTTCTCCTCCTGTACATGATGGCTTTTGCTGACAATGGAGATCCTTTAATATTAAGTCTATTTGGAATAGCAAAAGTTCTCGTTTTTGAAGGAAATAATATAAAATTACATTTGTTTCTCACCTCCAGACTGATCGTTGTGGGCGTTTCGCCTCTTCTTACAAATATTGCTTGAGATACCAAATTTGCATGGTATAATAGCTTTGTGAGAGGAGGTACCGGATGAAAATACCCAATAATGTGCTAAACGCCAGAGAAATGCGTGGTATCAAGCGTGCGGAGTTTGCCGAAATGGTCGGCATTACGCTCAGGGCGCTGCGTACCTGGGAAGCCGGCGAAGTCCAGATACCTTATGAAAAGCATGTTCTCATGAGCGAGCTTCTGGGGCTGCCGGTCGCATATCTGATGGGCGTCGCCACAGAACAGGATATCCAGCGCAAGGCCTCCGACCCGGTTACCAAATCGCAATTGATTCTGATGCACGGCTGTGCGGTCTATATCGACGCCCCTGAATACCAGTACAGTGCTGCGCTCGTAGATTCGATTAAAAAAGAGCTCGTGTTCGTTGACGGCGCCAGCCTGGCTTTTGATGATATACAACACCCGGTCAGTACTATCCCGCCTGCGTTTTCAGTGTCATGCATGGGCCGTGGTGAGCCCCTGACGATCGATGGTATCATGACCGCGGAAGCGGTTTTCGTGGAACCCATTTCACCTGACCGGCAGCTATGTACGGAACTAAAAGGCTGGTACCTGCCCAAGGACCGTTTTGTTGTCAATGAGACCGGCACCCGGTTCTACTACCACCAGCTTGGCGTCAAATGGCTGGCATTCTCAACCGCCACATAATCAATGAAAGAGCACCCTGGCCAGGATATCCTCTTGTTTGACAAAGGGATTGTCATGCCAGAACCGGGAGTCATAGGAATTTAGGGTGTTGTCACCCAGCACATAGTAGCATCCGGCCGGCACGGTCCGTTTTTTAGCCCATTCATCAGATGGATCAAGCAGATACACCTCATCATCACAAAAGTAAATAGAATCTCCGGGGCATGCGGCAATGCGTTTGACGAGGATATCAGCGCCTCTTTGAAATATAATGATATCGCCGACTGCCAGTCCGCCCGTATGCCGAAGACCGAGAATATAGCTGTTTTCGGCTATTGCCGGTTCCATAGAAGACGAGGGAACATATCCTAGGAAGAAGATTACCCGGAAGGCTACGACCGTTATAAGAAAGCAGACAACTGGTACAATCCAGCTTTTTTTTCTGCGTTTCATATGAAATCCTTGGCCAAAAGCTTCAGGCAGGTACGGGCCCTTGCTACCCAGGCACGGACATGATTTTCCGGTACCTTATATAAATTGCCGATCTCCCGGTAAGAATAGCCGTCATGGTGTAAAAGCAGTGCCCTGATCCCACGCGCTGTGGTTCCTGTACGCTGCTTGGACTCATTTTCCAACAGTTCCCGCAGCGACTGGTACTGAGATGCGGCAGCGGCAGCGTCACAGCTATCCGGGATCATTTCTGTCCGCAGCTCCGTCTGGCTCTCGGCTCTGAGTGTGGAGTACTTAAGTGCGTCATAGATTTCATTGCGGATACACACATAGGCATACGTAGCGAAGGCTGCCTTGCCCGGCTTGTATCCCGCTGCCGCTTTGCAAAGACCAATGCTACCGATCTGGAACAAATCCTCACGCGCATAAATGCCTGTGGCGACGCCGATTCCACAATCGTCAAGCACCTTGTATACCAGACCCAGGTTGTTCTCTACAAGCTGCTGGGCTTTAGTACTCAATTTCATGCGGACCTGCCTCCTTTGTGTGGCTGCCGCCGTGCAGGGTGGCGCGGGGTAAATCCATGATTGCGCAGGATCCCCTGGCTTCGTTCTATAACCTGCTGACAGTAGTACTCACCCAGATACCCAATGTGTGCCTTGGACCGTGGAGCCTGAACAATGTTCATGAGCAGAGTATAGGCATCGTCGTCGGTCATGGCACCGGACTCGTATAATTGGTTGAAGTAAAAATGCGCCTCCCTCCGCAGTTTTCGCAGCCGGGCATCCGCTAAGGTACCAACCGGTTTCGTGGTCCCGGGGTGGGTACGTACATACATGTCGCAGTGCGGATAATTGCTGCAGATATACAGCATAGTGTTGTTTTTATTCTCTTTATAGATTCCTTCTGCGCTGCGCAGCACAATAGTTGCGCCGCACTTAGGGCAGTGGTCCGGTACCAGACCGTCCTTCTTTTTCGTCTTTTTCAAACTTTCACCTCCCATTACTTTTTGGAATACAAAAAAGCCGATACCTTCTAAAGCATCAGCTTTTTCGCCATTGTCAGCAATACAAAAACTGTACCGTGAGGTTCGCGCGGACGAACCGTAACTGAATCCACACCCTAGCCCCTTTCCGGGACGTTGCATAATACACAATGCATCAGGTGCGTAATGGCGGAATAAACCGCTTCAGAAAGCCTGGGTACAGCTTTTACACCCTCATCATAGCATGGAAAACTCCTGCTGTCAACCTTTATATTTCCCGTTTTTGAAAATATAAATAAATTAGGAAATAATATTTCCTTTTTCCTTCAGCGAGTGCGTACCATAGCGTTACTTGTCATCATCGTCGTAATCATCATCCGCTTCACGCGTATAACGGCGGTTGCGCGCAATGCGCATTCCAATCAGAATACTCACACTCAGCACCATGCCGCCGGTGAAGAGGACCAGATGCATCGTGGGGATTTTGCCAGTATCCTCTGGTACTGTTGAATCATCCGTTTCTGTTACTGCATCGTTTGTTGCCGGCGGATCATTCTCAGCAGCGTCATCGGTTTCGGTAGCAGAGGTTACCTTTATTGCTGTGGTCAGGCAGCTGAAGGTATAGGTTTTGCTGCCACCCAGTTCACAGGATAATACGCCGTTTTCATCCACAACGATGGTCCCTGGATACTTGCCATAATCCAGTTCCAGGATAAATTCCGTGCCAGCCCATTCCTTACCGAGTTTGACCACCAGCTTATCAGGCTCTGATGATCCAGGCGGCGAAGCCGGCTCCGAATTCAAAGAAGGGTCTGTCTGTGGTACCGGAGTCGTTTGCTCCGCCTGGACCGGTTCTTCGGCCGGCTCAGCTGATACCGTTGCCGGACTTAGAGCCAGTACAAGCATCATAGCGCTTATCAAAAGTATCAGGATTTTTTTGCTCATTATAAACCTCCAGTCGTTTTATTACGCGGCACAGGAGATTGCTCTGTAGCCGCGCTGCGCTTCGTCGATACAGCGCCCCAGGATTTCAAAAAAACGCTTCTCACTCAGAGGATTATCCAGCCAATTTGTAGCTCTATATGAATAGCACCCAAGGTTTTGATTGAGTGCGTGGCCACCTAGCACACTTTTGAGATTCAGGTCATTGAGCGCCCGCAGCCGTTTCGGTGTGATATCCGACTCAAAGGTCTTAGCCAGGTAGATGACAATCAGGGGATGTACCCCTGAAAAACTGACCTGTAAGTAGTAATCCTCATATATCATCATCAGCGATGACTCATCCTGGTCTTCAATAGACAGTACCCGGGATATCATCGCCCGGGTGTCGGCTGCGATCTTATTTCTAACCTGCCGTTCCTGAGTTGTCAAATAATAGTCTTTCATAGTAATATTTGGTCTCCTTTAGGTTGAAGTTGTCATATGTGTAATAGCCCCCCAAATCCGACCTGCTTCATCATTGATCCCCAGTATCCGTACTGTCACACGGGAGCCTCTGGGCGGGCGGCCGCGTTTAGGATGCGGGCACAGACAGTCGATTCCGCCATCCAGCGCGACAAAAACCCCGTTCTGATCGACCATGCTGACAGTACCGACATAGCGGTTGCCAACCGTATATTTCTTCAGTGCAGCTTCATATGGGTTTGCCGCAGCCTGCTTGACAGAAGCCGTAATTTGGATGTTGTCCCGGTCGCTTCGGTCAACAGATAAGATGCGGACCAAAATGCGTTCACCGGCCACGAAATGATGCTGCGCGTCTACCCAGCGCTGGTACGACAGCTCTCTTAAGGGAATATAAGTTTCTATACCGAGTACATCGGCAAACAGGCCTGCCTGAATCACGGATACGACCCGGGCTTCGGCACAGACACCCTCATAAATCAGGTAGTTGCCGTCACGATCCACACCAAAATACATCTCCCTGCACCTTGAGGCCATGGCTTTCAGCCGGCTGGCAGCTGCAAGACCGGTCTCATGGTCGATGCCTTGTACAATGTAATCCACCTCAGCCCCCAGCCGTTTGGTGATAAGGTAGTGGTGAATCTCTTCCGGACGGCGGCCACGCAGATCCTGCGGCAGCTCGATAAACTCCCCGGCAGGGATGATGACCTTGATATCTCCGTGATAGACCACCGCATAGCTTATAAGCGGATTGTCCACCGAACGTTCCACGCCCTGGATATAGCCGGACAGTATTTTGCCTGCCTTGAGGGATTCGACCAGGTCAAGTACATCACTGGCATGTTTATCGGCCTGGGTTTCAACAGTACGCTCAGCATCAAAGCCAAGAATATTCTCCTGGGCATGCCTTCGGCCGGCTGGACTGCTGCGGGTTGTACGGGACTGGGTTTGGGGATTTGAATCTTCGGGGAGCGTCCCTTTCTTTTTCTGTGGTACCGGGCCGGGGATAGTTTTGGATTCGTCTTTGTCGGCTGAAGCCTGGGCGGATAAGTCTTCCATCTCTGGTGCTGGATCTTTAACCTCTGCGGATCCGGGTTTTTCGACATCACCTTGGGGATTTAAATCTCGAAAGTCTTCATTTTGCGGTACCGGGTCTGCGCTGTTGGAATTCTGGGACTCTGCAGCAATTGCCGCGGTATTACCAGATACCGGATCGCCTTGCGGTGATACTGCATCTAAATCTCCGGAATTAGCAGATCTCGTGCCCAGGGATGTTGATGCTGATTTTCGACCTTTCTGTGGAACCGACTCTGAGGTGTCCTGCTTTGGGGGAAAACCGACATTATTCGACAAATTTAGACCTTCCCCCGGATCATCCTGTGGTACCGGGTCTGGGGCAGTGTCAAGACCTGGGTCCAGGATCCTCTCAGTCCTTTCTTCGGGCGGGGACTGCTCCAGTTCAGTATTGTCTACAGCCATAAGCTCGGTTGTTTCTGCTTTCTTTTTAGGCATAGTAATGATCCTCCTTATAAAATTAAAAGTCATTGGGCGGTTTGGTTTTACCATACAGCGCAGAGGGCACCTTGGATTTACGGCTTAGAGGAATCGAAACGGTCTTCTTCGAATGCGGTACACCCTCTTGGTGGTACTGGGTTTGAGGTGGTTCAGAGATATCATCCAGGTACACTAAATTCTCATTTGTCAAACCAGTACCATAGTAGTCATAGATAGAGGCCGGCTCCAGCTGTCCGAATAATGGGTGCCTGGTGTAATCGAACTTACGCGCCTTGAGGACGTTGTGGCCGCGGATGATAATCAGCATTTCGTCGCCCGGTAATCTGAGTACCTCATCAGGCGTCATGAGACGCCGGCGCCCCTGGCCTTCCATGTGTCTGTATTCCGGTATCACCTGCGCGATGGCAATGGTACGCCGTGTCATCATGGCTGAATTGACTTCGACTGTAATATCGCCTGTGCGGGTCGAAATAAAGTCCGCTGTCAGCTCGTCGGTACACCCGAGCATGAGTTGTGTGTCCGTGTTACCAAGGATCTCGGCCCAGCGGTCATGGGGGTAACGGTTTTTGAGCTGGGCTATATTTTGAACCACGATGCAAACTTGAATGTTGCGTGACCTCACGGAACTGAGTTTTTTCGGCAGATCGTGGATCGGGTTGGTGCCCATGGTATTTAGCTCTTCCAATACGATGTTAACAGGGATGTCGCAGCGCCGTTTGGGGCGGCTGTCGGCATACCGGACCAGCCGCATGAACAAAAAAGAAAAGAATAAAGAGCTAAGGAAATCCATAGCTCCGTCTTGGTCGCTCAATATAATATAGTAGATGCATTTTTGTTTGCCCGGTAGTGTCAGGTCGATGCCGGTACCGGAAGTGATGCGTTTGATTGCCTCGTTTTGCAGCACCTGAAGCCTGGTACCCAGTCCGGAAATGATTCCGGCTCGCACCGAGTCACTGGCATTCTTAAATAAGTTAAACGGAGCCTTTGCCGGATGGGTTATGGGCAACTTATCAAACAGGGCCATCAGCTGCCGTTCGCTGTATTGGGTCAGTAACTGGTACACGGCCGGCAGATGCTTTTGCTCAGCTTTTCGGCTGACATCCTGGTCGATATACAGTACCAGAGCCTTGAGCAGATTGCCTTCGCCAGCGTCCCAAAAGTGGTCGCCCTTGTCATCTTCATCTACAGTGTTATCGATGACAACATCTGTGAGCACCTGCGCCAGCAGGGTATCGCCCTGCAAGTCGGCCATACAGTTCCAGCTGTCTGAATGTGCTGGGTCTACCAGGTTAAAGACCCGTACGCTGTACCCGTTTTTCCTAAAGAGTGCTGAGGTCTCCGTGTAGAGCTCACTCTTGGGATCGGTCAGGATCACACTCTCGCCACGGCGAATCGCTTGGAAGAGATAGTTAAAGACAATGGCTCTGCTTTTCATGGTACCGCTGGCTCCGTAGACGGCGATGTGCTTATTGAGATGGGTCTTGTTGGGTAAGCAAATGAGTTTGCCATCCTTTTCGCCAAGTATAATCCCGGTTGCTCTCTGCGGAGTGGTAATTTCCAGTACCTCTTTGAGTTCTTTTTCGGTCATCCAGCCTGCGGTACCGTATGTTCCGCGGTTGCTGCGCTTGAAATTGCGGTCGTCGAATTGACCTTTTCCAAACCTGTTGTACATGAGATATACCAGTACAGAGCCACCCGCGACAATGAGCAAAAGCCCGGCGCCACGAAGGCCTTCTGCGCTAAAGGTGTATCTGGTACAGTAGAGTGGGTGAACATTAATGGCCGGCATCTGAGCGTTTCCCGAGATACCATCTTCAGCCATCCAGATGTTGTATCCTGAAAGCAACTGGCCAACGAGCCCGCTCAAATAAATGAATGCGAGCAAACCCAGTACCACGGCAATGATGATACCTATTTTCCTGCGTCTTGGGTCTATTTCCATCACCTCCTTATAATTAAATATAAAAAAAGAGGAACGGCATAAAAGTTCCTCTTACCAGATTAGTACTGGAAAATTCAGTTTCAGTATTTGCGCCGGTTGCTCTTTGGCTTATCTGGGATCGTCATTACAAAAGCAACAAGCAGTTTTTTGACTTAGTCGGTCACTTGGTCGGTTACTTGGTCGGTCAGAGCAATTTCAAATTCGTAATGAAATACACTGCTCTTACCACAGCAATGGCTATGCCCACGTTTTTATGTCGGTGGTTCATCTTCCATTGCCTTCTTTAGAATAACAGACAAAATAGCGTCCGCTGCCTGGCAAACGCTATTTTGTCTGTTGTTTTTTACTGGTTAAAATTGTTTCAAGATGTCATGATGCCCGACGTCAACGAGAATAATCATTTTATCTTCTTCATAGTACCAAACAATGCGTATACTCATATTTACGCTGCACTCATATAGGTCATCAGTACCTTGTATGCGCTTTGTGCGCAGAGATGGATGCATAGGATTTTCAGCCAGTAGTTCCAATTTCCTCATAAGCTGCTTTTTTTCCTGCGCAGTAAGTGCTTTATAATGCTTTTGAAACCGCTGTGTAAAAGTAAACTGATAAGCCATTAGTTATCCTCCAGTTTTTTGAACAAAGCATCCACATTATCAAAAACAGGCTGTTCTCCAGAGGCAATTTTGGCTTTTGCTTCCTCAATTTCGCCCCTTAACTCATCGAGATACTTTTTCGGGTATACGACAACCGGCATGATGAAAATCGTTCCATCCTTCTCAAAAACTTCTAATTTGTCGCCTTCCTCAAGCCCCAGTTTATCAACGAATTCTTTCGGTATAGTGATCTGCGATTTTGCGCGTAATTCAGCTAACATAATATCATCTCCTTTTCGATGTAGTAGGAATTTCCGACTTTCTTACTTTCCTACTTATAGTATACGCAATTATCGCAGAAAAATCAATACTAAAATTTCTGTTGAAAGCAATCAACCTATACGCCAAGAAAAATATAAATACACTACTTTTAATAGAGAAAGATCAGATTTCTATAGCATTAGCCAGAGCGCTCTCATCCAGGATTTTTATGCTTATTTCCGGTTCCAGGTATGCGCGCAGAAAATCTGCCTGCCAGGGGAAAGCAATCACCTCGAACCGCAAATCCGGCCGTGTGGCAGCGGCTTCCCTGAATCGGATTAGTCTCGCCAGATCACTATCCAGATGACAGAGGATGTGAGTACCATCCGAGATCGCATCCAGTTCCATAAACGTATGGCCACGGATCCGCATCTCCTCCGGGAAGACCGCTGAGAGCAGGGCTTCACGCCAATCGAGCCTGGTCAAGAGCTTGATAATGGTCTTGCCGGAGTCAGTCATGGGAATGTAATGGATATGGTGATAGATACTGTCGAACCGCATCTCTTTTCGCCGGGTCTTATCGGAGTCCAATAAAGTCGCAAGCGCTATATCCGGATCCCGGCCGAATAATATTGCAGAGTCAATATCCGTTACACCGGCGTTCATGCGCGCAATTTCCGTTAAATGGTGCAGCGTCTTGAACTCGCCGAGCCCACTCCAACGCATTACGGCAT
>Ga0153921_1001235_pt1 | contig 11802 bp, 10 predicted proteins | sample TSNJ005MetaG_FD_104691 | JGI IMG/M metagenome (GOLD analysis project Ga0153921, IMG submission 104691) | Attine ant fungus gardens microbial communities from New Jersey, USA - TSNJ005 MetaG | ecosystem: Host-associated > Fungi > Mycelium > Unclassified | place: USA: New Jersey, Brendon T. Byrne... | reverse complement strand
TTTATACAATTATTTACAAATGGAGGTGTAAGATGGCTAACATTGTCTTAAGAAATATAAGCAAAGAGTACGATAAAGGTGTTTCTGCAGTTAAGGAGTTTAACTTAAACATCGATGATAAGGAATTCATTGTTTTTGTTGGTCCTTCAGGTTGTGGAAAAACAACGACACTGCGTATGATTGCCGGATTGGAGAACATTACGGAAGGAGAGTTATACATTGATGGTCAGTTGATAAACGATGTATCTCCAAAAAATCGTGATATTGCGATGGTTTTTCAAAACTATGCTTTGTATCCTCATATGAGTGTTTATGAAAACATGGCTTTTGGACTAAAAATGCGGAAAATTCCAAAAAGAGAGATAGAAAAAAGAGTTTTACATACATCAAAAATATTGGGGTTAGATCTTTATTTAGACAGGAAGCCCAAAGCGCTCTCTGGCGGACAAAGACAACGAGTGGCTTTAGGAAGAGCTATCGTACGTGATGCAAAAGTTTTTTTAATGGATGAACCACTGTCAAATTTAGATGCAAAACTCAGGATTCAAATGAGAACTGAAATCGTTAAACTTCATCAGCGTTTGCAAACGACAACCATTTATGTAACTCATGATCAAACAGAGGCAATGACGATGGCAACAAGATTAGTTGTAATGAAAGATGGGATTATTCAACAAGCAGACACACCTAAAGAGATCTATGAAAATCCTGCAAATAAGTTTGTTGGAAGTTTTATTGGATCTCCGGCTATGAACTTTATAGTCAGTAAATTTGAAGGTGAGAAACTGTGGATTGGAAATACTCCAATTTGTATGCCTGATGAAAAAGTATCTGTTTTAAGAGCTTTGGGGTACGAAGGTAAAGAGATTTATCTTGGAATCCGTCCAGAAAATATTAATCTTCTAAACCTGTCCAACACAGAACAGAAGGCTTCTATTAATGGCAAAGTTGAAGTTACAGAATTGCTCGGACCAGAGATGCTGCTTTATTGTGAACTGGAAAATGAAAAAGTAATTGCACGTGTAGAACCTGATTTCGCAATAAAACCGGGACAAGAAATCCAATTGGCTCTGGATATGGACAAAGCTCATTTCTTTGATATAAACAATGAAGCAGTGATCCGTCTGGACAAAAGTTCAACCAATAAGATTGTTGTTTAAAAAGGATAAAAAATAACGAAAAATGAAATCTGAGATGGAAATATGACTTTTTTATTTTGCATTTTATATAGCATTTAAAAGAAAGATCAAAAGGAGGAATTATGATGAAAAAAGGTTTCGTGTCTTTATTTATAGGAGTACTGTTTACTGCTTTAGTAATAGCTGGATGTTCAACAAAAGACAGTGATGCAAAATCGAATGGAAAAAAGGAATTAACATTTGTTAGCTGGTCCAGTCAGGAATCTACAGGGAAGGTAATTGAGGACCGCATGGTCAAGTCCTGGAATGAGAAAAACCCGAACACAGCTGTGAAGACCATTGGATATCCTTGGGGCGAAACGTTGCAACAATTATCAATTAAAGCGCAGTCAGGTGAAAATTTAGATATTGCCCAAATCCAGAGCAGCTGGTTTAATGCACTGGCAGGCCAAGATGTTCTAGTAGATCTGAATAGCGTACTGGATCCGGAATGGATTAAGAGCAATTTTTCTGAAGCAGCATTAAAAGCAGGACAGTTAGATGGAAAGCAATATGCTTTACCATGGACAATTGCTGCAATTGCACCGCTTTATAATCCGGAAATATTAAAAGAAGCTGGTATAGATGTACCACCTGCAACAGTAGCAGAATTTGAAAAAGCTTTAGAAAAGGTGAAAACAAAACTGCCGGATGTCATTCCTTACTCGATTAGCACAGAGAACGCATCTAACGTTTCACAGGATTTCCAAGCATGGCTATGGACATTCGGAGGCAATGTATTTGATGAAAATGGCAAGGTTACGATCAATAATGAAAATGGCAAAAAAACCTTGGAATGGTTAAAGCGTCTAAAAGATAAAAAGTATATTCAAATGGCTGTTGATCGTGCTTCATCGAGAGACACATTTGGACTGAACAAGGCTGCTTTTTATGATGATTCGATCGTTGCAAGAGGCTTCCAGGTTGAAAAGGGTACACCTTTGGAAAAAATGCCAAATCATTTGGTGCCGATGGATAGACCTGTTTTAAATAAGGGAGATACACCAAGAACCGTTTTATGGGGACATTATTTGGTTGTATTTAAAGGCTCTAAAGATCAACAAAAATCAGCAGAGTTTATTAAACATTTGTTGAAAGATGAGCTTTCTATTGAATACTTTAAATCTGCATCTGTGCCGCCTGTTACAAATTCTGCGAAAAAAGATCCAGTTGTTTCAAAAGACGATTATGTCAATAAGTACTTGCAAGTAGCAGAATCTGCTACTCCACTTGAAACAGAAGCTTTTACACAAGTGAATGAATTGGACAATATTATTGCAGAAGAAATACAGGCAGCTTTATTAGATCAGAAAACACCTGAAAAAGCCCTTAATGATGCTGCAGATAGAATTGCAGAGACAGTAAAGTAATAGGGGGATCACGATGGGTCTTCAAACACCGAGAATGAGAGACAAACAATTAAATATCAGACAAAAGAAAGAGCTAACAGAGAGCCAATTCGGCTCACTGTTAGCTATACCTGCGATGTTAATTTTCGCAATTGTCATACTCTATCCATTTATAAAATCTGTTTATTACAGTTTTACGAATGAGAAGCTTCTGTCTAATGAGACGAGTTGGGTAGGCCTTGAAAATTATCTCAATAATATTTCCTCAAATAACTTCATTGATTTGCTGATCAATACGCTCGTATTTGTGTCTATTACCACCTTTGTCCCTTTGGTGATTGCCTTTGCCTGGTCCATCGTTCTTGTTCAAGGATTTAAAGGTGAAAGTTTTTTAAGGACAATTACGCTCTATTGTTGGGTATTGCCAATCGCATCTATCGGCCTTTTATGGAAATGGATTTTTGATGCTAATCATGGTTTTTTAAATGAATTGCTCTCAAAATGGGGCCTTATATCAGAGAATATAAATTTTCTGGGCAATACAACGACAGCAATGATGGCGGTTTGTGTGGCCATGATATGGCACTCGTTTCCATGGATGATGGCATTTCTCCTTGGAAGCCTTAACTCAGTTCCCCAGGAACAAATTGAAGCTGTTCGTATGGATGGCGGAAATAATATGAGCATTCTTCGGAATGTGATCTTGCCACATATGAAGCCAATTTTGTTTGTAATCGTTATCCTTTCTCTTATTAACCGTTTCCAGCATTTTGATTTGATTTGGGTGATGACGGAAGGGGGACCTGCACATTCTACAACGACTTTTTCAATTGAAGTATACAAACAAGCATTCCAAAACTTTAACGTTGGGCAAGCTGCTGCGACTGGAATGATATGGGTTCTGTCTTTATCGATACTCATCTTTGTTTATATGCGCAGATTGAAAGAGGATGCATAAACACAGGTAATAGAAAGGTGATAAATAGAATGTTTGAAAAAACGATTGGGTTTCGCATTTTTTTCTGGGTGATCCTCTTAACAATTGGTCTTTTTGTCGTATTTCCAATTTATTGGATGATCAATACGTCATTTAAATCACCCAGTGAATTATTGGAACCAACTCTATTTCCATTAAAGCCTACGCTGGAGCATTATTGGAATGTCATTCAAGATAAACAATTAAGCGTTTACTTCAAAAATAGTATGATTACAGCGATTATTAGCAGTTTATTGGCGACCATTGTTTCTGCTTATGCGGCATATAGTTTTTCCAAGTTTCGCTATAGAGGAAGAAAAACATTTATGGTCTTAATATTGATTTCAAAAATGCTTCCATATGCCGTACTGCTTATTTCCATTTATTCTATTATGAGAACGTACGGGCTGCTGGATACACATTTTTCTTTAATATTTGCTTATATTACATTTACACTGCCTGTCGGAACTTGGACATTGAAGTCTTTCTTTGATGAAATTCCAAATGAATTAATTGAATCAGCGAAAATGGATGGCGCATCCCAGTTTAGAATATTACATAAGATTGTTTTGCCGCTCGTCATACCCGGTATGATTTCGGTCGCTGTGTTGGGATTTGTTACCGGCTGGAATGATTTGCTTTATTCACTGACTTTGGTAACCGATCCGGATAAACGCACGATTGCTCCAGGTCTCGTCTTTCGGTATTTAGGTGAAGCCAGTTCGGACTATGGCGGGATGATGGCGGCCTCTACTTTAATCTCTCTTCCATCCGCTATTCTATTCTTGTTTGTTCAACGGTACTTTATTAGAGGACTGACCTCTGGTGCAGTGAAAGGGTAGGGAATGTAAATGAATGGGAAACCAAATATTATTTTTATTACAACAGACCAGCAGCGCTATGACAGCCTTGCTATAAATGGCGCATCGTTTATGAATACACCCAATCTGGATAAAATTGGCGTGGAGGGTGCCCTTTTTTCTCGTGCTTACTGCACAAATCCGGTTTGTACACCGTCAAGAGTTTCGATGATGACTGGGAATCATATTTCACGTCATGGTGCTTATAATATCGGTACGTATCCCGTGGATCAAAGTGAATTTTTAAGTTATCGTCTTAGAGAGAATGGTTATTATAATTGCCATATTGGAAAGGCACATTGGAATGCCTGGGGGGAGCTTAATGATGAGACACGGGAAGTTGATAAATCAGGTGCACCTTTCAAAGATTTTATGGGGTTCCATCAGGCGGAATTTTCTATTGGCCACGGCTACCAGGCTTCACAAAAAAGCCATTATGCAGCCTGGTTAAGGAATAAAGGAATCTCTCCAGAGAAATATGCTTACCACAGTTTATTTGAAAATGATGCGATGGAAACGGGTGACTGGGAACTCCCTAAGGAATTTCATTCAGGAGCCTGGATTGTCGAGCGTGCGATCTCTTTTTTGGAAAACAGAAACAAAAAGCAGCCATTCTATTTAAATATTGGGTTTCCAGATCCGCATCATCCACATACATTGCCGTTTGATTTTGAAAATAAAGTATCGGAATCAGAACTGCCTCAGCCCAACTTAACGATTGATCGTGAGAATGAATGTGAACCTACACAAAAAATTAGAAATGGCGTTATTAATCAATCACGCTTTATCGGTCAATTTAAGGTAGCTGGAAATGGGGATGACGAGGATTGGGAGATTTATTTTCAGGATGAGAAAAAATCAAGCAAAACCCGAGCCTATTATTATTCAATGGTTCAGCTTCTGGATGAACAAATCGGAGAACTTTTAAACTATCTTGAACGCAAAAATTTATTAGACGAAACGATTCTTATTTTTACGTCAGATCATGGGGAAATGCTGGGTGACCATCTGATTGGACAAAAGGGCCCCCTTGTATACGAAGAGGTGCTTCGTGTTCCTTTAATGATCCGTTATCCAAAACAAATTCGTCCTCAGGTTGTTGATTCATGTGTTTCGCTGGTTGATTTATTCCCGACAATTATGGACTGTTTGAATATCCAGGATCACAATAAGCGGGATGGAGTCAGTCTAAACTCAATGTTACAAGGCAGTCAGAAAATACCCAGGAATGGCGTAAGAGTCGAATATAAGGAAGAGCCTGATCGGATCCGGTTTAAATGCTGGATTACGAAGGAGTGGAAGCTTGCATTATATTTAGGAGAATCTTTTGGAGAATTATACAATCTTACAAATGACCGGGAAGAAAATCATAATCTGTTTAATGATCCTGAGTATCAAGATAAAAAGAATGAACTGATTCATGAAATGTTAATAGATATGGAAAGAAGTGATCCGATTAGCCGCAGGCCATCAAGAGTATAACGTAATGACAATGCGTTATTCTAAAGACATCATTTAGATTACTACAGGATTAATTTTCGTAATATTGAAATAAATATTTTGGTCTTACAGTTTTTTATATAAATAGCAAAGAAGGTGGTAAAAGGATGAAGGAGATCAGGAAGCAATTCTTAAAGAGGTTAGGAGCGTATATTACAGTGACTGCGCTAGGCCTAATCTTGCAATTCTCACTTGCAAAAGTTGTGGAAGCGGAAACTTCTGGGAGAACAAAAGAGAACTTTAATTATGATTGGAAGTATCATAAAGGAGACGTACAAGGGGCAGAAGCACCAGGCTATAATGATGTAACCTGGGAGTCTGTTGTTTTACCACACACTTTTGAGAACACAGATTATATGGCCAATAATTGGTATCGAGGTGCAGGATGGTATCGGAAAGAATTGAAGCTGAAGCCCGAAGATGCAAATAAAATAATCAATCTTTACTTTGAAGGAGCCAAAACAAAAACTGAAATTTGGATTAATGGTGTGAAATTAGATACGCATATCGCGGGCTTTACACCATTTATGTACAATATTACAGATTATGTACAGGTTGATAAGGTAAATACGATTGCCATAAAGGTTGACAACTCCTATCAAGGCCAAGTAGCTCCAGAAAAACCAGATGGATCTTATGTCGGGTTCAACATGTTTGGCGGCATATATAGAGATGTTCATTTAATAAAAACTGAGAAACTTTATGTACCGGAAGCAATCCATGACTGGAATAATAATTGGAAAGATAATGGGGGCACCTTTGTTTCAAGTTCCAATGTTACTAAAGAATCGGCAGATGTTAAGCTGCAAACATGGGTGAAAAATGCAAATGCTGCCCCTGTTAATGCGGTGATCATTTCAAATATTTTAGGCGAAGATGGCCAGATATTAAAAACAGTAGAGAATAATGTGGAAATTTTGCCTGGCCAGGTAAAGGAGCTTATTCAAGAAACAAAGTTGCAGAATCCGAAGTTATGGTCGATAAGGAATCCAAATCTATATGAATTACAAACAATTGTTAAACAGGGCAATCATATAGTCGATGAGTACAGTACAACGTTTGGAATCAGAAGCGCGGTATTTACAAAAAATGAAGGCTTTTTCCTCAATGGTGAAAACCTCAAAATATTAGGCGTCAATCATCATCAGGATTGGCCTTACATTGGTGATGCGGCACCTAATAACTTGCAGCGGCAGGATGTTAAGCTAATCAAAGATTCTGGCTCGAATTTTGTTAGACAGGCTCATTACTTATATGATGATGCATTTATGGATGCTGCGGATGAACTCGGCATCATGCAGTGGGTGGAAATTCCAGGTTGGGGGAATATCTCTGCGCAAGCCTATGCACAGTATAGTAATGAATGGAAGGAAAGCAATGTAAATGCGTTAATTAACACGATCAGAACATCAAGGAACCATCCAAGTATTGTCATTTGGGGTGCAGGCATTAATGAAATGCCGCAACATGATAAACCTTTAGAGCAAAGGTTGCATAATACTGCGAAAGCAGAGGATCCTAGTCGACCAACTTCATCCGGAAGAAACTATAATACCAATGATAATATCTTTGACGTGTACGGAAGGAATATATATACAGAACAAGAATGGGTGAATGCTGGTCTTCATCTTGGCGCTCCAGACCCTAACAGCATGGGATTGATTAATACAGAGCATACTGGACATACTTTTGAAACTTGGAGAAATGCCAGTGAAGAGAGATTAGTAGAACATGCTTTACGCATTCAAAAAATGACTTCACTTGGTCGTGATCAAAAATATGTTCATGGCAGCATCGTTTGGGAAATGCATGACCATCATCATCAAATTTCGATTGTACGACCTCATGGTTTAACAGATGCTGGACGGATTCCAAAGTTTGCCTATTACTGGTATAAAAGCCAGTCAGCAGATGTGAATTATGATGGTTCTGTCAATCCGATGGTATTTATCGCAAATTATTGGCGACCTGAATCACCAACAAAAGTGATCGTTTTTAGTAACGCAGATAAAGTTAGATTTTCTAAATGGAATGAAACTGCGGGAGAGTGGGAGGCGTTTGCAACAAAGGGTCCTGAGGCGATCAATGTTGCCCATCCGCATTTTGAATTTGACGCAGTCAAACACGATACAAAGAAAATTAAAGCTGAAGGTATCATAAATGGGGAAATCGTTGCGACACATGTTGTTGAAGAACCAGGTGCTCCATCTCAGATTGATTTGGTGACAGCTATTCCAAAAATCGATGGAAATGCCAGTGATGTATCAATTATTGAGTTTTTTATCAAGGACAAGAATGGCACAGTCATTCCTTATTCAACCAATCCGGTCGAATTTGAAATTACGGGGCCAGGTGAATTAATCGGCGGCCCGGCGGTCAATGCAGTAAATGGGGCTAATATTATTTTAGTTAAATCAACCGGAGCCCCAGGTACAATAAATGTAACGGCAAAATCGGTTGGTTTAACGTCAGATTCCATTGCGGTAACAGCAGCAGATGTTGGCATCAATATGCCGCAAGCTTCTATTAAATTAAAAGAAACAGCGAACATTGCGCCAGGTAAAGAAACAGATATTAGAGTCACATTTTCTAATACTGGAAGTCAGCCTTTGGAAGATGTCAATCTGACGCTCCAATTACCGAGTGACTGGACAATTGTTTCAGAAACATCTAATTTCTACAATCGTGTTGAAGTTGGCGAAGAGGTTGAGGCCGTTATTAGAGTGAAGACGCCTAGTGGCATAAGTTCTGGTAAAGGGACAGTGATAGCAGTGGGACAGTTCTCTCTTGATCATCAGACTCATAAAATAGCGAATAGCATGGATGTTGTTATATCTAATAACTTAGCCTTATTCAGGGAAGTGAAGGCTAGTACAGAAGAGATGAAGTCGCCTATATTCAACCCTGCATCAAATGCCAATGATGGAAGTAAAAGCACGCGTTGGGCTGCATCGAGTGGCAGCTTGCCACAATGGTGGCAAGTAAATCTAGGTACAGTTCAGGAGATGAATCAAGTTCAGATTGCGTTTAATCAACAAACAAATCGAACCTATACGTATGACGTGGAAATATCTTCGGATAACAAAAATTTCACAAAGATTATTGAGAATGAAACATCGAATCCTATAGGTGATACAATCGTTACTTTCGCTAAACGAGAAGCTCAATTTGTTAAGGTTTCAATTAAAGGAGTGAATCCTTCTAATTGGTGGGCGTCAATTAGTGAGGTAGAGATTTATAATAAGTAAGAAAGTGTATTAAAATTGAAAACCCATGTATCCGTTCCACTTTTTAAATGTTGATCAGTGCAGAGCATATATCGATATTAAGGCGAATTATGGAAAAAAAGAAAACATGCTAACATCGGCAGCTGTGCTGCAAATGTTAGCATGTTTTAGGATTCAGCCGAGCTGAAATTGAAGCGCTTCTCCTGACAGCAGATAACCATTTCCGACTCTGGCCTGTCCTTCAGTGAAGGAAAGGCCGTACGTATCGGCAAACGCAGCAAGGCGTTTATCATCGTTTGTGCCAATGGTGACCGACTGGATATGCCCGCTGTTTACATCAAAGCTGTTTTCAGGCTTGTTCAGCTGTCCGCCCCATTCAATCAGGAACGGGGCAGGAGCAGAAACGAGCGGAAACAGCATCCGCCATTCCAGTACGCTGCCGCTCGGAAGCCGGCGGCTCCCGGCCAGCGGGCCTGTGTATGCTGTGCCTCGTTCCGAAAACTGATTCACGTACAGATTCATCGCATCCGTTCTCAGTGCAAATTGAATCATGTTTTCATTCCCGTCCTCCAGTGTCTGCACGACTTCATGGATCAGCGGGTTCTCAGCAGCGATCGCTTTCTTTTTGTCAAAAATGCCAATCCATTCAATATAGCTGTTGTTGGCAAAGTAGGCCAGATGGTTAAAGGTTCCCCAGTTTTCGTGGCGGCCTCCCTGCACAGTACGGATTCCGTGGGCTTCTGCAAAAGCGTGTGCTGCCTGCTCGGGGTTTTCCGAGGCAATGATTACATGGTCAATATAAAGCATAGCAAGACCTCCTGGAGATGTAGTTAGCATAAGCATATAATAGAAAGTGCGGGGAACATATAAAAAGCAACCAAAAATTTGTAAAATGGAGGATACTGTAAAAATCTGCCGTTTATTCCTGTGGTGATTGGGTATATAGATTTAGACATAATAAAATGGAGGAATCAGCATGACGAAGCATCCAGGCGTCACAGTTTACGTAAGTGAAGCGAGCGAGACTTGCGGTGAGCTGCTTAAGCAGTTGAGACGCTGGAATATTCAATTAGAAGTAAAAAACATTACAAAGGATTCCAGCTATCGCAAGGAGTTGCAGAATAGAGGGATCTACGGAACACCTGCTACCTTTATCAATGGTTTCAGCAAGGCGATCCTCGGATTTCAGAAGCGCAAGCTGCAGCAGGCACTGCAAGTGGAAGATGCCAAACAGAGCAATGTACACGAGTTTTTGCTGAACAGCAATCAGGCAAGTGAACAATGATCCAGGCACCGTTTTGCCGAAGAAATCATAACATGTGAGCATATAGAATTTCTAATGCAAGGAAGGGATTGTTATGTGGCAAGACATGCAAATGGTGTATGGCTATCCGCAGGAACCTTACAGCGGATATCCGCCATTTATGCCTGAAGGGCCTGCTGCCGAGCCGAATACAGCACAATATCCGGAATTGACTGCATTTGATTACTTCCAAAAACCCCCGCAGCCCGACCATCTGATCGGCATGCTTAACGGCCCGGATGGCCAAGGTGCAGGAGAAACGGAAACAAACAGCTTCCTGCAATATTTTCGGGATGAGCAAGGCGGATTTGATATTGATAAAATATTCTCCACGACTGGCAAATTGACTTCCATGTACAGGCAGGTCTCACCGCTAGCCCTCCAGCTCGCTGGTTTTTTTAAAGGACTCGGATCCAATTAGGCAGAAAAGGACGGCTTGGTCAGAAGCGGTCTTTTTTTTCTGTTTTCCAAGAGATGCAGGAGAGGAGGCATGACCTTGACAGGATGCTTAATGCTCCACGGATTTACTGGAAGTCCGGACGAGCTGGCACCGCTTGCTGCCCATCTGTCTTCAAGGACAGACTGGGAGGTTGCCGTTCCAGTGCTCCCCGGCCATGGAGGAGATGGTGATTTGGCTGATGTCTCACATGAAGAATGGCTGCAGGCGGCAGAGCAAGAGCTGCTCGCCTTGAAGAAACGGCATGCGACTGTGCATCTGGTCGGCTTTTCAATGGGCGGCCTTCTTGCCTCCTGCCTTGCAGCCCAATTTGATCCAGGCAAACTTGTGCTGTTGGCAGCGGCAGGCAAGATATTGGCACCGCTGCAGCTCAGCCGGGAAATCGCCCGGATCTGCTTTGATGCTCTAACAGGACAGCTGGAAATGAACGAATTCTACAACAGGATGAAAACAAAATCCGGAGCGGTCAGCTGGCATGCGAACAGGGAATTCTTCGCGGTTCTGAAACGAGCCAGAAAGGAAATGAAACGGGTGAGAGCGCCAGTGCTGATCGCGCAGGGCCGGCTTGACGGTATTGTGCCAGCCCGAACAGCGACATATTTGGAAGAAGAATTGGCCTCAGAAGAGAAGGAAGTTGTACTGTTTGACAGCAGTCGGCATTTTATTTGTTTGGAAGATGACCGTGATACAGTGAATCGGCTTGTCCTCGACTTTCTTCAGAAAGAAAGCTGAAAACAGCACCCTCCCAAACGGGAGGGTGCTGTTTTCACATTCTGCGTGATATGGTAACTTCCTGTTTCCTGGCAATGCTCATGATGAACAGAAAGAGTCCGAACAGGATGACGGTGCCGCCAAGCCATTGGGCGCCTGTGATCTGTTCGCCCAGGATGAAATAGGCTAAAAAGGCTGCCCCGGCGGGCTCGAGCATCATGCCGATTGATACAGCCGGTGT
>Ga0153921_1001224_pt1 | contig 11856 bp, 11 predicted proteins | sample TSNJ005MetaG_FD_104691 | JGI IMG/M metagenome (GOLD analysis project Ga0153921, IMG submission 104691) | Attine ant fungus gardens microbial communities from New Jersey, USA - TSNJ005 MetaG | ecosystem: Host-associated > Fungi > Mycelium > Unclassified | place: USA: New Jersey, Brendon T. Byrne... | reverse complement strand
TATCGCTGAACACCTCGCTCAACCGTCGTGGCGAAGCGATGATCTGCTCGCCGACCGACGCGTTGAACATGTTCTTCGGCTCGGACCTGCAGTACCTGATCATGGAAGACATCCTGGTCGTCAAAGACGGCGTGGACCCTTATGACGCGCTCGGCTGAACGCCACGTCCTGCAGTTCTGCCACGGCTATGACGGGCCGTTCCTGGACTGCGCCCGGCAGTACGCCAGTCTGTTCGCAGGCTCCGGCTACAAGGTGACCACGGTGTTCCTCACCGGGGTCGCCGACCCCGAGGTGGCCGCCGGGTGTGCCAGCGATGAAGTGTTGTTCATGGAGTTCAGCTCCAAGGCCGTGCGCGGCCTGAAGCTGGCGGCCATTGCGCAGTTGCGCAAGATTGCCGCCTCGCGCAGTTTCAGTTTCTGTATTGCCCACCGTTTCAAGCCGATCTACGTGGCCTTGCTGGCGACGCGGCTGCCGGTGATTGGCGTGCATCACGCCTTTGGTGACTACCAGCGTCGCAGCCGCAAGCTGTTTGCCGGGTTTTTCCGCAAGCGCCTGAGCCTGCTCGGGGTGTCCGATGCCGTGCGTGACGACATGCGCCGCTGCCTGCCAGCCTGGCCTGCCGCACGTATCCAGACTTTGTACAACCGTATCGATGTCGACGCCTTGCAGGCTATTCAGGTGCCGGTGTATGAGGCCCGTGATGCGCTGGGGTTGTCGCCGGACGAATGGGTGATCGGCAATGTCGGTCGCCTGCACCCGGACAAGGACCAGGCCACGCTGCTCAAGGGCTTTGCCCTGGCACTGGCGCACTTGCCCGTCGAGAGCCGCCTGGCGATCCTCGGCAGCGGGCGCCTGGAGCAAGACCTCAAGGAACTCGCCCGGGAGCTGGGGATTGCCGACAAGGTGCTGTTCCTCGGCCAGGTGCCGGATGCGCGCCGGTATTTCCGCGCATTCGATGTGTTTGCGCTGAGCTCCGATCACGAACCCTTCGGGATGGTACTGCTGGAGGCCATGGCGGCCGGCGTACCGTTGCTGGCCACGGCCTGTGGCGGGGCGAAGGAAGTGGTCGAGGGGGTCGGGATCCTGTTTCCCTTCGGCGATGCCGAACACCTCGCGCAGGGGCTGCGGCACCTGGCGGCGATGGATCAACACCAGCAACGGCAGTGCGCCGAGATGATGCTGGAGCGTCTGCGCGAGCGTTTCTCGGATCAGGCGGTACGCGCTACCTTCTGGCAACTGCCGCACGTTATTGAACTGACCGCGGGGGCCTGATGCTCAATCGATTCCAAGGCTGGCGCGAGCGGGGCTGGTCCGTCGTCGACGCGCCCGTCTACAGCGACGCCTGGCAGCGTTTTGGCGGCAGTGTCGCCACTCATCCGCAGGTGATCGAACGCCTGGCCGGCCTGGCTGACATCCCGGTGCGCTATTTGGCCTGGGAGCAGGGCGGCAAATTGCAGGCGTGCATCGCCACCTGGGGGCGCGACCTGGCCTTGTCCAAGGACGTGCTCAAGCAGCGCGGCAAAAAGGGCCTGTTCGACCTGGGCAACGCCGAGCTGATCCTGCCTGCCGCGCCTGACACCCAGGCCCCCTTGCGCCACCGCGCGCGCTACCTGTCGGCGCTGAACGAAGGCCGCTTCAGTGGGCTCAAGCCACAGGCCGAGCAATTGGCCATGGCCCGCACGCCCGAGGAACTGTCGAAGAAATTTCGCTACAACCAGCGCCGCGAGCTGCGCCTGCTGGAAGAGGCCGGTGGTGTCGTGCGGCCGGTGAGCGAGTTTTCCAGCCAGGAACTGGCAGTGATCTACTGCGATTTGTTTCTGCGGCGCTGGGGCTTTGTTGCCACGGGTGCCGAGCACATGGCCGAGGTGATCGAGCTGCTGCGCGAATGGCTGATCGGCTCGGTGATTTTCCTCAACGACGCGCCGATTGCGGTCCAGCTGGTGTATCGGGTCGAGTCGCCCGAGTGGATCAGCGTGGAGTACGTCAACGGCGGTGTCGATCCGCAAACCCGCGCTTTCAGCCCGGGCAGTGTGCTCAGTTTCCTCAACACCCAGAGTGCCTGGGAGCACGCCCGTGAAGCCGGCAAGCCGCTGCGGTTTTCCTTCGGGCGGGCCGACCGGGAATACAAGGACCGTTGGTGCAACCCCGTGCCGGTGCTGACCGTATGAGCCGCAAACAGCAATTGCTCAAGCGCCATCGGCGCAACAAACGCATCGGCGTGCTGATCGGCCTGGTGCTGCTGGTGGCGATCGGTGTCGGCGTCGCCTGGTGGCTGCCGCTGGTACTGGGCGTGCTGGCCTGGGCGGCTCATGAAGCCTGGTTTGCCGACCATTTGTTCTATGCGCCCAACGAAGATTACCAGTACCGTTTTTCGGCGGATGCCGCGGTGGCCGGGGTTAGTTTCGAGGGTGGCCGGCTGCGGGTGGATGGGCCGCTGGAAGCCAATGCGACGCTGGTGTTGGCCATCAAGCTCAAGAGCGGCTGGCTGGGGCGTTTTCTCGACCCGGCGATTGAGATTTACGGCGCTGACAGCGTCGACCGGCAAGCCTTCGAGCGCGGTGTGAATGGCCTGCGTTATCTGAATCTGAGTGGTTTGGCCCCGGCCCTGATGGCCGGTGAGCTGCGCCTGCGCGGGCGCTTTTGCACGCTGCAGGGCGCGCCCCGCCTGTGGGCCTGGGCTACGCCGGACTACTCGGCGCAACGCGTGATGGTCATCGCGCCGCATGCCGACGATGCCGAGCTGGCCGCCTTCGGGCTGTACAGCCAGGTCGAGAACCCATGGATCGTGACTCTCACGGCGGGTGAAATCGAAGCCGAGCACTATCAGCAGATGGGCCTGGACCCGGCTGAAGCTGCACGGATCAAGGGGCGTTTGCGCGCCTGGGACAGCATCGCCGTGCCGCGTTGGGCCGGTGTGCCAGAGGCGCATTGCGTGCAGTTGGGCTATTTCTGCCTGCAATTGCCGGCGATGCGTGCCACGCCCGATCAGCCTGTCGCTTCGCGCGAGGCCGAGCTGGAAGATATCCGCCTGTTTCGCCAGTTCAACGCGTTCCCGCTGCCGGCGGATCAGGACGGCTTGCCGACCTGGAATAATTTGCTGGCTGATCTGCGCCAGTTGCTGCTGACCGCACGTCCGCAAGTGATTGTGCTGCCTCACCCTGTCCTCGACCCGCACCCGGATCACATCTGCGCGCAGCAAGCGGTGCTCGAGGCCCTGCAAGGCCTGGAGTGGCAGCCGACCACCGTGCTGGGCTACGCCAATCATCTGCACGACAACGACCGCTGGCCCATGGGTGACGCGGGTGCCGGGATTGCGCTGCCGCCGCTGTTCGATGACGCGCTGCAGTTGTGGCCGTGCAGCCTGTCGCTGTCGCTGGCGCAGCAGCGCGACAAGGCCATGGCGCTGGGCATGATGCATGACCTGCAGCCGGCGCCGCCGTTCAAGCGCCGGGTGCGACGCTGGTTGCAACGTGTGTTGGCGGGCCGTGCGCGGTCGCCGTATGGTGAGAACGAATTTTTCCGCAAGGCCGTACGACGGCATGAGTTGTTCTGGCGTTTGTGAAAGGGAAAGTCATGAAAGTTTTGTTTCTGGTGCAGAAAGAGCAGCGCGCTATCCTCGACCGTCTTTACGAGGGCGTGGCCGAGCACTGCGAGTGTGATATCCGCTGGCTGAGCAGCGATGAGCAGCGCAACCTGCGTGGTTATTTCCGCCGCGAAGTCGATGTGACCCGTTACGATCGCATCGTGTTCTTCCTGCGCTTCAAGCAGGAAATCCGCCAGGCCGGGTTTATCCGCACGATCCCCAACCTGGTGATCCTTGAGCACGACGCCTACCAGAACTACATTCCCTGCAAATATACCGGCAAGTTCAGCGCCCACTACCGCCGCCTGCCGTGGGCGCGGGTGATCAGTTCCGGGCATATGGTCACTGAGCGCCTGCGCGCGGAAGGCTTTGACGCCGTGTTCGTGCCGAAGGGCTATGATCAGGCGCTGTTGCAGGCGCAAGGGCGCGAACGCGACATCGAGCTGGCGTTTGTCGGCAGTACCAACAGTGTGGCCTACAGCGGCCGCAAGGCATTGCTGGATGAACTGGCGCGGGTTGAACCTTTGGTGGTGACGCGCACCAAATCTGGTGAGGAATACTGCGCGACCCTCAACCGCATTCGTTTTTTCGTCAGTGCCGACGTCGGCATGGGCGAGTACATGATCAAGAATTTCGAGGCCATGGCCTGCGGTTGCGTACTGCTGGCATTTGATCAGGGCGCCGAGGAAAACCAGGCGCTTGGTTTCAAGGACATGGTCAATGTGGTGTTCTACAAGGACATCCCGCAGTTGCAGGAAAAACTCGCCGTCTTGCGGGCCGACCCGCAGCTGGCGGCAGACATTGCGCGCAACGGGCAGGACCTGGCTGTCAGTCAGTTCAGTTTCGCCCGGATTGGCCAGCGCATTGTCGAAGTGCTCCAGCCACCCCTGCGGCCACGTGCGCCGCTGAGCTTACTGGAGAGGTTGCGTCTGACACTGGGCGTTTGAGAGTGGCCAAATAGCCATAAATGATGGCTATATGATACTATCGAGGCTTGAATGCAATTCTCCGATCAAAGCGACATAACGCTTGTAGTGACCAGTTGCGGTCGCTTCGATTTGTTGAGGCGCACGCTGGAGAGCTTCGATCTGTTCAATACGGCGGCAATACGTGAAGTCTTCATCACCGAAGACTCCGGTGATGAAGCCGTACGCCAGGCAATTCCTGAACATTGGCGCAGTCGTTGCACATTCTTGATCAATCGTCCGAAGCTTGGGCAGTTGGCATCCATCGACCTGGCCTACGCGTCGGTCAAGACCCCCTACATATTCCATTGCGAAGATGATTGGGCGTTTTATCGACCCGGGTTTGTCGAGGATTCCAAGGTAGTACTGGAGCAGCGCCCGGACATTCTTCAAGTCTGGTTGCGCAACTATGTTTACGACTTGCAGGTGCACAGCCCCTATATCCACCTGGGGTCGCGCGAAGTGATTGGCGGGGTGCCGTGTTATCCCTTGCTGTCCGATAAGCCCGAGTGGCAAGGATTTTCGCTTAACCCGGGCCTGCGGCGACTCAAGGAGTACCAGTTGTGCGCACCCTTTGCAGGGTTCGAAGGCGAGAAGGGGCTTTCCAGGCGTTACGCAGAGTTGAATCTGCCAGCGGTTACCCTCGAGGGCGATGCGGTCCTGCACACCGGTTTCGGTTTGCACGTGGCAACGGCGGGAGAGCGCTCGACCAAGGCGAAGCGCAAGCGGCGAGAGCGGATCAAGCTGGCTCTCATGCTGATACTGGGTGTCGGTATCGGTTGGTTGATCAATAGTTAAGTGCAACAAGCCACCACAACGCCGCATAAGGTCTTTTTTTTCGATGAGTATCCTCAACATCATGTGGGCCGGTGGCTCTGCATTTGCCTCAGTGCAGAAGGTTCATCAACAGATTTTGTCGCACGCGCTCAGCCGTGCACCGATTGACACCTGGCTGCTTCAAGGCAGTGCGGACGGCGGTGAACCGGCCCGCGAGTGGAAGCTTTCCTCCGCCCGGCTCAAGGGGCGGCATGTGTGGAAGCTCATGATGCCCTGGATGCGCGCGCGCTTTGAGAAGGCCCTGCCCGACGGGGTAGAGGTGGTGCTGCTGGATGGGATTGGCGTGGCCCGGGTGATATTGCCTGTGCTCAAGCGTCTGCCGCAGGTGCGTGCAGTCGTGGTGTTTCATGGCGCCACACGCCTGCGACGGGCTGACCAGCAACTGTTCGAGCAATTCCCGGCCACGCAATTGACGCTGGCGGCGGTGTCGCAAACCCTGGCGGACTCGCTTGAGCGCTATCTGCAGCGGCCGGTGGCGGTGTTGCGCAGTGCTTTTGACCCGGTTGCTTTCCGCGCTGCCGCGCTTTCCCGGGAAGAGGCGCGTTCGCGCCTGGGCCTGCCGTTGGAAGACGCGCCGGTATTGGGTGCGGTAGGCCGGCTGGTGGATGGCAAAGGCTTTGGCTGTTTGCTGGAGGCATTTGCCAACGTGTCGGCCAAGCAGCCTGGCGCGCGCCTGGTGATTCTCGGCGAGGGCCCAGCCCGGCCTGCCCTTGAAGCCCGTATCGAGCAGCTTGCCTTGCAGGGCAAAGTGTCACTGCCAGGACATCTGCCTGACGCGGCGACGCTTTACCGTGCGTTCGACTGGGTGGCTATTCCCTCCACCCAGGAAGGCCTCGGGTTGATCCTGCAAGAGGCTGTGATGGCCGGCGTGCCGGTGTTGACCAGCGAGCTGGCGGTGTTCCGCGAGCAGGTGGCGGATGCCGGCTGGTATGCACCTTCGGAAGATGCAGAGGCCTGGGCCGGCCTGATGGCGCGGGCATTCGCGGCCTCTGCCACGGCGGTGGTCGAGGCTCAGTCGCAGGCGTTGGCGCCGGAGCAAGCCTGGAAAGACTTCAGTGAAACCTCCCGGCGGCTGTTCTCATGCCGCTAGCAGCGCTTGCTCCAGTGCATGCATTGGAAAGCAATCGTTCAGCTTCTCGCGTGCAATATAGCGCGCGAAGTGCTGCAAGTTGCGTCGCGCGAGTTCCGGGTTCAGCGGGGCGCGCAAGAAGCGCATGTCGGCCACGTCGATAAGCCCCATTTCATTCTCCGGCGTCACCACGATATTGCCCAGGTGCAGGGAGCGGAAGTATATGCCGGCAGTGTGCAGGCGGCGGATCAGTGCCACCAGCGGATCGAGATTCGATTGCCAGTCAAAACCTTCTTTATTGGAAATCTGCCGCAGTGTTTCCCCCGGCAACGGGCGATACAGCACGGCGGTCATGCCGGGCGCGGCCAGTTGGAAGTACGCCAGCACAGTCAAGGTCGGGATGCCGCGCTGCTGCAATTGCGCCACGTTGTCGATGAAACGCTTGGAGTACGGACGAAACAGTGCAGATGAAAACAAGCGTTTACGACGAAACAGTTTAAGGATATTTCCGTCAGACAGCAGGTAGACTTTGGGCCCGTAGCTGTCCTTCTCCAGGACTCTGGCGCCTTCAATCATCGTGTTTAAATCGGCTTGGGCAAGCCTTGAACATTGCATCGTTGGAAAGCCTTGTGGGGAGTCGCGGGCACAGTGATCGGTAATAATGCCGAAAGTTTTGGGTTTTAACCATGCCGGGTTGGCAGGTTGAACGTATTCAGGAGCGGGTGATGCAAGCAAGTCGTTGGGTGCAGGTATGGATGATTTTCGGGTTGCTTTGGTTTCTGCTGGCGATTGCCTTTGCGCCAACCAACAAGATTTACCAACAAGGATTGACGCTGTTTCTCTGGTTGCCGGCCATCGTGTTCGCCTGGTCGGCGCGTGAGCGTCTCAAGGAGGTCTGGCGCGAGCAGCGCTGGATGTGCCTGATGATCGCGGCGCTGGCCATCTGGGGTGCGATCAGCCTGACGTGGACCAATGCCGAGGACCCTTCGCGCGAGGCCAAGCGCCTGCTGTATATCGGCGTGTTCCTGCTGTTTTTCCCGGTGCTGGCCTGTGGTCAGAGCGATCGCATCATTCGCGTGATGCAGTGGGGCGGTTTCGGGCTGGCGGTGTCGTCGCTGGTGGCGATCATCAAGTTTTATGGGGTCGAGCATAACGCCTGGTCTGCCCGCCTCGAAGGGCTGGGGCAATTGGCTCACCCGATCCTGGGCGCCTACGTGATCGGCCTGGCGGCGATCTGGTTGCTGCACTGGCTGCCGCGTGGCCGCTGGATGCAAGTGGCGTGGGTACTGTCCATCGGATTGCTGGGGCTCTTCGTGGTGTTGAGCCAGAGCCGTGGCGCGGCATTGGCGCTGTTGCTGACCGTGGTCGCCATGCCGGCCTGGTGCCGTGACCGACGGAGCACCGTGATTGCTATCGCTGCGGTCGTGGCGGCGGTGGCGGTGTTCTTCGCCATGGAGTCGCTGATGCTGGCCCGTGGTGTTTCCTATCGGCCGCAGATCTTCATGGCCTCTTTGCACATGATCGGCGAGCATCCGTGGACCGGCCTGGGCCTGGGTGGGGACTACAAGGTATTTGCCGATAACCTCTATTTCGATCACGCCCACAACCTGTTCACGCATGTCACCATCGAGCTGGGCCTGCCGGGCCTGCTGCTCTGGTGCGGGCTGTGGTTCGGCGTGTTGTGGCAAGCCTGGAAGGCCCGCGACACGCTCTACGGCAAGGGCATCATCGGCATGTGGGTGTTTTCGTTCCTGGCCATGCAGTTCGATGCTGCGAGCCTGACGGGCACGCCCCGCGCCGAGTGGTTCATCTCGTGGCTGCCGATTGCGCTGGCCAGTGTATTGGTCTGGGCTCGGGCCAAACCCGACGCTTGTGATAAAGTTCGCGTCCTACCCAATCAGTGAGCTCGACACATGAGTGACGCACCGCCCAAAGCGGACCAGGAATCCAGCCTGAAAATTTATTTCAGGCTGCTGGGCTATGTGAAACCGTACCTGGGCATGTTCCTGCTGAGTATCGTGGGCTTCGTGATCTTTGCGTCCACCCAGCCCATGCTCGCCGGGATCCTCAAGTACTTCGTGGATGGCCTGAGCAACCCCGACGTGGTGTTCCTGCCCAAGATCCCGTTGTTCAAGGACTTGAAGCTGCTGATGGCCGTGCCGCTGCTGATCATTCTGATCGCGGCGTGGCAGGGCCTCGGCTCGTTCCTGGGCAACTACTACCTGGCCAAGGTTTCCCTGGGGCTGGTGCATGACCTGCGCGTCCAGCTGTTCAACAAGCTGCTGGTGCTGCCCAACCGTTATTTCGACACGCACAACTCCGGGCACCTGATTTCGCGCATCACCTTCAACGTGACCATGGTCACCGGGGCTGCCACGGATGCGATCAAAGTCGTGATCCGCGAAGGCCTGACGGTGGTGTTCCTGTTCGGTTACCTGCTGTGGATGAACTGGAAGCTGACCCTGGTGATGCTGGCGATCCTGCCGCTGATTGCCGTCATGGTCGGCAGCACCAGCAAGAAATTCCGCAAGCAGAGCAAGAAGATCCAGGTGGCGATGGGCGACGTGACGCACGTGGCCTCCGAAACCATCCAGGGCTACCGCGTGGTGCGCAGCTTCGGTGGCGAAAGCTACGAGGAGCGCCGCTTTGCCGCCGCCAGCCAGGGCAACACCGACAAGCAACTGCGCATGAACAAGACCGGCGCGGTCTATACGCCGATGCTGCAATTGGTGATCTACACCGCCATGGCTGCGCTGATGTTCCTGGTCCTGTTGCTGCGCGGTGACGCCACGGCAGGTGACCTGGTGGCCTACATTACCGCCGCGGGCCTGTTGCCCAAGCCGATCCGCCAGCTGTCGGAAGTCAGCTCGACGATCCAGAAGGGCGTGGCAGGTGCCGAGAGCATCTTCGAGCAACTGGATGAAGTGCCTGAAGTCGACAGCGGCACCGTGGAGCGTGACCGCGTCAGCGGTCGCCTGGACGTGCGCAACCTGAGCTTCACGTACCCCGGTACCGATCGCGAAGTGCTGAAGAACATCAGCTTCAGTGCCGCGCCGGGGCAGATGATTGCACTGGTCGGGCGCTCGGGCAGTGGCAAGTCGACCCTGGCGAGCCTGATCCCGCGCTTCTACCATCACGAGACCGGCGAGATCCTGCTGGACGAGGTGGAGATCGAAGATTACCGCCTGCGCAACCTGCGCCGACATGTTGCCCAGGTGACCCAGCACGTCACGCTGTTCAACGACACCGTGGCCAATAACATTGCCTACGGCGACCTGGCGGATGCGCCGCGCGAAGACATTGAAAAAGCGGCGGCGGATGCCTACGCCATGGACTTCATCTCCGAGTTGCCGAAAGGCCTGGACACCGAAGTCGGGGAAAACGGCGTGTTGCTTTCCGGTGGCCAGCGTCAACGCTTGGCAATCGCTCGGGCCCTGCTGAAAAACGCCCCGTTGCTGATTCTGGATGAAGCGACATCGGCGCTGGATACCGAGTCGGAGCGCCATATCCAGGCGGCGCTGGACAAAGTCATGAAGGGCCGCACCACCCTGGTCATCGCGCACCGTTTGTCCACCATCGAGAAAGCCGACCTGATTCTGGTGATGGACCACGGTGAAATTGTCGAGCGTGGTACGCATCTCGAACTGCTGGCCATGGGCGGCTATTACTCGCGCCTGCACGCCATGGGCCTGGACGAGCCGGCGACGGCGAACATCACCTGACACACCGGGGCGCGCAATGCGCCCCGTTTTTTGTATCAAGCCCCATACACGCTTGACCAAAGCCAAATAATTCGCTGCCTATCGTTTGTTATGTTGGCCTTCTCGATTCGAATGACGAACGAGAGGGCTAACCTTCTTGCGTGGGTAATGGAATGTTGCAACGTCTGTTGTGGAAACTGCTTCCCAAGCCCCAGCGGGCGTTTCTGCTGGGGCGTTTGTCGGTGGTGGATCGCCAGGCAGTGAACAAATCCCTGTCGGCGGTGACCGTCCTTCCCCCTGCCTTCGAGCGACACAACTGCGTGTTTATCCACGTGCCCAAATGCGCCGGCAGCAGCGTCTGTTCGGCGCTGCTGGATGGGCGCTGGCCAGGGCATTTGCCGTATTACTGGTACCAGCAGCAATTTCCCGAGCACTGCGAGCGCAGTTTCAAGTTCGCCTTCGTGCGTGACCCGCTGGAGCGCGCCTACTCGGCCTATACCTATTTGCGCAGCAATCACATGGGCGCGCGTGATCTGCAGGCCCAGGCCCTGGTGTCCAGCTACCGCGACTTCGACCATTTCATTGCCGGCTGGCTGCACCCGGACAACCTGCGTCGCCAACTGCATTTCGCGCCCCAGACCGACTTCCTGGTCGATCACGTGGGGCAAATGGCGATGGACTTTCTCGGGCGCCAGGAGTCGCTGGAGCAAGACTTCCAGCACCTGTGCGAACACCTCGGCGTGGCGACCTCGCTGCCCCATCTGAATGTTTCACTCGGGCGGCGCAGCGAGCCGGTCAGGGAGTTCTGTTCCTTGCGCACGCGCCGCCTGGTCCGGCGCGCCTATCAACGTGATTACGAGGTCCTGGGTTATGAATAGCCAGTCGCTGTCCCATGGTTCTGCATCGATCCGCCCCTTTGCCTTGTCGCTGTCGGTGGCCGCAAGGGCGGCGCTCAAGCACCAGCAGCCTTGTTGCGTATGGCTGACCGGGTTGTCCGGCTCGGGCAAGTCGACCCTGGCGAATGCTTTGGAGGTCCAGCTCAACGAGCAGGGACGACACACCTTTGTGCTCGATGGCGATAATTTGCGCACTGGCCTGTGCAACGACCTGGGCATGAGTGATGCGGCCCGCAAGGAAAACATCCGGCGCATCGGTGAAGTGGCGCGGTTGATGGTGGACGCGGGGTTGATCGTGATCGTCTCGGCGATATCGCCGTTCAGCGCCGACCGGGCCGCTGCCAAGGCACTGTTCGGGCAGGGGCAGTTTTTTGAGGTGTATATCAGCACGCCATTCGCTGTGTGCGCGCGGCGCGATCCCAAAGGCCTCTACCGCGCGGCGCTGGAAGGGCGGATCAAGGCGTTCACCGGCCTGGACAGCCCTTATGAAGCGCCGCGGGCTGCCGACTGCGAAATCAACACCGATGAGGTCGAGTTGGCTGACGCCGTGGAGCAGGTTCTCGCGGCCTTGTTCAAAAAATGATCAGTTTTCGCGCATGATGCATTGCCGATAAAGCTCTCGAACTAGGCGGCGCTCACCCTGTGCTAATATCGCGCCCCTGTTCATTTTGTATGTGGGTTGCTCCATGAAGTTGTCCATGCCGCGATTCGATCAAGCCCCTGTCTTGGTGGTCGGCGATGTCATGCTCGACCGTTACTGGCATGGTGGAACCTCGCGGATCTCCCCTGAGGCACCGGTTCCGGT
>Ga0153921_1001220_pt1 | contig 11864 bp, 13 predicted proteins | sample TSNJ005MetaG_FD_104691 | JGI IMG/M metagenome (GOLD analysis project Ga0153921, IMG submission 104691) | Attine ant fungus gardens microbial communities from New Jersey, USA - TSNJ005 MetaG | ecosystem: Host-associated > Fungi > Mycelium > Unclassified | place: USA: New Jersey, Brendon T. Byrne... | reverse complement strand
TTTAAAGCAGTTCCAGCATGTGGGAAAAGTTATTCAGATAAATAATCCGATGGGCATTTTTCAAAATCTTGCAGCAATGTATGCCGGTATCGCCGGTACTGATAAATAAGTCACTGTCTACGGGCAATTTTAAAAAGGAATGAAATAACTGGTTAATCAAGCCTCCATGGGAAATGATTGCGACAGTAGAATCATCAGGATTTTCTGTCATAATCTTAGACAGCATATAGTCTGCCCGAAAACGAAATTCCAGCCGGGACTCCTGTTCATAGACCGCAGCGTGTATGGGAAGGTCAGGAATAGAGGGATATTTTTCAGCGGCAGTATCCCGATCCAGTCCGGCAATTAATCCATTGTTGTATTCCATCAGATTATCATCCGCACAGATTTCCAGGTTCAGGGCTCTGGATAGATAAGAAGCAGTCTCCATGGCTCTTGTAAGCGGACTGCTGTATATTTTGGTAATACTGTCACCATAATGAGATGCAACCCATGCACTCATCAACTCGGCTTGCTTATGGCCTTTTTTGCTCAAGGCATAATTCGCCCGTCCTTCATGTACATCTAACAAATCAGCTTCAGATTCTCCATGGCGTATTATTAATAATTTCATAGGCAATTTTGTCCGTCCTTTCTCAACATGATCATAATGTTAACTGTAGTTTCTTGCCTGTCATAGTCACAATGCTATAACTGCGACTAATAATTGTAACAGTTCAGCAGCATAATCGTAACTGTTTAGCCGCCGGGCTGAACTGTTACTTATAACTATAGTTTATCATGGATAAAAATTAGTTTCAATGATTATCTGGGAGTGATTCCTGGATATCGTTTAAATACTTGTTACAGTTCAAAGGGTAGTATCCCGCGAAGTCAAAATTGCTCTCTTTGCAATTTTGCGAGGGTTGCAAATACTCTTGTGAAATATTATGCGTTTTCAAATTGTCTATTTAACATTTCAGAGATTCTTTGTCCAGGGTATTGCAACCAGTGGTCTGAAAGGATGAAAATTAAAAAAATTAATTTTGTATCTGTATATTCATTGAAAAAATCGTAGATAATAGAAGCGTAAATAGTAACTATTCAGATTATTGTTCAGCTGAATAGTCACTATAAATATTATGTTGGAGGTAATAACAATGACGAACATTTCAGAAATTGAATTGCAGAATCTGAGGCATTTAATCGGAGGATTCGATACCACTCATTGCAAGCTTCAGGAGTATTCCAAAGCAGCATCAGATTCAAAGATTCAGCAATTTTTTGAAAAAGGTGCACAATCCGCAATGGATAACAAAGAGCAGCTTATGAAATTTTTACAGTAGAGCAGGAGGACAGGTCATGCAGATTCAGGAAAAAACAATGGTAGCAGATACTTTAAGCGGATTAAACGGTGAACTGACCCGTTACGCAGAAATGATACCCCACACAGAGAACAAAGAATTGAAACAGGCTTTAAAGCAAATGCGCAATGCCTGTGAACAGTCTCAGGAAGAGCTGTACCAGCTTGCCAGAGAACATTCTTATTATGTTCCTGCCAGCCCGGCAACAAAGGAAGAGGTACAGCATGTAAGAGGACTCTTTACCTCAGGAACTATTTAGGAGAACAGTAACAGTTATTAATTGCAGTAAGTCATAACAACAACTACCCTTTCTATAAAAAAACAGCACCGGTTTGTATAAACTGGTGCTGTTTTTTATAGAATCAGGGGGTTCGGCTGACAGCAGCATCTTGGCTGTTTAAAATGCCCACTTGGCAGTCCGGCAGTTGTTTTTTGTGAGAAAACAAGTTAAGCTTATTATATGGCACACGGTTTATCAACCTGAGAAAGGAATCCAGTGATATGAAAATTACGGTTATGGAAGGAAAACGTCTGCCGGGTGAAGAACCGGAACTGGTGGTTTACTGTCATAAAGCAGACCGGAATATAGAAGCAATATGCAAATATGCAGGCAATATGGGATCCTATTTGATCGGTATTAACGGCAATGACACCTGCAGGCTTGAGCCTGAGGATATACTATATTTTGAAGCAGTGGATGGAAAGGTCTTTGCATACCTGAAGGAAAAAGTATGGCAGGTGGGGAAAAGTCTGGAAGCTTTGGAGAATCAATATTCCGGAGGTATGGGTATAGATTATTTCAGGGTATCCAAGTCCTGTATGGTAAATCTGAAATATGTGGAACATCTGACCAGCACCATAGGCAACCGGATCATAGCCCATATGGAGAATGGTGAGATGGTCATGATATCCAGGCATTATGCAAAGCTGCTGCGGGCGTATCTGAAAGCAGGAAGGGGGGACGAAGATGTATAAATGGAAGAAATATATGAAAATAGAATTTGAAGTTGAGGTCAGGGCATGTATTCATACAGGTGTAATGATGATGTTGTATCTGCTTGGAAAATTTGTGATCGGTCAGGATCATATCAGCTTCTGGCAGGCAATGCAGATGGCTCTGACAGCCTATGGGGTCTCATGGATCCAGCGTCTTCTGTTTATAAAAGAAAAGCCATATACCGGTAAAGATTTCCGGATCCGGGCATTTTGCTGGTATGCAGTTCCCTGTCTGCTTACACTTGCAGGCGGTACCGGATTTGGATGGTTTAAACTGCTTCCTCTGGGATTTGCTCTGTATTTTTATGGAGTTATGTTTGCATATTATATCGGTGTATGGTTTTTTATCCAATACTTTTATAAGGAGGATACGGAGCATCTCAATGCTTTATTAAAAGACTATAAACAGGGTTTTAGGAGGGATGAGGATGAAAGCGATTGAAGCCGGGCAGTTAACAAAGTATTATGGAAATAACAGAGGCATAGAAAATCTGGATTTAAGTGTGGAAGCAGGTGACTTTTTCGGTTTTATCGGTCCCAACGGGGCTGGAAAATCCACAACAATCCGTCTTTTGCTGGGACTGCTCACCCCGACTTCCGGTACCGGTACAGTCCTTGGAATGTCCTGCGGCAGGAGTAATGCGGAGATTCTTAAAAAAGTGGGATATATGCCGTCAGAAGCATTTTTTTATGAAGGAATGAGAGTCAGGGATATTATTGCCCTCTCTGCCAGACTGCATAAAAAGGACTGCCATTCGCAGGCAGGAGAACTGTGTGAACGACTGCAGATTGATGTGGGAAAAAAGATAGAAGAGCTGTCTCTCGGGAACCGTAAAAAAGTGAGCATTGTCTGTGCATTCCAGCATGAACCGGAAGTGTATATTCTGGATGAACCCACATCCGGTCTGGATCCTTTGATGCAGATGGAGTTCTTCCGTATCATGGAAGAAAGGAACCGTAAAGGTGCTACGATTTTCCTTTCCTCACATGTGCTTTCAGAAATACAGAAATATTGCAGGAATGCGGCAATTATCCGTGAAGGTAAGCTGCTTCGGGTAAGCAGTGTGGAGGAATTGTACCGTACTAACACCAAAAGGGTACAAATTACAACAGCTGAAGGAACAAAAAGCTGGATTCATAAGGGATATATGCAAGAATTGCTTGTGGAATTGAGTAAACAGGAAATCCGGGATATTACCATTACGGAGCCAAGCCTGGATGAAGTAATCTTACAGTATTATGAGCAATAGGTGTTTGATGTACAGCGGATATGGAGGTATATGGATATGACAATATTTATACATGAACTAAAACAAAACCGAAAGACTTTTTTCATCTGGGCATTTATTGTGGCGGGGATGAATTTCATATTTTTATTAATTTATCCGCAAATGGTTGGGGAGATAGAAGGTATGCAGGACATGTATTCCAATTTGGGAAGCTTTTCCGCCGCCTTTGGGATGAATAAGATCAATTTTGCGGCTCCTATGGGATACTATGGGCTGTATGACGGTGTAATGCTGGCCATTGGCGGCGGTATGTTTGCAGCTGTCATTGGTGGAAATATATTATGTAAAGAGGAAGGAAGTCATACGGCAGAATTTCTTTTTACTACGCCTCTAAGCCGTGAAAATATTGCGCTGCAGAAGCTGCTGGCAGCAGCAGTACTGGTGGTGATGTTCAATATCATATGTATGCTGGCGGGAATCAGCGGTATATACATAATTGGAGAAGAGATAGAATGGAGTATTTTTTTGCTGTTTCATCTGGCACAAGTATGTATGCATATCGAGGTATGTACCATAAGCTATTGTATGTCGGCACATCTGCGCCGTCCCTCCATGGGAATGGCCATAGGTATTTCTCTTTTATTCTACTTTCTGCAGATGATGGCCAACATCAGTGAGAAGGTGGAATGGGTTAAATATATCACACCTTATTACTACGCGGATGCGGCAAATATCCTTCCCCGTGAATCGATTGAATGGCAGCTGCTTTTGTTGGGAATGGTGTATGCATGCATTGCTGCCGCTATTGGTCTGCGGAAAATCGGCGTAAAGGATTTAAACCCATAGTTATATCTTCAGGAAGGTATATATTTTAGTCTTTGTAAGTTATAAACTGTCTAAAACTTATATTTAAAGGTTTTAGACAGTTTTGTTGCGCAATATACTTGAAAAATATGTCAATATATGAGAAAATGTGACTATAACAAATATGGTACTTAATATCTGATATAAAAGAAAAGGAGGATAAGATGAGTAGTTTTATAGCGAACCTTAGAGTGAAGAAGAAGATGCTGGTTCTTTTTGTAACAATGTTGGTATTATTATTATTAACAGGAATCAGTGGATTGGTAGGATCTATTTTTACCAATAATCAGGTGAGTGATTTTTATAATGGCGTTTATCAGACCAGAATATATGCCAACCAGATGATGAAATATTTTGAGACTTCTCAGAAATATATGTATGCAGCAGTGGCCACAGAATCAAATGCAAATATGGAATCCTATCTGGAACAAATGGTAGATTCCGGTACCAAAGTAGAAGAGCTTCAGGCATTGATCAACTCAACCTACACAGGGAGCATAGATCTAAGTACATTAAATAACCGGTTAAATGCAGTAGATCCCATTCTTGAATCGATGTTTGCATATCTTGATGAAGATAAACAGTCAGAAGCGCTTAAGATAGCAGAGACAGATTTTATGTCGGCAGTTAACCTTGCTACTGATTCTGTCAACGAGATTCTGGCGGATCTGGAAGTCAGCAGTGTATCGATGATGAGTACGATTGAAGGTACAGGGATGCTTATTATGATTTTGCTGATTGTCCTGTTTGCGGTATCCCTGATCCTTGGATTTGTGATCAACAATGCAGTCAGTAAAAGTATTCTGGAGCCTGTCACGCAGATTAAAGATGCGGCAAATGTTTTGGCAGAAGGTAGTTTTAACCTGGCGCTGAATTATAAGTCTCAGGATGAATTTGGTGAAGTTGTGGATGCCCTGAAGACTACGGTAGAGAATCAGAAAGCTTATCTTGATGATATCCTTTCCGGTATTTCCTCACTTGCATCCAAGAACTTGAATGCATCATCCAGTGTAGAAATAAAAGGTGATTTTATCCCTTTGAGAGATGGGCTTCTTACTACTTTTATCAACCTTGATGAAGTTATCAGTGCCATAGCTGAAGCTTCCCGGCAGGTATCCCAGGGATCCGAACAGCTTGCGGAAACATCACAGTCTCTGGCAGAAGGTGCTACCGACCAGGCAGGTTCAGTTGAAGAGCTTCTGGCTACCATTACTGATATCACCGGGCAGGTAGAGCAGAATGCAAAGGTAAGTGCAGATGCAAGCAGCAAAGCACAGGCAGCAGTTGCAGGTGCACAGGAAAGCAGTAATCGGATGAATGAAATGATGCAGGCAATGGAGCGGATCAGTGATACATCCAAACAGATCGAACTGATTATCCAGTCTATTGAAAATATTGCATCCCAGACCAACCTGTTGTCCTTAAATGCGGCGATCGAAGCGGCAAGAGCCGGCGAAGCAGGAAGAGGATTTGCAGTAGTGGCAAGTGAAATTGGTGATCTGGCAACCCAGAGTGCCCAGGCGGCTGCCAATACCAGAAAACTGATCGGCGATTCCATTGCAGAAGTAGAATCCGGTAACAGGATTGCGGCTTCTACAGCTGAAGCTCTGGATGAAGTGCGTAACAGCATTAATGAGATCAAGGATGTTACCATTGGCGTTAAGACTGCATCGGAAAGCCAGGCGGCAGCCATGGAACAGATCAATCAGGGGGTAGAACAGATTTCTTCTGTTGTACAGAGTAATGCTGCACTGGCACAGGAAAGCTCCGCAACCAGTGAAGAATTATCCGCACAGGCTGTCACTATGAATGGTCTGGTTTCAGAATTTATTCTGATTAAAAAATAAAATTATAACAGGGTATTTTAACGCATAGTTGACATCTTCCCACCGGACAGGTAATATAATAAATATAGGTCATTCCTGCTGCATATTAAAAAAAGGCATCATGCATACGCGGGGGAGAAGGAGGCAGTTATTTGCTGGGTCAGTTTACGTGGATGGAATTGGAAGATTGTTTTATTAAAATGCTGCTGGCGCTGATTTGCGGAGGAATTCTGGGATTTGACAGGGGACGCAAGAAGCGGCCGGCGGGATTTCGCACTTATATGCTTGTCTGCATGGGTGCGGCTCTGGTCATGATGACGAATGAATACATATGCAGGATATACGGGACCGGGGATCCTTCCAGGATGGGAGCGCAGGTTATCAGCGGAATTGGTTTTCTGGGAGCCGGGACCATCATAGTGACAGGACACAACCGGGTAAAAGGTCTGACTACGGCAGCGGGACTCTGGGCTGCTGCTTGTGTTGGTCTGGCAATCGGGGTCGGCTATTATCCGGCAGCCATACTGGGAACTGTCATGATACTCATTGCCATGGCTTCCCTGCACGACCTGGATGACCGGGTTATGGCATCTTCCCTGTTAATGAATCTCTATATTGAATTATCCAAACCAGGTGATCTGAAAAAGCTGCTGGCATGTATGCGCGATAACGGCATAAAGATCATAGAGATGGAAATAGAACATTCCGATAAGGTACATAGTAAAGCCAGTACAGCAGTACTGATTTCCCTGCGGCTTAACAAAAAGCAGCCCAGTGAAGACATACTGCAGCTGCTTACTGATGTGGAAGGCGTGAAGTATGTGGAGGAATTATAACAGCAAATAAATGTGAATGCAGCCTGCGCATACTTTTATTCCCGCGGGCAATGAGCAAGCCAATCTTTTGCTTTGCGCAGGAATGCAAAACCAGCTTCGCTGGTTTATCTCCTGCATTTGACTCTTACGTTATAAAGTTCTTAACCACTATAACCAGTTGTCTGGATATGCTTTCCAGATTATCCACATTGCTTTGCAGTGTCTGGATATTATTATAAATTTCATCAGTGCTGGCAGCAATTTCCACGATGCCGTTGGCACCGTCAGCTGATGCTGATTTTAACTCCTTGAAGATCTCCACCATAATCTTGATCTCATTTCCAATACCGTTGTAATTATCGGTGAGAGAACGCAGGGTTTCCAGGATAGACACAGCATCGTCACTATATTGATTACTGGTCTTATGCAGCTTCTGATAAGTATCCCTCATATTGCTTTCCATATCATCCACATATTCAGATATCTTATCAGATATAGAGCTCAGGTTATCGGCTATAGCTGCTGTTTCTTCCATACCGGCGGCTAATTCCTGGGAAGCTGCGGAGATATTGGTTATCTGGTTGGAAAGCTCTAAAGTAATCGTATTGATTTCCTGGGAGCTGGATTGAATATTGTTGCTGCTGTTCCTGATTGCAGCTACGGTATTGATCATATATTTCTGGATTGCCCCCATGGCACGGGCCAATATACCTATTTCATTATGCGATTTATCATAACGGCGGTGATTGCTGCCCGTAAAGTTACCTTGTTCCATCATTCCCATGTCCATAGTGGTTCTGACAATAGGTTCGGAAATGTTCTTGCCCAGACGGTAGGAAATAATTACGGCAATCAATATAACAACTGCACCTGCTGCAAATAAATAATTCCTTACCTGATTGATACCGCTTACCACTTCTGCCGACCTTACCGCTGTCACAAAAGAAAAACCGTTATCCAGATGGGAATAGGCAAAATAATACTCTTCTTTTAAGTTCTCTCTCACAATACCGTTTTTATTGACTTCCAGCGCAGCGGCAAGCTTTTTATAGCCGGCGTTCCGTACGTTGTCTTTGGAAGTATAATTCTGATCAGCAATAAAGTAACCGTCACTGTCAAGCAGAAAAGCATATCCGGTTTCGTAGATACTAACTTCTGCTACCATGACTTCCATACTTGTTATATCAATATCCAGACCGATTACGCCGCACATGATACCATCCACATAAAGCGGATTGATGTAGCTTGTACAGTTTTTGTCAATATCCTCATCATAATATGGATTCAGCCACATAGAAGATTCATTTGCTTTGGCATCATAATAAAAGTCCCAGCCGGATCCTCCTGACAGATATGCTTCATACTGATCCCCCGGATCCTCAATGATTTCTTTCCCTTCGTTGAACCACACGCCATACCCCTCCTGCATTAAGTCAGGGTTCAGATAAAAATAGATTCCCAGAATGTTAGTATCCACCTGTGTGGAGAGGTATATATACTGCCTGATATGATCCAGATACTCCTTATTATATCCGGTATTACCCAGTTGCCCGGAATCATAAGTAGTTACTATGTAATTTGAAATGTCATTGATAATCGTTTCATATAAGATCAGATTGCTGTTCATCGCATTTGCGTATTGATTGGAAAGCGCTTCTAACCGATACTCAGCTTCTTTTCTTATCTCTTTACCGGACAGGTTTACAGAGAGGAAGGTCATGCATAAAGTTCCTCCCAGGACGCATATAAAGATCGCTATACATATAATGGTTGATATTTTCTTCATCACGCTCACTCCTTTCCGATCTTGCAGTATCTAAAACACTATACACATATAGGCCAAAAGAGCTATTTTTTATTAATATATGTTAGTATATCATAATATGAAAGATATTTAAATCATTGTAGTATATTTTGTTGTTAAAATGTAATAAAAAAACATTGTCATAGTTTTGCCTATTGTTCATAACGCCTATAGAATAATATATATGTGACTGACAATGTATAAAACGACTGAATATGTTATCTGACATGAGACAAGAACATGCAATATGGCACATGTATTCCCTGGATTTTTGTGCAAAACTGCACAAAATACCTCTTGGAATGTTACCCTCTGAAGCGTTACTGGAAATTATCATATTTTAAAGGAGATTTTTTTGAGTATTGACAGATGTTTGGCAAAAGAATATACTTACATAAATTTTCAACATTATGTAAACATTAAGCAATTATGAAAGGAGATTCTATGAAAAAATTTGTATGTACCGTATGCGGCTATATTCATGAAGGAGAAGAAGCACCCGAACAGTGCCCGATTTGCAAAGTGGGAGCTGATAAGTTCAAAGAGGTGGAAGAGAAGAAGGACGAAAACGGCAGTAAATATGCTGGTACCAAAACAGAAAAAAATCTGATGGATGCATTTGCAGGTGAATCCATGGCAAGAAACAAATATCGTTATTTTGCAGAAATTGCAAAACGCGAAGGATATGAGCAGATTGCTGATATTTTTATTGAGACTTCCGACCAGGAAGGCCAGCATGCCAAAATGTGGTATCAGGAATTCCATGGCTTCGGCAATACGCAGGAAAATCTGGTAACGGCAGCTGCCGGTGAAAATGATGAATGGACCGACATGTATGTGCGTATGGCCAGGGATGCGAGAGAAGAAGGATTTACAGAACTGGCAGAAAAATTTGAACGGGTAGGCGCTGTTGAAAAAGCTCATGAAGAACGCTACAACAAGCTGATTTCAAATCTGGAAAAGGATTTGGTATTCAGGGATGGAGACGATACCATTTGGATTTGCCGCCAGTGCGGGCACATCCATGTAGGTAAAGAGACTCCGGAGCATTGCCCGACTTGTGGGTTCCCCAAGGGATATTTTGAAAGAAAAGCGGAGAATTATTAACAAGCAGAGAATGGAAAGGAGTGGATAGACCACTCCTTTTCTGGTAACAGCTAAGCATTATACTGCTGTTTATCTTACCCAAGGGGTAAATACTATTTGTAATAAATAACACAAACGGCATACTTACAGATCAGTTAAAATTTGAATATGACAGCATCGCCCTCTAAGATTCCTCCATGCTGTTTCAATGCGTATTCAATCAAGCTCTTCGCCGCACTTCTTTTGTCTGTTAAAGAAAATTTTAAACTCAATAGGATTTCTATACACTGGTATGCCTCATAACATTGGGATTGTAAATATTGCATAGTTTTCTTTCTTGTTTTAGGCCACAAATGATAGTTTTCATTTAATAATGGTATTATGGCTGTTATAAATACTGTGATTAAATAATGAAAAACTATTTCGTCTTCAGTGTCTAACAAATCATTATATATTTCCGTTATGTCTGACCGTTGTTTTGTTATATACCTTACATTTTTCCATTTTTCGTTTATCGAAGGTCCTCTATCAATTATACTCCTTGCTTGAGTTATGAACCGCTCTAATATTGATGCTTTATCGAATAAAATAATTCCTTCAATAAGAGTAAAAAGTATAGGTATTTCATCTTTATCAATAAAATCTTGCAAATACTCTATATGCATTTCAAGGTATTCTATAGTAATCCCGGAGCGTACTACATGTCTTTTTTGGCAATGTTTTTCATCGACAATTACCAAAAAGTCAACATCGCTGTGAGCGTTTTCTTCGTTTCTCGAAACCGAACCATACAACATCAATGCTAAGACACTTTTATCACTATGCAACTCTTGCGTTATTTCTCTCACTAATTCACGATGATTCATCACACCATACCCCGTATTAAATAAATACCACAACGTTTTACACTCGCGTCGGCGATTACCTGTTGCCGAATATTATTCTCTCCGAACGTGCGGAAGAACACGCGCCACTCGGCAGATACCAGCAGAATGCGGCGTGGAAATATAGCCACTTTTATGGCAGAATTGTATTATGCTTAATTTCTACTTTTTATCAACTCACTGTATTTTTTGCACTGCTCTGGAGAGAATATGTATTCTTTTTTGTATCTTTCATATAAATCTACTTGTAAATTGTCTGCAAGTGCTTCTTTCATATCCCGCTGGCACAAAGCAATTACCCTGCAAAACGTAAGGCTCTTATAGGTTTTACATTCACGTTCAGCAAATGAGTTTACACCTGCGGCATTGTTATAAACCTCTTCGAAATATTCAATTTTGTCATCACCAATATCCGCATAAATCATATTTTCGATTGCACCCCAATTTACAGTTTTATTTACAACTTGCTCAAACAAACTACAAAGAGTGTCAGAAAATATATTGTAAAAATCATTCCATTGGTAAAAGTATTGTTTATAGAACTGGCCATTTTGCTCTGTTTCCTCTATTTCGCACGTATCACCAGTCATAACATTCAATAAAGATGCAGAAAATCCTTTTTGGAATGATATAAGTTCTTCCATGTCTGCTTGTTCATCCATAAATTTCCAAAGTAAATCTATCGCAGTATAAAGCACTTTAGGGGTAGAGTTGTGAACATCCATCAAGCTATACGAGTTCCAACAACGAGTTAAAAATAACAGTTGTACAAGCCATGAGGTTCTGAGTGGGAGTTCATTGAAGCTTTTTTTTGCCAAATTCGAGAAGTGATGTACGAACTCTATTTTACTCTTATTATCCAAAGATGCATAATCAATATCATACACTTTTTCCATATAAATTTACTCCTCATTCTAAAGATTTTTAAGTTATTGCATGTTTTTCCCATTCGCTTTTTTTGAGCAAATGGAGTACAAAATATAAATAACGCCGTCCATATGTCATGCCGTCAAGCAA
>Ga0153921_1001216_pt1 | contig 11906 bp, 5 predicted proteins | sample TSNJ005MetaG_FD_104691 | JGI IMG/M metagenome (GOLD analysis project Ga0153921, IMG submission 104691) | Attine ant fungus gardens microbial communities from New Jersey, USA - TSNJ005 MetaG | ecosystem: Host-associated > Fungi > Mycelium > Unclassified | place: USA: New Jersey, Brendon T. Byrne... | reverse complement strand
TACAGAAGTCATATCACTAAAGTAGAGCCTACGCCCCATGTGAATATCCTCTGAAATATTTATATTTCCCGCTGTAATAGTACCTAAATTACCTGTTATATCCGATAGTACGCTAACTGCACCCCTTAATTGAATCTTAGATGCTTGAATAGTTATACTTGTAGATGTTTGATTTATTAAGGAAGAAATTGTATTTCCGTTATAATCAGTTGTACTAACTTTTTGAGATATTTGCCACGCTTGTTGGGTAATACTAGACTCTGCACTACCTACGCGATTGTTAAGATTGCCTATTTGAGTCTGTTGTGAACTTACAGTACTACTTATTGAATCAGCTTTAATATCAATTTTGGCAATATCCTGCTTGTTTTTATTAACCTCTAGCTGAATACCATCTGCTTTCATATTAATAGATGCAATTTCATTAGTAATACGATTATTAACAGATGATTCAATGCTATCGGCTCTAATATTAATTTTAGCTACCTCATCTGTAATACGGTTATTAACTGATAATTCTATTTGGTCAGCTTTAATATCAATTTCTGCTACTGTTTCATTTAATCTATCAACTTTTAAGTTAATGTTATCTGCTTTGATTTCAATTCGACCAATTTCAACGCCTATTTTTTCCACTTCTAAGGTTATGCGGTCATTAGTTTGTTCAAACTTAGAACGTGTAATTTTACTATTTTCATCTATTTCAACCTTTTGATTGATTAGAATGTCTGATAGCGATTTAGGAACAGTATTACCTAGAGTTACTTTAGTAGTTCTCAACTCACCATTAACATATTCTTTAACTTGTGAAAGAATGCGAGTTTGAAATTCCATATCCAAAGGCTCGTAAATCAACCAAACACGCTCTCCTAATTCTTTATCCAATAGTTCAATAGAATCTAATTCAAATGTTACTTCTGGATAGTCAATTAATTCAGATTTAAGATGCTCTAATAAGTTAGCTGCTATAGTGTATCTTTCATCATAAATAGGGTCAGCTTCACGAATACCGTAGCGTTCTGCATAAGGTGAAGTGTATTTAACTATTAATTGTCCTTGTCCTTCTGTAATAGCTCCGTAGCCTATGATATATGTTTTTAATTTAGTTGTATCTACATTCTTAGATAGAGCTTTAACGTTATAGCCATATCTGTATTGAGCATCATAGTCACCACCTATTTGATTAGCAAAATGAACTCTGTTGTTAGGTAGTATTTGAAATTCACATTGATACACTTTACATAGTTGGCTAACCAGTGCAACAACGTTATCTTCACCAAAGTTTGCTATTAATCTACTACCGCTGATATCAGATGTGAAAGTCCAGCCTGTATCTTGAAACACAAAAGACGCAAACTCGTTGAAAGTACGTGTACCTCCATAGATTGCGTTTTGTCTTTTGTCTGATAGGTCAAAGAAAGTATGCAAAGCTACTACACTTTTGCCATTTCTAGTTTCTTTCATTTGTTTAACTCTGTAATCAAAATCACCGACAGTTACAATACTTTCTTCTTGTAATATAGAATGAGCCGGATTACTTGTTACGTTATGAGATATAAAACTAATATTAAAATTACCATCTATTTCTTGAGTCATTTCAAAATTAGATATTTGTATTAATGGTTCAACGCTTTGACCATTTGTTACATAAATCAAATTGTATTCTCCTTTCTTTAGTTTTTATCCTGGAATATAATAATCATGTGCTACACCATCGTTATCAACAGGTAGCGTTACTGTGTATGTTCCGTTACCATTATTGGCGATAGTTCCTCTATAAGTATGTTAAACGGCTAGTAGCTTTATTCCCTGTAGTCGTCAAAGTAGATGACTCTATAGTGTAGATACCTGCATTTTTATTAGGAGAGCTATAATTTCCTCCAACATACATAACACGACTATTTCCTGCATCTGCTCTGTTCACATAGCCCACTGCTGTTGCTCCAGTGCCGGAAGTTGTATCTGGAACGAAACCTATTTTAGTTTCACCCATTACAGTCTGAATAACACGAGAGGAAACCGTATTCGAAGCTGGAGCTCTATGAGCTTCATAAAGACTTCCTGTATTGTTAAAGTTTTTATCAGAAGTCAAGATGACTTTAGTATCACTAAATACAATACCATCTAGCCATACTGCTAGATTCCCATAAATATTTTCTAAGCCACAGAATTTTACTCCTGTAGCATATTGGTTGTTTATAACATTTCCGTAGAACATACCTTTTTTGTCCATTGTGCCACTAACCAACGGAGCAGTCTTAGAGCCTACGTATCCGTAACCTAGAGACTCAACACTATCTCGAGATTTAAACATTACAGTGAATAATACTTGTATCATTAAATGATGGAAATAAGTCATTTGTTCGTATCCAGCACCATTTTCTTTTGAAGCATCTCGATGACTATTATAGGAGAATATAGTAGTCGATGCCTTTCCTGATACACTTCTTAGAGTTCCAGTATCATCTCCTACAGAAGTATAAGCACCAATATAGGTTTTATCTTTTTCTACTCCATTACGAGTATGAGCTAATGCCATGAACCCACTGTCGGCTTTGTAGTTAGAATAACGAATTTGAAGTTTAGTTCCAACTCTTGTAAACTTCCAATAAATTTTAGGGAATTCAACCATAACGTTTGTGCCATTGTAAGAAGTGATATCTGCTGGAGACCCATCTTCCTTTTGAGTATAGTCATTAGGATTGAGATAATATTGAACCTGACCATCTTTAAATACACATGGTTTAATTTTATTGAACGGGAAATTGTTCTTCCAACTTCCATAATAGAAACTACCCATAGCTCCTAATGCTGAATCAAAGCCAATTGAATCTTCTATATAAGAAACAGCAGAAGTAGGGTTAGTATTAGTTTCGTCAATTTCAACTCCGTATATTACATTCACTTCTGGTTCTGGAGGAGGAGCACTTTTTTTCTTACGATGAAACAATAATCTTGCTTCGCCCATTAGCGCCACACCCGAATCTTTACATTAATTGCTGTGATTGGTTGAGTTTCAAAACAAGAAACTTTAATATATCCATCATATGCAACAATAGAGGATATATTGTTCCATGCAGTATTTTCTTTCACTGCTGTATCTGCTGATGCACTATACACTGGTACTACATCTGGAAAATCTGTAGATAATAATCCTGTTACAGTTACATTCTGTGTATATGGAGCCAAGCTTCCTGTCCATGTAGTCGTAATAGTGGCATTTAATAGTGTTGGTGTGAGACCTCCACCATTTGGGTCAAGTGAATCTAATTTTGTTTTATCTTCTTTTGACATTAATCCATTCTTAGATGTAGTAGCCACGTCTGTAGTTACACTATCTAATTTTGTCTTGTCTACGCTTGACATAAGACCATTACTAGAAGTAGTTGCAACTTGATTAGATAGGCTATCTAACTTTACTTTGTCTGAACTAAGCATTAATCCATTTTTTGAGGTAGTAACAGGGTCATTAGATAATTCGTCAAGTTTAGTTTTAACTGTGCCGACTTCAAGAGCTGTAGCATCAGAACTAGTTTTAAGTGCTGATACAGAAGATTCAACAGAGTTTATACTGTTTTGTAATCCGTCTAGATTTCCTTTTAGAAATACACCTTGTTCAGCAGATAGAGCTTTAGTAGCTCCACCTGTTATCAAGTCATTTATAATATCTACCGAACCGCCACCACCTGTATTCGTATCAATACGTTGTTGTAGAGATGGTGATAAGTTACCGTAAGTAATTTTTCCAGTCATTATGCGATACCTCCTATTTCTTGTTCAAGTTTAATAAGAGCAAGTTCTTCTTCTATAATACTTTGTAGCATCATATATAACTCGATTTCCTAATGAATGCATATTGTGTTCTCCTATCTATTTTATTTTCCAATTACAGTTATATTAAATATTTGCCCACTTGCGTCATACAATGAATCTTGCACAATAGGAAGAACTAAAGGATATTTTTCTTCTGGATTCTCTAGTGGGTTAGCACGTTGTATCATAAAGTCGAACATTGTAACAACTTGTATCTTAGCAGTTGTTCCACTGTAATAGATCGAAGTCATTACAGCGATACCATAAAGATTTAAGAAAGTTTCACCTTGAGATGGTATTCTTTCTTCTCTATTGTAGTTCCATGAAAATGTATGTCTAACATCGTTTGAGCCTGTACTTTTAGCAATACCTTCCATGAAAATGTAGCTAGGTTTAAATGATGAGTAATCTGCGTTTATGCTTTTGTTACTATTAGATTGTCCAGTAATTAAATTTTTTTGAGGATAAGAAAATACAGATTTTGTTACTGAGAAGTTAGGGATAAAAAGTTCTTTAGCTGTGCCACCTGCTTGAATAGCATTGATATTGTCAGCCATAATTTGGAATGTAGCATCCGAAGCAGTAGTAACTCCTTTACCAGTAATGGCAGATGCTACTAATGCTTTACCATTACTTACAGATTGAAAAAGTACCTTGCCTTGTTCTGCTGATAGAGCTTTAGTAGTTCCGCCTGTTGTTAGATCATCTACTAGTATTACGTGACCAAGTTTTTCAGTTGTAGCTATACTTTGATAGTGCTGTTGTGCAACAACATTAGTAGTATTTAGCGCAGTATTAGAGGCTTTTGACGCTTCGAGTGTCTTGACTGTCTCAGCAGATGCTACTTTATCTGCACCGCCTGTAGTTAAGTCATCTACAATGTCAACCGCTTGCTTTTTCCACTTGCCCCAAGAGCTTATCCCTGAAGATATACGAATATACAGACCTACGACTGCACTTCCTAGCGTAACGATTGCCTCTTGCACTACTCTATTTTGGTTAGTGCTATCTTTCGTTGTTCTAATTACTGCACCATTGCCTGTACTGTTATACACAAGACCTACAGACTCTACCCATTCTTTAGCTAGAGTGGGTGTACTGTTTGCGCTGAACGTTGTTACCCTATCCTTATATACAGAATCGTTAGGGAGTGTTGTTGGGACTACAGGTGCAATGACTGTAAATGCACTGTTTGTGCTACCTACATTAGCTAAAGCATCTTGTACATCTTGCCCTAGCTTAGCTAAACCTACTGAGCCATCAGTAAGCAATGTACCGCTGACCTGCTCCATTTCTTCTGGTACGTTCTTCAAAACTAAGACAGTAAGGTTGTTGTCTGCAATCGTTGAATTAGGATTGTCAGGTATATTAATTTTGTATGCACCTACCGTACCTGTAATTGTGTAAGATGTCGGCTCAAGGTATACTGTGTTGTGGAAAACAACTAAGGAATCTGTTGCGGCATCATACGAATCAGCAGGCAAGTCCCATGTCTTTTGGTCAATAGTAGCTGTTGTTAATGGATACTGTTTAAAGAAGGAGTTAGAACCTCCACCAACAGTATCTATACGTCGCTGTAGTGAAGGTGACAGGTTAGCATAAGAAATATTTCCAGTCATTATACTTCAACCTCAATTCCTGTTACTGCATCATATATAACTCGATTTTCTAATGAATACATATTTTTATCTCCTGTCTATTTTAATTCTTTTCTAATTGAACTTCGTAAGCTGTGTCTAGATAAATTACAGGTCTAGCAACCAATACGCTTTCAACACCTTCTGAGCTTCCATATTGGAATACATCAAAAGGACTTTCTTGTGCAGGGTAAGTGTCATAAGCTCTAGAGTATGAATAAATATAGTCTGCATTACTAGAATATTGAGTTATCATATAAGAATAATATCCAGAAACAGAACTTGATAAAGGTACTGCATATTTAAGAATGTTCTTATATTGATTCCATTCAGAATAAGATAGTAGACCTATTTTAGCGCTAACTGTTGTAGCAGATTCATTAAGCTCTGTTCCTATATTCCATACTTTAGTTTTAATTGCATTCTTGAATGTAGATTCCAGTGAATTATAGTAGTCATTATTTAATCTGTATGCTAAAGTTTGAGTTTTAGTAGGATTAAATAATCTACTTCTTCCTGTTCTAGGATAAGTTTCATCCCAAGATGTTGTAATAGTTTTATCTCCTGCATACCACAACATTCCTGTCGAAGGATTCAACACTTGCCAATAATCTCCATCAATAACAGCAAAGTCTCCGATGGATGCTGTAGATAAAGGAACCTTCTGAATAGTATTGCCTTCTCCCATGACATATACGTTGTAGCCTATGCTATCATTTCCAAATGCAGAGTCTTGAATAGTAGGTATATGCATTGTATACTCTCCAGTAGCATTATTACGTTGAATATTAAAATCTATTGCACGTACATAACTACTAGTTTGATTGTTTGACGGCAATACGTCATAATATAGTTGAGTTAGTGTACCTACACCATACAAATTCAAAGTATTAGTAGAAGATTCTAACTCCTCTCTTGTCATTCTCCAAGAGAATCCATATCTAATTCTAGTTAGACTTCCGTTATTGGCTGTTCCAGTTACAGTTAACATAAGTGGTTTGATAGGGCTATTTATAGTTATAACATTCCACTGTACTGAACTAGCAGATATTATGTCGTTAAATGCAATTTTAGCGTTATCTGGTCTCACTTGATTAGTCTTAGAAAACATACTAGTAGCTCCACCAGTTTGAATAGCGCTTATATTATCAGCCATAGTTTGGAATGTAGCATCCGAAGCAGTAACGACTCCTTTACCAGTAATAGCAGATGCTACCAACGCTTTACCATTACTTACAGATTGAAAAAGCTCCGCTTGAGAAGGAGACCAAGTAGACCATGTACCAGTTCCATTAGTTCCAGTTAAATATCTAGTCTTGAAATCTCCTTTGTTATCATCTAGCTTATAAGCAGTTTGTATATAAGAACCACTAGACCCTGATTGCTCGGTTGTTACAGCCCATTTCTTGCCTGTTTCATTGCTATTTTGTACGTTGGCATGAGTTGTAATATACTTTTGAGTACGACCATTAGAGTTGATATATAATTCAGCATGTTTGTTAGGGTCTGATTGGTCTACACCAGAAGCTATAACAAAATAGGTATCAGCTTTTCTATCCCATTTAGATTTATCAGTAGAAGTAACATGAATATTATTCTCTCCAACATGATTATCCACTTTATTTGTTAACTCTTCTAAATCTGTTATGTTCTTATCTGTTTTAGATGATACTTGACCTAACGTTGTATTTGTGCTATCAATTAGACCGTTTAATACCTTACCTTGTTCTGCTGATAATGCTTTAGTTGCACCACCACTAACTAAATCGTTTATAATGTCGATAGTTACAGTACCACCGCCCCCGCCTGCTTGAATAGCATTTTTAACATCTTGACCAAGTTTATCTAGAGTCACAGAACCATTTACTAAATCCATACCATCAATTTGTCCTAAATCATTTACAGGAACATTCTTAAAGATTAAAGTATCAATATTGTTATCTGCAATTGCTGTTTCTGGTGAAGTATAATTCAATTTGTAACCTGCTACATCGTCACCTGTAATAGTATATTCCGATGGACGTAGATATACAGTGTTGAAATAGAACATTATAGTGTCTGTTACAGGGTTGTAGTCACTTGGTAAATCCCACACAACTTGACCTATAGAAGTAGTAGCTAGTTTATCAGCATGAGCCACTAATTTATTACTGCTACCACGTTTAGCCATCAGAATCCAATGAGGACTTAATTCTGAAGGTTCGTTATTCAAGTTGTCGTTAACTAATGATTGCCATGTAGAACCATTATGTGTTACAATATTGTTTTTGATATAAGTTTCAACGTTAGACCAAGGTGTAGAAGTTCCCCATCCATATACTTGTTCTAATGCTACTTGTGCTTGAATTACTGCTGTTTGAATATCAGCTTTTAGAGCCGTTAAATCACTAATAAGTTGATTCCCAGTAGTAATTATAGTTGTCATTTGCGCTATGTTTTGTTTAGCTTCTGTATTTAGTTTCGCAGATTCTGTATTTAATTTCGTAGATTCTGTATTTAATTTCATAGATTCTGCTATTAATACTTCAATTTCGCCAATTTTAGTTAGAGCCGTATTAGTAGCGTTAATAGCGTCTTGAGTAGCTAAATTAGCATTATCTGTAGCTGTTTCAATTTTTGAAATTGCTAACAATGCATCATCAATAGCTTGTTTTATACTTTTGATTAAGTCGTCTACATCTTCTCCACCTGCTAGCGCATTTATTTGAAATTGCAAATCAGTTAATCCCGAAATAATTCTAGTCCAGTTTTCATTTATTTTAATACGTTCTTCCCTAGTAATTGGATTACCAGTTGTGTTTAGTATAATTGTCAAATTATTACTCCCCTCTATAGATATAAGAATCGAAAATCAAATTGAATAGAAGTTACTGTACCACCTGTGATAGTGAACGAGTTTTCCCCTCTTGCTAATCTGATTAGTTTTTTATTTGTATGTTTGAAAACACTTACTCCATTTTTAGAAGATTGTACACCTCGTAAAATTAGAGTGTCTGTAGCTGTCACTGAGCCAGTGTATACATATACGTCTCCTGTAGTATTGTTTTTAATAGTAATACTAGATGGAAAATCACCTTTAACAATGATCAATGTATCATTTTGTCTTGGGTCTATATCTACATTGCCTAAGTTCTTAACAACGAATGTATTAGAATTAAATGTATATTGTAAATCTTCCTCCCAAGAGATTTGACCATTCCAAGCCCACATATTAACATCCCATTCTTTTAATGATAATGTTGTAGCTACAGACTCTCCGAATATGTTTACACATACAAATTCAACAGTGAATGCATCCATATATTGATTAGGTTCAACTTCAAATGCTTGATTTAATCTAACTAAATAACGCTTATATGGTTCGTTTTTAAATGTTATATAAAATGATTCTTTACGAGTAAATAGAGCGTTAATTTCATCACGCAATAAGTAGTAATCGTATATGTCAGTTGATTCATATAACAATTCAACATATAAAACTCGACTTTCGAATTGAGTTTCTGTGAATACCATTCCGTCCCTACCATCTACTAGCTCTGTTTTATGAGCTAGAGATATAGAAGGAATATGATGGAATAACCTTTTTAAACTGTAATTTGAAATGTCTAGTTGTTTACCAGTTAACAGTTCTATAATCATAGGTTTACTCCTTTCGATAATGCTTTAATATTTGTGTAATTATTTTGTAGCTCTGAGACCGTGTTAAATGTTACTTCCGCTATCACTTGACCGTCTAAAATGATTGGGGCAGGGTTTACGTTTATTATTTGAGGGTGATTCATTCTGGACATAGTTTTAGCAATACCATCACCAATTCCGCCTAATACTTTTGCTGTAAGAGGTAGAATGGCTTCTGCTCCGGCTTCGCCGCCAACCATTAAATTATTCCCGTTAATCCCGAACGCTGTAGGATTGGTCATGATACCACCTTTTGCATACCAATCTATACCGATTTTCGGCACACTTGGAGGATTCAAACTGAAACTACCAGTCAATTTAAAGTGAGGCATCTTAGGCATAGTGATTTTAGGGAATGAAAGTTTCAATCCAGAAAAGAAGCCTTTAATCGAATCTATAGCCGACTTGATAGCGTTTTTTGCTGCTTCTACCGGCTTCATCATCGCATCCTTAACGCTATTAAACTTAGACGTTACAGTAGATAGCACAGTACCTACAGAAGATGAAATCCAATCTTTTATAGCTGTGAATGCTTTATTTACGCTATCCTTAGCACTATTTACGGGGGTCATAATAAAATCTTTTATCTTATTCCAAGAATCAGATGTGAACTTAGCTATATTATCCCAAATTGATTTAATATTATCCCCAAGAGTCTTAAATACGCCTTTCAGAGTATCACCAAATAACTTAAACACTTTCAGAATTTTACCGATAAACCAAAGTTCTACTAGATTCCAGATTGCTTGAACAACTCCCGAAAGTATATCCTTGATACCATCCCACATCTTCTGCCAATCTCCAGTTAGAAGTCCAGAGAAAACTTTAATGATACCTTGTATAATTTTTATAACACCTTCAATAATGTTCTTTATGTTATTCCATGCATCCTTAACGACAGCAACAACAACGCCTAGAACAACTTCAAATACAGTTTTAATACCATTCCATAAATTTGTTACTGCCTGTTTAATCTGTTCACCATTTTCATTCCAATACTTCTTTATTTCCACTAGTTTCTCTTTTATAAAATCAACTACAAACCCTAAGACTTTTACTACTACATCTTTAATTACTTTGAAGGTTGAATCAACTATATTTCTAAACCCTTCAAAGTGGGTATAAGCATATATCAGAGCTCCTACTAATAGAGCTATTCCTGCTATTATTAAGGTAATGGGAGATGTCAATACCGTCATAGCTCCGGCTAGTAATCCTGCACTAGTGGTTATTACCATCAATACAGGCGCTAAAGCCATACACACTCCTACTACAGTTGCAATAATTCCTGCTATAGCAATTAAGATTGCTACTAGAGTAGTATTCTCAGAAGCCCAATTAGCTATCTTAGCTATTACTAAAGCTATGTTTGCAAGTAAGGGGGCAAATGCTTCTTTAACATTACCTATAGCCTTAGATAAGGCATAAGCAGGGTCCGCGTTCAATTTATCAACGTCCCCATTAAGCTTGTTTTGCATATCACTAGCTGTTTTCATATGGTCAGACATATTGAGAATAGTATTACTAATATTTTCTCCTTGGTCTTCCCATATAGTACCAAATATTTCCACTCCGAGAGCATTACGAGACGTTTCATCTTCAACGCTCATCAGCATCTTAGTCATTTCTTGGAACGCTTTATTACCTTCATCTCCGCCTTTGGCAATAGCTATACCTAAGTCTATAAACTTTTGTTCTGTGAATCCTGCACCCTCTACAGCTTCTTTTTGTGCGTTAGTTAAACCTTGTCCAAATTCTGATGCTCTAATACGACCTTCTTTTAAGCCATCTAAGAGGTTATCAATATTCCATGTACCAGTTTCAACACCTGCTGACATAATCGCCTGGACTTGCTCAGCATCAAATCCTGCACGTTGTAGTTGTTGACCATATTCTGCAATAATATCTAATTGCTCCGGTGGGAATCCTACACTTAATAATTGGTTGGTTAATGCTAATGCGTCCTGTTGTGATATACCAAGTTCTTTCCCTATTTCATGTGTCTCTTGGATTAACTCTTTAAAGTCGATTTCCTTATAAGCTTTGGATACCATAGATGCGCCTGTAATAATCTTCTGATTCGTTTCCATAGATGCATCTTTATTAAGTGCCATCTGTCTACGTACACCTTCATAAGCACCCTCTTCATCACCAATAGCAGAGGTAACCTCCATAATAGATTGTCGTACAGCTTTACTATCAGCTTCATTGAGGTTCATAGAGATGTCTATGTTAGTGTTTAATGTAGATACATCTAGTGCTTGCTGAAATAATCCTGCAATTCCACCACCAGCAGCTAAACCACCCGCAACGCCTTTTAACTTGTCACCAAAGCCGTTAACCGCATTGCCTGCATCGTCTGCTTCTTCTGCAATTCGTCCTAAATCTTGTCTTATAGCATTTAGACTTGAACCTGCGTCTGCATTTCGTAAAGCGTTACGCATTTGGTCAATATCCGCACTTGCACCTAAAGCATGACGTCCCATTAACTGTAATGCCCTGCCAATTTGGTCTGCATTTGCGGAACCTTCACGAATCGCATTTGTTAATCTTGAACCTAATACGTCCGCAAAATGGTCGACTTCTGTTCCTGTTGCTTTAAAGAATGTAGTAAGTTCATTAGTGCTTTGTGCAAGTCTCGTTTGATCTGCTACAGAGGACGCTATTTGATTTTCATATGCTTTTAATTGCGCTTCTGTTGTGGATAGTTCCCGCTGAAACGCTCGATATTGTTCCACGCCAAGGTCGCCATTTCGGAATTGTTCTTCTACCTGTGCT
>Ga0153921_1001213_pt1 | contig 11916 bp, 9 predicted proteins | sample TSNJ005MetaG_FD_104691 | JGI IMG/M metagenome (GOLD analysis project Ga0153921, IMG submission 104691) | Attine ant fungus gardens microbial communities from New Jersey, USA - TSNJ005 MetaG | ecosystem: Host-associated > Fungi > Mycelium > Unclassified | place: USA: New Jersey, Brendon T. Byrne... | reverse complement strand
TCCTCGTCATCGACAACCAGGCAATTATAATTCATACACATTGTGTCCTTTCCTTTCAAAGCTTTTTATAGTATAACATAGTCGGGTGATTTTCGCTACAGCCCCCGAAAATTCTGCTGACCCGAGTTTTATTTCAAGCCATGGATTTGGTTTTTATACTGACCAGGAGTAACACCGGTATATTTTTTAAACACCCGGATGAAATTCTGTTGTGAATTAAAACCCGTGGAAATCGCCACCTCCTTCACGGACTGTTCTGATTCAAGCAGTTCTTTCGCTTTATCAATCCGGTACTGATTCAGATACTCAATGAAATTGATACCAAAACTATCCTTGAAAAGGCGGCTTAGGTAGCTGGTGGTAGTATTACACTGCTCGGCCAGGAGATTTAATGAAAGGTCGGGGTTATCAAAATTGTTTTCGATATAATGCCGGACTTTCACCAGATATTTGTGCTGCTGCTTTTGAATCTTTTCTGCCCATAGATGGATGGCCCCATCACAAAAATGTTCCATGTACAGAAGTAATTCATCATCCTCCGCGAGTTGGGCAGCCACAAATGCATCGTTTTGAAAGATAAAAGCCAGTTCCTCTTGGGTCGTGCCGGTGATGTTGTATGCTGCCAGCATATTTAAGAAGGCAACCCGATAATAGCCATATGCTTTTTGGGTGTCTTCCCGGAGATTGCCCTGCCAGACCGTCAGACAGATCTGCCGGGCCTTCTGGGCCGCGGAACTGATATCCTCCGCCAATAAAAAGCCGGCAATGGATTTTAACTGCAGCTGAAAGTACTGGTAGTCAGGGATAATCGAATCATCCGGTGTTTTTTTCGGCGCCGGCAGGGCCTGCTTGTCCGGGTATTTTTTTAAGGCCAGGCGCTGAAGGCATTCCACATAAGAAACGGATATATTTTGCAGTGAGGTACACTTAGGTCCGATTTCAAACCAGGCCAACTGGTGCTGACCGGGAAAACTGTTGTAAAAAGCCTGTTCCAGCCGGATTTCCAGGTCAGTAATCTGATGCGCGGGAGTGCTGATCTCAAACTGGATGATAATTGCATGGAGGGATTCATCTATTTGCTGTGTTATATAATGGCATATTTTTTCCATATCCTCGTTCAGCACATGACATAAAGCGTCTAAAATCTGCGTTTTCTTTGGTTCGTCAAGGGTTTCAGCAAAGGTAACGGCGGCAACTTCATATTTTCCTTCTGCTTTCAGCGGACTTTTGGTATTCGTCAGCAGATTGCGGATGTATTGCTGTTCCATGGGCTTTCCATTTAACAATTCAAAGTAAAATTCCCGGGATATTTTGGGAATCATATGATTCAGAATATGATCCAACTGCTGCTTTTTATCAGAGATACTTAAAAAACGTTTGGTTAAATAGTGCCACTCATTTTCTTCTTTGCCATGCTCCGGATATTCCTGCGGGAACTCTTCCCGATATTCATCTTCAGATTCTTCTGCTGCGGAAACAAGCCGGGTCAGCCGCAGTACCGGCATGTAACTTAAATATAAGATACAGATGGTCAGCAGTCCGCTCAGAACCAGAATCAGGGCAAAAAACGGAAATGAATTCTGCATCACAATTTGCATAGAGGGAATAAAAGCACTGTCATTGACTGCCAGCAGCAGATTGATATGGGAGAGTTCGGCAGTGTGAAGGTAATAATGCTGTCCGTTGATGTATGTGGTATTCGGCTGTTCCTCTTTCATCAGCGGCAGTGCAGCCGCCACCTCCGTGGCAAGCGCCTGATAATCCAGCAGTTCGGGAAACAGCGGATTCCAGGCATCATCATAGGCCAGAATCGAGCTGTAAGAGGTCTGGCTGCCATCCAGGGAGTTGTGGTATAGAGCGGATGGATTAATCTTCATAAAAAGGGTTCCCAGCCGTTTTTCCCCATTTAAAGGAAAATCCCGGACAATATAAATGTGTTTTTTATACATGACAATCGAAGAGGTTCGTCCGCTTTTTAAAAGCGTCGTGGCCGGTGCATTGGTCATATGGTTCACAATCAGCTCTTTTTCCTGAAAATACTCCAGCGTGCTGGTCTTATAAGTAGAAGAAAGAATCTGATTGGTCTTCTGGACATACAGATAGACCTCCTGGATTGCTTCATTCTCTTGACAATATCCGCTTAAGACGGACCATACCCGGTTATTGGAAGCAGAACTGCGCGGTTTTGGGGTGACCACAAAATCAATGATATTGGCATCATAGGTAATGTGGGTCAGTGAGTCGTGATAACCGGCAAACAATGCATCCATGGTGCGGGCGGACACTTTCAAAGTATTGGAGTATACCAGATTGTTATTGTTGATAAAGGTGGTGGTGGTCTGGTGGCTGACAACGATGGAGACGACCAGCATCAAAATCCCACTGAATCCTACCAGAACGGTAAACAACTGTGTAATCAATTTTTTACTTTTAAACCGATTTGCTATAAATATCTGTTCCATTATTAAATTCCCCTCCCTCGAAGCGTGCAGCTTCTAAAAACATAAAACATTACAAAAATAAGTATATAAGATATGGAAAATGATAACAAGTGCACAAACAAAGAAAACTTGTGACAAATTTTGTATAGTTAACAATTATTATCCTGGCAGCATAAAAATTGAAAATAAAGTAGAGAATGGGATATTTACAGTGGCGGCAAAGATCGGCTATACTCGGTACATACAACGAGCTCGGTATGGTATAAAACAAATCTGATAAATATTTGAAAGGGGATTTAACATTATGAAAAAAACAACAAGGCAGCTTTTGTCCTGGCTGGCGGCGGCAGCCCTGGGTGCCGGTATGTTAACCGGCTGCGGCAGCAAAGCAGCAGATTCGACAAATGCCGGCACCGGTTCCGCTTCTTCTAATACAAAAGCGGGGGGAGAGAATGTCGTGACCTTTTCCATGTCGGAGGATGTCTACACATGGGATACCATGGGACAGCCGGTGGTACCGTTCTACAGTATTCAACTGCTGATTTATGATATGCTGGTGCGCACAGACCATCAGGGCAATTATGAGCCGGGCCTGGCAACCGAATGGTCGGTATCGGCTGATGGCCTGGACTGGACGTTCCAATTAAGAGAAGGCGTCAAATTCCATAATGGCGAAGAATTTAATGCTGATTGTGTAAAAGCAACACTGGAAAGAGGTGCTTTTGATAATACATTAAATATGAACTTCCTCTGGTCTGACATTGAGTCCGTGGAAGCGGCCGATCCATACACCGCAATTGTTCATTGTAAGAAGCCGATTGGTGATATGCTGAATCAGCTTACCTACATGCCGATGCTGCCGGCCCAGGCCCTGGCCGAGCAGGGAGATGATCTGTTTAAGAGCAATCCGGGAACCGGCCCGTGGAAATTCGTCAGCTGGGATCCAGGTAATGAGATTATCTTTGTCCGGAATGATGATTATTGGGATTGGGGCGATCAGAAGTCGAATGTTGACAAGATCGTCTACAAGCCGATTTCAGAGGATACTACCCGTGTATCCAGTATGCGGACCGGTGAGTTTGACTTTATTTCCAACATTCCGCCGGATCAGGTCGAAGTGCTTTCCGGCAGCGCCGGAGTAGTGGTAGATTCCCAGCCGGGCACGACCATTACCTGGATGGCACTGCAGAGCAGCGATAATAAGACATTTGCGGATAAAAATGCTCGTCTGGCGTTGACCCATTCCATCGACCGGCAGCTGATCGTGGAAAGTATTCTGGGCTCCGGTTCACCGTCTTACTGGCCGGTTATGAAGGGCGTGACCGGTTATGAGGAAGCTTCTGACGGCAAGTACAACCAGTATGATCCGGAACTGGCAAAACAGCTGTTGGCAGACAGCAGCTATAACGGCGAAGAAATCTACTTTATGGCCATCGACGGTAAAGTACCGCGGACGAAAGAGGTACTACAGGCGGTGATGTCGATGATGACTGAAGCCGGTTTTAATGTCAAGCTGGAAATCATGGAAGGGGCGACCTTTGTCAGCAAACGTTCAGCCGGAGAATATGACCTTGCATTCTCTAATGTATTCTATAACAATGGCTCGCCATGGCGTCATATGATTACGCACTGGTTGTCTGACTCCTGTAATACTCAGCTGGAGAATCCGCAGATAACGGCGCTGTTGACCCAGGCCAAGGAAACCATTGATCTGACAGAACAGGACAAGCTGTTAAAAGAGGCATTTACCCTGATGATGGAAGATGGCGGGCGGATGTGCTATTTTATTAACCTTGATACCATTAATGCTTACTCGGAAAAATTAAGTGGTGTGAAGACCTATAATGATACCATTGTGGATCTTTCCAGAGTAATGAAGAACTAGTCACTGTACTGGTTAAATTGCAGCAGGAGGTATTAGCATGCAAAATTTTATGCGGTTTATGATGAAGCGGTTCGTTTCCGCGGTAATCGTTATCTTTGGTGTTACCATCGTCGCCTTTGCACTTATGCGTCTTGCCCCAGGCAATCCGGCAGCTTTAATGCTGCCGGACAATGCCACGGCCGAGCAGATTGCGGCAGTGGAAGTTAAGATGGGGCTGGATAAGCCAGTGGTTCAGCAATATATCATTTACATAACCGATGTGCTTCATGGGGATTTGGGGACCTCTATTTTTTTTAACCGTTCCTGCGCCGAATTGATCTTCGGACGGCTGCCGGCGACCGGACTTTTGACCTTTGCGGCGGTGTTTGTATCAATTTTAGTGAGTTTTCCAATGGGCATTATCTCGGGCATCAAAAAGGGTTCGGCCATTGATTTTGGCTCGATGGTATTTGCTTTGCTGGGAATGTCCATGTCCCAGGTGTGGCTGGGATTGCTGTTTATTTTATTCTTTGGCGTGTATTTGGGGGTCTTGCCGACCCAGGGGTACGGCAGCTTCCGTAATCTGATTTTACCGGCACTGACATTGGGCTTGCCGCTGGCGGCGCTGGTGACCAGAATGCTGCGGTCAGGAATGTTTGAGGTGCTGCAGGAGGATTATATTACGGCGACCAAAGCCAGAGGAATCGGGAACTTTGAGATTTATACCAAATATGCTTTGAAAAATGCATTGCTGCCGACCATTACGATCATTGGTATGCAGATCGGACAGCTGCTGGCGGGAGCGATTATTGTGGAGCAGGTATTTGGCTGGCCGGGACTTGGCAGTCTGACGGTAAAGGCAATTCATATGCGGGATTTTCCGCTGATTCAGTCGATTCTGCTGGTTTCCGCAACGCTGTTTGTGGCGATCAATATTCTGGTCGATATCATTTATGTCGTGGTTGATCCGCGCATGAGCTTGAATTAGGGGGTGATGGAATGAAGAAAAGTGAATTGCTGCGAAGGATGGGGAAATCAAAATTCTTCGTTATTGGTGCCATTATTGCGGTATTGGTGATTTTGACAGCCTTTACTTCACCGCTGTTTGTGGTCCATGATCCGATTCAGTCCAATCTGCGCAACCGGCTGATTCCGCCGGAGTTATTTGCTAATGGCATGAGTGGATTCATGCTGGGGACAGATGCCCTGGGGCAGGATATCTTTACCCGGTTGGTGATTGGTTGTCGGATTTCCTTGTTGATCGCGGCCGCCGGAGTGTTGATTCCGGCTTGTATCGGAACTGCGCTGGGGGCTATTGCCGGGTATTTTGGCGGTGCGATCGATAATGTGATCATGCGGATCTGCGATATTCAGCTGTCGATTCCAACGATGGTGCTGGCGATTACGGTAATGGCTATTTTCGGAAACAGTGTGCCCAATCTGTTGCTGGTGCTGGCAATTGTGGGCTGGACATCTTATACCCGGGTGGTCAGAGGAAGTGTTATGGGGATTCGGAATGCCGAGTTTATCCAGGCTTCCAGGGTGCTTGGTGCATCCAACGCCAGGATTTTGATTACCCAGATCCTGCCTTGTGTATTGACTCCTTTGATTATTCTGATGAGCCAGCAGATTGGTTTTGTCATTCTGACAGAGGCTAACTTAAGTTTCCTGGGAATGGGTGTTCCGCTGCCTCAGCCATCACTTGGATCGATGATTGCGGATGGCCGGGAATATATTGCCACGGCACCGTGGACAGTGGTGGTTCCCGGGGTGGCTCTGATGATTATTGTGTTGGCTTTCAACTTCCTTGGTGACGGTGTGCGCGACATTCTGGACCCAAAGAACAAAGACTGAGAATGGGAGGGAATTATGGCGGCATTGTTAGAAATCAAAGATTTACATGTCGAATACAAAACCGGGCGGGCGACGGCCCATGCGTTAAACGGTGTGAACCTGACCATCGCAAAGGGGGAAGCACTGGGGCTGGTCGGCGAGACAGGGGCCGGCAAGACGACCATCGCGTTGTCAGCGTTGAAATTGCTGCCGGCTGATGTTGGCAAGGTGACCGGCGGAAGTATTATTTTTAATGGAGAATCCGTGTTGGATATGAAGGAAAAGAGCCTGGAGGAAATGCGGGGAAATAAGATCTCGATGATCTTTCAAAATCCTTTAAGCTCGTTGAATCCATTATTTACCGTAGGTGAGCAGATTTCCATGGTTTTACGGAAGCATGAAAATTTAAATAAGAAAGATGCTCTTAAAAAAGCAGAAGGTTTGCTGGAAATGGTCGGAATCGCCAAGTACCGCCTGGAGGATTATCCCCACCAGTTTTCCGGCGGAATGCGGCAGCGGGTAGGCATTGCCGCCGCCCTGGCCTGCAATCCGGAGCTGTTGATTGCCGACGAGCCGACGACGGCTTTGGATGTGACGATTCAGGCCCAGATTCTGGAGCTGATGAAGGAATTGCAGCAGCAGCGTTCCAGTTCGCTGCTGATGATCACCCATAACCTGGGGATTATCGCCGAACTGTGTCAAAAGGTGGCGGTGATCTATGCGGGAACCATTATTGAGTATGGAACGGTGAAAGAGGTATTCCGCAATCCGCAGCACTGGTACACCAAAGGTTTGCTGGGGGCGATTCCAAACCTGACAGGGGAACGTAATCGGCTGGCATTTATTCCGGGCAGTGTTGCGAATGCTTATTCGCTGCCGGAGGGCTGTAAATTCCATCCCCGTTGTCAATATTGTGACGGGCAGTGTGAGACCGCGATACCGAAACTGCATGAATACAGCCAGGGCCACTTTGTAGCCTGCTGGGAAAGAGAGGGGAGCCGGTGATGGGAAATGAAAATATTTCTTTGATTGAAGTGGAAAACTTATATAAGCATTTTAAAGTTAAGAACAAAGGGATGCTTCATGCCGTAGATGGTGTCAGTTTTACCGTGAAGCCCGGCCAAACCCTGGGACTGGTTGGCGAATCCGGGTGTGGGAAGTCGACGGTCGGCAATGTAATCATGCGGCTGCATCAGGCAACGAATGGGCAGGTGCTGTTTAAGGGGAAAAACGTGCTGGCTTCCAAAGGCGCGGAAAGCATGGAGTTTAAGAAAAAAATCCAGATTATTTTTCAGGATCCTTATTCTTCGTTGAACCCGAAAAAGACCATTAACAGCATTATGGAGGAAGCCTACAATATTCACGGGTTTACTTCAAAGCAGGAGCGGAAGGCCAAGATTGAGGAAATCATCGAACTGTGTGGTCTGGAAAAGTATGTACTGGAGAAGTACCCTCATGAGCTGGATGGAGGAAAACGGCAGCTGGTGGGAATTGCCCGGGCCTTGTCGCTGGGGCCGGAATTTATCGTGTGTGATGAGCCGGTGTCTTCGCTGGATGTTTCGATTCAGGCGACGATTATCAATTTGCTGATGGATTTACAGAAGAAAATGAATCTGTCCTTCTTGTTCATTTCCCATGATTTAAGTGTGGTACGTCATATCTCCCAGCGGGTGGCGGTGATGTATCTGGGACAGATCATTGAGATGGCAAATACCGATGATATTTTTGCGGATGCATTTCATCCTTATACGATTGCGCTGCTGTCGGCGGTGCCAAAGATTGAATTTGAAGATAAAGTCAGCCGGATCGTGTTAAAGGGAGATGTCCCCAGTCCGATTAATCCTGGTGAGGGCTGCCGCTTTGCACCCCGTTGTTTTATGAGTCGGGAAGAGTGCCAGAGCAAGCAGCCGCAATTGCGGGAAGTAAAGCCGGGGCATTGTGTGGCCTGTCATTATTATGAGGAAAGCCAGAGTACGGCGAGAAAGCTGGAGGCAAAACTGATATGAGGAAAGAGACGGCCGATTCAGCGGCAGGAGGTGGGGAATGGATACGAAAATCAGCGATATTAAGGTGATTCTTACGGCACCGGAAGGCATTAATCTGGTGGTTGTGAAGGTGGAAACCAATCAGCCGGGACTGTATGGTCTGGGATGTGGAACCTTTGCCTACCGTCACCTGGCGGTGAAAACCGTGGTTGAGGAGTATTTGAAACCGCTGTTGGTGGGCCGGGAGGTGGACCGGATTGAAGATATCTGGCAGCTGATGCACCAGAATGGTTATTGGCGCAATGGACCAATTGAAAATAATGCCATTTCCGGTGTGGATATGGCACTGTGGGATATTAAGGGTAAGATGGCCGGGATGCCGGTATATCAGCTGTTTGGCGGCAAATGCCGGGAAGGCATTCCGGTGTACCGCCATGCGGATGGCCGGGATGTGGAGGAAGTCTGTGAGAATATCCTGAAGTTCCAGGCGATGGGCATCACGAACATCCGCTGTCAATGCGGCGGCTACGGCGGAGCCGGTTATGGAATCACCCCGGAGACAGCACCCAAAGGAGCGCTGCCAGGTATTTATCTGGACGCGAAAGTGTATATCCGGGATACGGTCAAACTTTTTGAAGGAATCCGCAGCCGGATTGGCTATGATATGAATCTGGTTCATGATGTGCATGAGCGGATTGCGCCGATTGAGGCGGTGCAGCTGGCGAAGGCACTGGAACCCTTTGACCTGTTCTTTCTGGAGGATCCGGTACCGATCGAGCAGTTGCCATGGCTTAGAAATCTGCGGCAGCAGACCAGTATTCCGATTGCCCAGGGTGAGCTGTTCAATCACGGCGTGGAATGGAAAACGATTATTATGGAACAGTTGATTGACTATATCCGGGTGCATTTAAGCCAGATCGGCGGAATCACGCCGGCGCGGAAATTGCAGATTTTTGCGGAGCAGTTCGGGGTAAGGACCGCCTGGCATGGCCCTGGTGACATGTCGCCGCTGGCCCATGCCGCCAATATTCATATCGACCTGGCGGCACCCAATTTCGGTGTGCAGGAATGGTCCGGCATTGAACCGCCGAACTTTGTTATTCAGGATCTGAAAGGTCCTCACGGTGCACTCCTGGAGGTATTTCCGGGTATGCCGGAATTTAAGGATGGCTATGTGTATGCCAATGAGAACCCGGGTCTGGGTGTGGATCTTGATGAGAAGGAGGCGGCAAAGTATCCGTGCGAAAATACGGTGACCGTCTGGACCCAGACAAGGCGCCGGGATGGTGCGCTGCAGACACCGTAGTGCTGCGGTGCTCTGCGGCAGCGATGAAGCAAATGTAAAGGAGATGAACACGATGAAGTCTTGTGTAATTACCAGCCCGTTTCATTATGAAATACAGGAGGTTCCCATTCCCCGGCCGGAAGCGGGAGAAGTATTGATCCAAATGAAGGCCGCCGGAGTCTGCGGCAGTGACTTACATATTTACCGGGGCGAAAACCCTTGTTCCTCTTATCCGCTGGTCCCCGGCCATGAAAATGTTGGTGTTGTCGCCAAGGTAGGTGCCAGCGTAACCCGGGTAAAAGAAGGTGATCACGTAGTAGTAGATCTGATCATCACCTGCGGCACCTGCTATCAGTGCACCCATGGCCGGGAAGAAGTGTGTGAACAGGTGCTGGTGCGGGGAAGCGGTACTGACGGTGGCTGGCGGGAGTATTTTACGGCGCCGGCGGATGATGTCTATAAGATTGATGAAAACATTCCATGGGGAGACGCCGCTTTGATTGAACCGATTGCCATTGGTGCACATTGTACCAGGCGTGGCAGAGTCCAGGCTGATGATACCGTCTTCATCCTGGGTACCGGTACAATTGGAACCATTATTTTGCAGGCATGTAAAGTCATTGGTGCCAGGGTAATTTGCTGCGATATCGACGATAACTCCCTGATCAGGGCAAAAGAATTAGGAGCGGATGAAGTTATTAACAGCAAAACCGAGGATATTATCAAACGAGTTGCTGAAATCACCGCCGGTCATGGTTGTACAGTCGCTTTTGATGCGGCCTGTTTCCCCGGCAGTCTGGCGCTGATCATGCAGTATGGGATTGTCGGCAATGCCGGGCGAATCGTTCCGATGGGATTCTGTGACAAACCGGAAGCCATCAGTCAGGCTGATATCAATAAGCGTGAGCTGGATATTATCGGCAGCCGGATGAGCGCTTATCAGTTTGAACCGGTGGCAGCGAATATCGCGGCGGGCAAATACCGGCTGGATGGTCTGGTAACTACCTTTGTAGCATTCAGTGAGATTGAGAAGGTATTTCAAAATATGGAACAGCCGGACCCGGCAGTAAAAAAGACCGTAATTTTATTTGAATAAAATAATCTCGTAAAGGAGGAGAAAACCTATGATTTCCCCCAAATTTGATATCACCGGAAAGCACTGCATCGTGACCGGCGGCGCCCAGGGTTTATCCCGAGGAATGGCTGAAGGCTTACTGGAGGCAGGCGGTAAGGTGGTGATTGTAGATGTACAGGAAGAAAAATTAACGAATGTGGTGGCTGAATACCAGAAAAAGGGTTATGAGGCTTATGGTGTGACCGGTAATCTGGCTGACCGTGAAGATATGAAGCGCATTTTTGATGAGGCAATGGATATTCTGGAAGGTCGTCTGGATGTGCTGATTCCGGCAGCCGGGATTCAACGCCGGCATCTGCCGGAGGAATTCCCGCTGGACGAGTGGGATCTGGTGTTGGATATTAACTTAAACCATGTTTTTATTATGATTCAAAAGGCATTGAAGGTAATGCTGGCACAAGAAACCGGCGGTAAGATTATCACCGTCGGTTCCATGGTGACCTGGTTTGGCGGTACCACGGTTCCGGCCTACACGGCAACGAAAGGTGCGGTTTCCCAATTGACCAAGAGTCTGGCGGTGGACTGTGCCGGTCGGAAGATCAACATCAACTGTATCTGTCCTGGCTATATGGACACGGAAATGTGTGCCAACATGACCCAGGAGCGAAAGGACGAGTGTACCGCTCGCATTCCCGCCGGCCGCTGGGGGACACCGGAGGATTTGAAGGGGCCGGTATTGTTCCTGGCTTCCGCCGCTTCCGATTATCTGAACGGAACTACGATTCCGGTGGATGGCGGATATTTGGTTAAATAACAGGCAAAGTGTAAAGTCAAATACCCTGCAGCTTGCTGCGGGGTATTTGATCCTCGCGAGAATAAAAATTTAGTCGTAATCATTGATTTACCCATCCGACAATGCTAAAATGTATTTAATAATTTAGTTTAGAGAGGGGGTTATATAATGGGCGATTTCGAGATCAACACCCAACCATTCTCCAATAATCCGACTATTTGCGCGGTATTTTCAGCAGATAAGAATGACATTGTTTATACACATGGCGATAAAGAACAAAAAATAAATGGCGGATTAGGGCTGCCATTGTTGTTATACTATCTGTTATCACTGATCAATAAAGCAAAGATATCATGGACGGACATGGTAAATGTAACCAAATTTTCCGCAAAAGAAAATGCATCAATAAATTCACTCGGACTTACAGAAGGCGAAAAAGTCAATCTTTTTACGCTGTTTTGTGCCGCAACGTCAACAACTGCTCCGGATGCTATCGTAGCAATCGGTGGGCATATTTTTGATACCGTCGGAAAAAAAAAGAACAGCACCGTTGCAAAGCTAAGACAAATAGGGAACGAATGGGGGGTGGACAAAGACGCTATTAAAAATTTGTCAGGTCGTAATTATGAACAAAATCCAC
>Ga0153921_1001212_pt1 | contig 11920 bp, 20 predicted proteins | sample TSNJ005MetaG_FD_104691 | JGI IMG/M metagenome (GOLD analysis project Ga0153921, IMG submission 104691) | Attine ant fungus gardens microbial communities from New Jersey, USA - TSNJ005 MetaG | ecosystem: Host-associated > Fungi > Mycelium > Unclassified | place: USA: New Jersey, Brendon T. Byrne... | reverse complement strand
ATAGGAGGATTTATATCCTCGCATACTAGGAGGTAAATGCTTATGGTATAAAAAGTTGCCCCACCATCATTTGATTACCACACATTCTAGATGATGGAGATAAGTACATATGACTAACGAAGAGGTAAAAAAACAAATTATTTCATGGTTATTGAATTCGAATATGCGTGATGAGTATTTTATAAATCAATTACACACGTTAATCCAACAACATGAAAAGAAGAAGGCAGGCGGGAATTAATCCCCCTGTTTTCTTTTGTCTGCTATATTCTCCGTAAATTTATCTATGAATTCTAGCAATGCGTCTTGTGATTTTGGAGACAACTGCCTGAATGTGCGCATAATCTCTATTATATAATCATTTAGCGGGTTATTTTCTTGAAGCAGGCTGTATACATATACTGCTGTCTCGTCTTGATCTGGTGGGACGATAAACATTTCACCTTCTCCCGTTCGCAACCAATGTTCACTCACATTGTGATTCTTACAAACACTGTCTATAAACATATCACTAGGATTTCCACCTTTTTTAATTAGCTTTGATATATATGACTGTGTGACTTTTACGCTTTCCCCAAATTCAGTTCTGTTCATATCTAATATATTTATTAAAATTTCTATTCTTTCACCAATCGAACTCAACTTTATCACCTCCCAACAATTCAAGTATATCAGTACATATCAATTATGTCAATAAAGAAATATGACTGAGTCATAAAAATTCGTTGACAATATGAATGAGTCATGTTATTATATGAATAGGTCATAATAAGGAGGTGGGGAAAATGGAAGATGGAAAAAAGAAATTCATTATCGAAGAGACAACGAAAAAATTAATGATCTTAGATGAGGATAGCTTACAGTTGATTTCCTTTGGTACAGAATTACTACATAGAAGAGACATTATGGATAAAAAAAAGAAAATCGAAGATAAAAAAGCAGGATAGAAAGCGAGAGAGATGGAAAGAGAACAAAAAACAATCCGCTTACCAAAGGAATTAAAAGAGAAACTCCAACAGGAAGCGGATAGGAAAGGGATTAGTTTAATGCTTATATGTTACTACTTATTCAGTATTTACATTGATAATGCCATATTTACTTTCGTATTCTTCCACATAGCTTTTAAGAATATGTACAGCTTCTTGATTATAAGAGCGATTATCCTTATTAGCCAGGTATTTAAGTTTTAAATAAAGTTCATCGGGCATACGTAGACCTCGCATAGGTATTGATGACGGCATAAAAAACCTCCTTTTTCGAGTGATGTCATAATGATAACATAATAAATACAAATTATATATATCCAAAGAGTTGAAATGGACTTCGGAATTTTGTAGAAAAAGCAAATTAAAGTAAGACAAGAAAAATTAAACAGAAATTAAAAGAACAGGATTGGAGATACCAGAGTGGAAAGAGGGAAAACAATCCGCCTTACCATAAGAATGAATAATGAATTAGATATCAAATTACGAGAAGAATCGGTAAGGCGTGGAACAAATATTAATCAAACTATGATTTATATACTTATTGAATTTTTCAAAAAGTAGTCAAGTCTATAATTCCGTATTTGTTTTCATAGTCTTTTATGCGCTGTTTGATCATTAATTCAATTTCCCTGTTTGCAGACCGACCATTTTCCTCTGCAATATAACGAATTTTATCTAAGTATTCTTGTGGGATGCGCAGTGTATAGCGTGGTAAATTAGATGGCATTCAAAAACCTCCTTTGTGGATTCGTCATTATAGCGTCATTATAACATATAAATTTAGTCAAAATTAATATTGACGCAAAAGTGACGCAATGATACAATGCAAACAGGAGGTGACGCAAAAGTGACTAATAAAAAGAGGCTTGGCCTTAATATTCCTGTGGCACTATATAAAAAAATAAATGATCGGGCACAGTATCAAGGAAAAACAATAAATTCCACTTGTTTGGATATATTTTGGGAATATTTCGAACAAAAAGAAAGCATTAAACGTATGGAAAGCAGTATAGCAGATAGATAACAATGTAGGAACCTACAGATTTTAAAAAGCAATGTTCATGCTGGTTGAAGAATATATAAATAAAATTATGGCAGAGGGGGAAAGCAGGGATCAGAAAATCAGCCTGCCATTGTAACTGACTAAAATCCAAAGGCAGGCAGTTGAAAGTCACATCCATGCATCATTTAAATCGTACATAATACTGAACGATATAAGGGGGTGAAGAAAGGAAATGACCATTATGATAAACAATAAGTTTTCGATGATATTGGGAAAGGAATTATTAAAAATAAGTAAGATTGCAGCAGGTACGTGAATTTCAAGAACAACACTTACCAACTTATATTACCGAAGAAGCACAAAAATATCTTTCGACGTATTAAATAAGCTTTGCGAATATTTAGACTGTGAGGTTGGAGACATCATTTCATATGAGCCAGACGATCGATCGGATGATTAACGAACCAGATATCAGAACTGCATTGTTTCAAGAAGGATTATCAGCAACATGTACAATCTATCAGGCATAGTATTAAGAAGAGAGGCAGGGTAGATTAACGGAGGGAGGTGCAAGACCGTGACAGAGACTAACATTGTATCGGAGTACCAGATTGGAAACACAAAAATTAAAATAGCTGATGATTATTGCAAGGGGAAGACTGCGGAAGATGTGGATATTATTCTGCGCCGTATAGCCCAGAACGCATATTCCTACCTGTCTGCTACAGTCGAGGAATGAAGATTACATATAACTCCTTCCGGCTGCATTTTAAAGATTTAAGAGAATCATCGGTTATACCAATGGCGAACATGGAAAAAATTACTTGAGGGTACTAAAAAAGTTACGCCCTGCTTCGGCAGGAACCAGTGGGTAAAGTGTAATTTCTGGAGCATCTTCATCATCGAGAAAGTCGATATCCTTGATAGTAGAGGCGACAATGTCCATAAAAACGCTGTTGGGAAAAGCGGATACCTTAGTAAAAAATTCAGTATCGTAGAATTGATTTAAAGCATAAACAATTTCATCCTTATGTGTCAGAATTTGTTCCTCTTTGGAGTACAGACCTGTTCCGGTTAAGTAATCGAGGGAAACATCAAAATAGTCGGCGAGGGCGACTAAAATATCAACAGAAACAGCGCGTTGACCTGTTTCAATCATGCTAATAGCTGACTTACCTATGCCTATGGCGTTTGCTAAGGTATTTTGGTTTAAATTTTTACTTATGCGCAGAGCCTTGAGGCGCTCTGAAAAAATATTTTTATTTAACATAAAAAGCTCCTTGACGGCAGTTCACTGAAAGTGTATAATAGTGCTAGTTCACTAAAAGTGAACAAAGTCGAGAGAATGGAGGGCAAGTGAAACAATTGAACATACGGAAGGAACGCATAAAAAATAATTGGACGCTTGAATACGTTGGCAAGGAAGTAGGCCTAACCAAAACAGCTGTTCATGCCATCGAAACGGGGCAACGTAGACCTTCATTCGATATTCTTATGAAACTATGCAGGCTATTCAATGTACCACACAAGGAAATCGAACGATTATTCACAGTAGCCGACGAAAACAACAATCTCTCAAACGAATGATACCATAGCGTTATCAAAAAGTAAAGAAGAAGCTTAGAAGCTGAAAAAATGGATATACAAGTGACTATAAGTGAAGAAAAGAAAGCAACATGTACAATCTGTTAGGCATAAGATTACTTAAGAAAGGAGGCGGTGTGAGATTATGACAGAAAATAACATCGTATCGGAGTACCAGATTGGAAACACAAAAATTAAAATAGCTGATGATTATTGCAAGGGGAAGACTGCGGAAGATGTGGATATTATTCTGCGCCGTATAGCCCAGAATGCATATTCCTACCTGTCTGCTGCAGTCGAGGAATGAAGATTACATATAACTCCTTCCGGTTGCATTTAAAAGATTTAAGAGAATCATCGGTTATACCAATGGCGAACATGGAAAAAATTACTTGAGGGTATTAAAAAAGTTACGCCCTGCTTCGGCGGGAACCAGTGGGTAAAGTGTAATTTCTGGAGCATCTTCATCATCGAGAAAGTCGATATCCTTGACAGCAGAGGCGGCAATGTTCATAAAAACTCTGTCTGGAAAAGCGGATACCTTAGTAAAAAAATCAGTATCGTAGAATTGATTTAAAGCATGAACAATTTCATCCTTATGTGTCAGAATCTGTTCCTCTTTGGAGTACAGACCTGTTCCGGTTAAGTAATCGAGGGAAATGTCGAAGAAGTTAGCCATTGACTGAAGGACTCCCATAGTTGGTTCATTTTCGCCTGACTCATACCGACGCAAAGCCCTATCGGTAACGCCGATAGCGGTCGCTAATTGAGCCTGCGTAACCTTATTTAATTTGCGTAATTCTTTTAAACGTTGACCAATGTTCATAAAATAACCTCACAAAAATAAAAATACTTATTGACAGGACAAATACTTCCTGGTAAGATAAAAAGCGGAAGAATACGTCCGGATTAAAGGAGCGGCAATGCTACAAATAACTTTAGAGCGTAAGAAGAGAAAACTTACGCAAAAACAAATGGCTGAACAAATTGGCATATCTGACAGGGCGTATAGAAGGCTTGAGTGTGGGATATCATTGCCTTCTTACGAAGTGCTTAAAAAAATTGAAGACATATTAGGTTTACAATCGCCGCATCGCAGCCTATTTTCTGAATACCATGATTTCGGGAATGCCAAAAAGGAGGAGCATGAAAACGGCATTTAAACAAATACGAAAAAACAAAGGCTTAACACAAATACAAGTTGCTGACAAGACTGAAATATCAATAAGGGCGTATCAAAATTATGAACGTGAGAGCGTGTACCAGACGCAATCACGGCGCAATTGATAGCCAAAGCATTAAATACTACAGTAGAGAACATATTCCCACTACCTAAGGTAAAACGCCAAAATCATTAATCCAGTTTTACACGTTAACAACTTTATAACACTACAATCTTTTGATTTAGAGAATAACATGAAAGCAAGAAAAAATCAAGGAATTATGGAGTCAAAATTGGATAATGGCAACAAATACAATCTGTCAGGCATAGAATAAAAAAGAATAATGTAAGAGGATGGACAAGCCCGATTGACGGCAGCCCTGATCACTTGGAGGAATGGAAAATGAAAATTAAAGTTGCATATAACAGGGGGGAAAAGGAGATAAACATATACAGGATAGCTGTTGAATCGAGTCGCTCCGCATTCTTGTGACTTTAGCTATTGATGTCGGAGCCTGGAGATGAAGCATAAAATAAACTGTGGGGTGGTCATTTAATGGAATCCATCCAATCTGATAGCAGCGATCAGGGAAAATACCGGGAACCAGATCAAAACATATATACAGAAACAAAAAACGGGGGATGATAATGATGCTGAAAGCCTATAAGTATAGGATATATCCCAGTGAGGAGCAGAAAGTACAGCTGTCAAAAACTTTTGGATGTTCGAGGTTTGTTTATAATTATTACTTAAATCTGCGTATTGGGACTTACAAAACGGATGGCAAGTCCCTGAGTAAAATTGACTGCAACAACCATCTGAACCGTGAACTGAAAAATGAAAACGAATGGCTGCGTGAAGTGGATAAATTTGCTTTGACAAACAGCATTTACAACATGGACAGCGCATACCGGAATTTCTTCAGAGAGAATAAGAAAGGCAATAAAAACCAGGGTTTCCCTAAATTTAAAAATAAGTACAGCAGCAAACAAAGTTATACGACCAATTTCACAAATAACAACATAGAAGCTGATTTTGCAAATAATGAGATAAAATTACCGAAACTGAAAAAAATCAGGGCGAAAATCCATAGGGAATATAAAGGAATCATAAAGTCAGCTACGGTAAGCAGGACATCGGGAGATAAATATTTCGTTAGCATATTGGTAGAAGAAACAGCAGTGCCATTACCTGCCGCAGAAACTAAAATCGGTTTTGACTTAGGGCTGAAAGAATTCATTGCAGCAAGTACAGGTGAGAAGATAGAAAGCCCAAAAAGCTTAAGGAAATATGAACAAAAGCTGATAAGGCAGCAGCGGAAATTAAGCAGGAAACAAAAGCGGAGCGCGAATTTCAATAAACAGCGCAAAAGACTGTCGAAAATACATGAAAAAATAGCAAGCATCCGAAAGGATTTCCTACATAAGACGTCCACGCAGTTAATAAGCGAAAACCAAGTTATTATAAGTGAGGACTTAAATGTAGCCGGGATGCTTAAAAACCACAGGTTAGCCAAGTCGATATCAGATGCGGGCTGGTCTGAATTCACAAGGCAGTTGGAATATAAAGCAAAATGGTATGGCCGGACCTATCATAAAATAGACCCATTCTATCCTAGCAGCCAGTTATGCAGCAGCTGCGGATTTAAAAATGAGGACGTAAAAAACTTAAGCATAAGAGAATGGGATTGTCCTGAGTGCCAAACAAGGCATGACAGGGATATCAATGCGGCTAAAAACATATTAAAGAAGGGATTGGAGGATTTAAGGATAGCCTAATAAAAGAGTATACCGTAGGGACTACGGAAATTAACGCCTGTGGAGATAGTAGGTTGCGAGGTCGGAGAAGCAGGAAATTTGTGGAGTGATCCATGAAGCACGTGACTTTAGTCATGTGAAGTTCACAAGTGGAATGGGGAGCTGCCAAAAGTGATGGGAGAAGGTCAGGCTTTGTTTGATATCGGCAGTCTGCAAAGCGGAACAGCAAAAGCTGAACCAGAAAAAAAGGAGGAGTAAAGAGTGAATAAAGTTATTTTAATGGGAAGATTGACAAGAGATCCGGAACTACAATATTCAACAGGGCAAAAGCCTACGGCAATAGCTCGTTATACGCTTGCCATAAACAGGAAATTCAAACGCCCGGGGGAAGCCGAAGCCGATTTTCTCCGATGCATAGCATTTGGAAAAGCGGCGGAATTTGCAGAAAAATATTTCCGCCCAGGGCTTAAAATAGTGATTGTTGGTCGCATTCAAACGGGCAGCTATACGAATAAGGAAGGACAAAAAGTCTACACGACTGAAGTAATCATAGAGGAACAGGATTTTGCAGAGAGTAAAGCGACCTCCGGAGAGAACATTCCCTCGCCAGCTCCGGAATCCGAGCAGAGTTTTATGAGTGTTCCGGATGATTTGGATCTTCCCTTTAATTAAATATAAAGAAAGGGGATTGCATTGAATATAACGGAGACGAAAATCAAGTACATAATAGGAAATCCGGGATTAGAAGAGTCCCTTATGGAAGAACAAAAAAAGCTTCTTGAAAAAATCAAGAATCAAAACGAAAATCTGGATAGCATTCATGATGAACTCATTGGATCCGCAGTATTGAAAGGGAGAGAATTACGGCATGACGTTCTCTCTCGCACAAATAGCAAAAATGACGGCATATATGGCGCCATAGAGCAGGCAGAAAGAATCCAGCAAGAGTATTTTACCGGTCTGCAGGAGCAATTCTTTGTACTTGTAGAGCAATTGGAAATGGTGCAAAGGGCAAGGTTATGTTTCGATACTCTTGACGTGGAATCCAGATTGATTTTAAACCGGCTCTATAGGGATAAAGAGAAATGGGAATACGTTGAAAAAAACATGGGCATAAACCACAGAACCTTTATTACGAAAAGGAACTTTGCGATGTATACGGTTATGGAGCGATATAACAGCCGGCTTACCATGCGTGAGTTGGGGAAAATGAAGAACAAGGATAAGGAAGATAATGTAACGCAAAGAAAGCAAGGCAAGGAAATAGCGGGCCAGATAAGCCTGTTTTGAAGGAGACAATATGAAAGTTAGAGATATAAGCAATGTCGAAAGGGACATATACGGAATCATGGTGAAATTGGATTATGTCAAATGTGGCGACTCGGAAAAGCTGTTTTTTTCAATATGCGCATATGACTATAACAATACTTTTCCAGCAATATTAAAAATGTATTATCCTTTTGATAATGGTGCTTGGGAAACCGTGGGTGTTTGTAAACAGGCAGAAAAATTAGATAAGATATGCGATGATTTTAATAAATGTAAACACGAAATCTTTGATAGCAGCGATCAACCCGGACAAGCGTTAAAAAAAGAAGAACTTATGAAAAGACAGGCTTTATTGTCCGGGGAATTTGAAAAGGTTCTAAAGATGGAGCCGGAAAAAAGTTTAAGTCCTGAACAGTCATCTTTAAAACCAACAAGAAGATCAAAAGGTGGGAGATAAGTATGGAAAATAAAAAAAAGGATAATGCAATTATTATTGGGATTGATCATGGCTATGGATTCATGAAAACGGCCTCCAGCATTATGAAAAGCGGAATAAAGGAGGTTCCGGTGGTGCCGCCTTTCGCACACAATATTCTTGAGTACGGTAACCGGGTTTACGTGGTGGGTCAATGCCGGCAGAACCATGAAGTAAAAAAGACGGACACGCCGGATTATTATATCCTCACCCTTGCGGCGATTGCAGCGGAATTAAAAATACGGAAACGGAAGAGGGGGAACGTGATCATAGCTGCCGGCCTTCCTTATTCATTTTTCAGCAGCCAGAGGGAAGAATTCAAAAAGTACCTTATGCAGAATGAGAATGTAAAATACCGCTATTGTGACATTGATTATGAAATACATATTAGCAATGTCTTTATATTTCCGCAGGGATTCCCGGTTATTTCAGAAAAACTTGATTCCCTTCAAGGGAAGAATACCGTTGTTGACGTAGGAAGCCGGACCTTGGACGTTCTTACTTTTCAGGAGAATGAAGCGCAACATGAATATTGTTTTTCTATGCAAGGGGGGACTATTGATTGTATTGAAAGCATACAGAAAGACTTTATGAGTAAGTATCAGGTTTCCCTTGAAGAAAATATCATTCAGGATTTTCTACAGGGAAAAGAAGGACAATTAAAAGAAGAGCACTGTACTTTTTTGGAGCAGCTGACACGCTTCTATGTCAGGAATAGTGTCTTATCCGCATTGGAAGCAAAAGGAATTAGCTTTGAGTTCACTCACGTAACGTTCTGCGGCGGCGGGGCAGTGGTGGTGAAAAATTATGGTGATCTCCATACAAGTCAATTTACATTCGTTGAAGATATCCACGCAAATGCAAAAGGGTTTGAATATCTTTGCAAAGGCATTTTGAGGCAGAATGGAAAATAGAAGCGGAAAGGGGATACGATGGATAAATATTTTAGGATTGAACAGAAGCCAAATTAAAGAGATTAAAAAAGAAGCATCTGTCATCGATAGGGATTCGAGATTCAGAAAGGATTGAGATATAGATGGTGTTTGAAGTCAGAAGGATGTTACATAACATAATAGATAAGGCATATGAAAATGATACAGATATTGATAAATATAAAAAATTTTATTTATCATTCCTTGAAAAAAATTACAAAAGTAAAGGTGGTGACTATGCCCTTAAAAAAAGAGAAATCCGTATTATGGGAGTCGGAAAGAAATCAGCAAAGGATCTGTGCCTGACTGCATTACATGAACTGGCACATCATATAGACAGCATGCAGCGTGATACAACGGATCATAGCACAAAGTTTTACAGCATCTATCAAAAACTCGTACATAGTGCATTAGATATTGGATTTATGGATATTGAAGATGTGAGATGGGTAATAGAAAACAGCAGCTATGCGGATTCCAAGAAAGTTGCCAGGTTTTTAGATGAATATGCGCCCCATTATAATAGGACTGCAATGATTAATGGTAACGTAAAGATTTGTGTATATAACTCGTTTAATATCCGGTCGGTATTAAAAGAAAAGGGGTATCAATACAATGGGGTTGATAAATCATGGTGCAAAACGATAGAGGAATCAGCAGTCGATGGAGAAAAAGAATTTCTACTGCTGCATATACAGGAGCAGGATATAGACATAGTGGATACAAATAAAGTCCATATCAGGAACAGAATGTATATAGAGGTTAAAGGTAATACATTTCAGTGCAAAGACATTTTGAAGAATAATGGTTTTTCTGCTTCTAAGAGCGGGAAAAAATGGTCATGGAAGAAAGAAACATCACAGGAGTGTTCGAGAAGCGAGTATCAAAACATAAGTAGTAAACTGGTTGATTTTGAAGGTGTAAAGGTCAATATCGTTTAAACAAACAGCTAATTATTTTATAGCAAAGTATTATGTAAGTAAACGGCTGCGAGAAAAAGGAATTATATTTTTATATTAATGTGCAGCAGTATTTGAAAACTGGAATTACGAATACGGTGAAGCGATATGCCATTGCTATGATGAGACGTGTCCGACAGAACATGTTGCAGGCTGCCCGGTTGAACTTTATGACTGTCAGGGGAACTGTGATCAATGCAATAACAATTTTGACTGCGAAAGCAGCGATCATTATGATTTATAATTTAATCTTTTAGAAAGTAGATAAATCCTTAGGGAGGTAAATGATGAATGATAAAAACAAAATTATAGACAAAATTAAGAAGCTGCTTGCTCTTGCAAATAATAATACAAATGAGTATGAGGCAATTGCTTCTGCATTAAAAGCGCAAAAACTTATGGCTGAATATGCTATAGAGGATTTTGAAATCCAAGAAGAAGTGAAAGAGGAACCTATTGAAGAAATTGTAAGCGATGTTGGGACGGGGAATAAGTGGAAATACAATTTAGGTAGTATTGTTGCTAAAAATTTCCGATGCAAATGCTTTTATAGGGGGAGATGGGGAATTGTTTTTTTTGGATTTCATTCGGATGCTCTAATTGCTCGACAGGTTTTTGAGTATCTGTTTACTACTGGAAACAAGCTTGCAGCTAAGCATGTAAGGACGAACTCTTATAATAGGTACTCTACAAAAGGCATGAGAAATGCATATTTGGCTGGATTTTCAGAAGGTGTGAGAAGTAAGTTGGAAAAGCAGTGTTATGCACTTATGTTGACGATACCACCCAAAGTGGACAATGCATATGAGGAATATGCTAAAACAAACATTAAAGGTACTATTAATTCAAATTTAAATTTGGATAATTTACAGGAGAATGCTACGGCATACTATGTTGGAGAAGCAGATGGAAAGCAGGCAGTAGATGGAAGATATATTGAAGCTCCAAAGGAAGAGAACATGCTGCCAGCTAAGTTACTACTTGAGTAATAGTTTCGATAAGTAATCTATTTCTATTTTTTGTTTTTACGAAAAACAATGGCGGTAATTAATACGAAGAAAACAATTGTAGCAATGGAAACAAAGTATCCCAGTGCAATTAATGTCTCACCACTAAAAACGAGAGATAAAAGCCAAAATAATAAGCTAATTGAAATTTTTCCGGCAATACATAAGTAAAAGAGAATAATAATAGCTTTGGCAATGAAACGGAGTATCGCATTTGAACACTTTAAATCAATTATATGAAAGGGAATGCCAACCAAGGTTTCTGAAATAAAGGTAAATATAGTGTTTAACATAAGTTATATCTCCTTTTTGGATTATAAATCTTAGAAATAGTATAGCATTTCCATACAAAAAACACCATTTTTTATTTTGTTAAATTAATCTTTACGTAGAAAGGAAAAATTAAAATGAATAGACTATTTATTGATATACAAGAGTCTTATGTGTCACCTGATGATTCGATAGAAAGCGATGATGATCTCTTTGGTTTCTTTGGGCATTATGAAATAGCAGATCCAATTGTCGCAAATAGAGAAGAGTATGTTCAATTATATCAGACATATAGTGATAAAGATAAACTCATAGTAGATTATACCGTCCTTTATAACCCGAGGGAAAAAGAATTTATGGTGGTTGATACATCAGAAAATAAATTTGATACATATAAAAGTATCAAAGAGGTTAGTGCGTATATTCCCAGAGATACAATGAGGCAATTTGACAAAGTATCAAAAGAGGAACTTTCTCTGAAAATTCTTAATTATTGGGAAGAGTACGATCCTGCT
>Ga0153921_1001210_pt1 | contig 11922 bp, 8 predicted proteins | sample TSNJ005MetaG_FD_104691 | JGI IMG/M metagenome (GOLD analysis project Ga0153921, IMG submission 104691) | Attine ant fungus gardens microbial communities from New Jersey, USA - TSNJ005 MetaG | ecosystem: Host-associated > Fungi > Mycelium > Unclassified | place: USA: New Jersey, Brendon T. Byrne... | reverse complement strand
GATGACCTCGCAACTCAGATGGTTGCCGCCGCGTTGGCAAAGATCCCCGAGCTCGACCCCACCGAGATCGACGACCTCATGCTCGGTTGCGGCCAGCCCGCCGGCCAGTCGGGCTTCAACATCGCCCGCGTCGTCGCCGTTCAGCTCGGCTACGACTTCCTCCCCGGTGTGACGGTCAACCGATACTGTTCCTCCTCGCTGCAGACCACCCGGATGGCACTGCACGCCATCCGCGCAGGCGAGGGCGACGTCTTCATCTCCGCCGGCGTCGAGTCCGTCTCCAGTTTCATCACGGGCAACGCCGACGGCCTACCGGGCACCAAGAACCCGCTCTTCGACGCAGCGCAGGCTCGTAGCGCCAAGCTCGCCGAGGGTGGAGTCGCCTGGACCGATCCTCGCGAAGAAGGCCTGATCCCCGACGTGTACCTGGGCATGGGCCAGACCGCCGAGAACGTCGCTTCGGCCACCGGCATCACCCGCGAAGACCAGGACCGCTGGGCAGTGCGCAGCCAGAATCGCGCCGAGGAAGCCATCGCTCGCGGCTTCTTCGAGCGTGAGATCACGCCCGTCACGCTCGCCGACGGCACCGTCGTCTCCAAGGACGACGGCCCCCGCGCCGGCACCACCTACGAGGGCATCAGCGGCCTCAAGCCCGTCTTCCGCCCCGACGGCACCGTCACCGCCGGCAACGCCTGCCCGCTCAACGACGGAGCAGCCGCACTGGTGATCATGTCCGACACCAAGGCGAAGGCACTCGGCCTGACCCCGCTCGCTCGCATCGTCTCCACCGGCGTCTCGGGCCTGTCCCCCGAGATCATGGGCCTCGGCCCGATCCAGGCCGTCAAGAACGCCCTGAAGATCGCCGGCAAGTCGATCTCCGACATCGACCTGTTCGAGATCAACGAGGCATTCGCCGTGCAGGTCCTCGGATCCGCTCGCGAACTGGGCATCGAAGAGGACAAGCTCAACATCTCCGGTGGCGCGATCGCACTGGGTCACCCCTTCGGTATGACCGGTGCCCGCATCACCAACACCCTGATCAACAACCTGCAGGAGCAGGACAAGACCTTCGGCGTCGAGACCATGTGTGTCGGCGGCGGACAGGGCATGGCAATGGTGATCGAGCGCCTCAGCTGATCCCCTGAGCACGTCGAAAGCGGCCGCCCGGCTTCTGCCGGGCGGCCGCTTTCGTGTGGTCGTGTTTCAGGTAGTCGTGAATTTCCGAGCAAAACTCCCCAACTCGCGAATCAACGCTCGTGCAGCGTCGTCCTCACGCTGCACAGCGGCGCGGGCTTCGTCGGCCCAACCGTGGCGGAGCAGTCGCTTGGCGGCAAGGACTGCCGGTCCGATGTTGGCGGCAATCTGCTCGGCACTCTCGCGGGCACGTGCCTGTACCTGGTCGGCCGGTACGGCGGCTGTCGCCAGTCCGTAGGCGGCAGCTTCGACGCCGCTGAGCCACCGGGCCGACAGGATCAGCTCGGCGGCTCGCTGCGTTCCGATCACCTTGGGCAGCAACCAACTACTGGCAGCTTCGGGAGCTGTACCCAGCGACGTGAACGGTGCCCGCAGGCGTGCGTTCTCGGCAACGTAGACGACGTCACAGTAGAGCAGCATGGTCAGGCCGATGCCGACGGCAGCGCCGTGCACCGCGGCGATCAATGGCTTCGGGAACTCCACCAGCGCAACGATCAGCGGCGCGAATGCGTGGCCGAAGTCTGAATTGTCGGTGCCTGGTTCGGCGAGTGCGCGTAGGTCGACGCCACTGGAAAATGCCTTGCCTGCGCCCTCGACGATCACCACGGCCACGGCCTCGTCCGACGCCGCGTCGTCAAGCGCCTTGGTCAACGCTCGAAAGCCGGCCGCATCGAAAGCGTTCAGGCGGCCCGGATTGTTGAAGGTCAGCGTTCGCACTGCTCCGGCATCCGCCACCAGCACGGGTTCGGTGGTGTTTGTCGACATTCGCTCCCCTTCGCTCCAAACCAAGCAGTTGCTAGGTATCCAAGCACCGTAACCGCCCACAGACGACAAAAGAAGGGCCCCTCGCGGGGCCCTTCTTCGTGTTACGGAACGACTCGAGAACTAGTCGTTGTTGAAGTAGCTCAGCAGACGCAGGATCTCGACGTACAGCCAGACCAAGGTGACGGTGAGGCCGAATGCGACGCCCCAGGCTGCCTTCTCGGGCGCCTGTGCGCGGATCAGCTGATCAGCGGCATCGAAGTCGAGCAGGAAGCTGAAGGCTGCGATGCCGATGCAAACGAGGCTGAAGATGATGGCGAGCGTTCCGCCGTCACGCAGTCCCAGCCCGCCGTCGACGAAGAAGCTCGCGACGAGGTTGCCGAGCGCCAGAACGACAACGCCGATCAACGCGCCGATGATCATTCGCGTCAGACGCGGAGTCACCCGAATCGCGCCGGTCTTGTAAACAACGAGCATGCCGAAGAACACGCCGAAGGTGCCGAGGACTGCCTGCGCGATCAGTGCCGATCCGCCGACGCCACCGAATTGAATATCGGTGAACATGAACGACAGCGCACCGAGGAACAGACCTTCGGCGACGGCGTACGCCAACACGATTGCCGGGTTGTCCATCTTGCGGCCGAACGTCGCGACCAGAACCAGAACGAGGCCGACGAGACCGCCGCCGATGACCAGCGGGGTAGCGAGGTCGGCGTTGTTGTTGACGAGGAAGTACGACACCAGTGCCGAGATCGTCAGCACGCCGAGCGTGATGCCCGTCTTGGTGACGACGTCGTCGATCGTCATGGCCCGCGAGGTGGGACCGGTCTGGTACGGCTCGGCCGGAGCGTACTGCGGCTGACCGAACTGCTGGGTTGCCTGCGAGGCGCCCGCCGTCGCAGATCCGAACGAGGCGTATCCGTTGCCCTCTTGCTTGGGCAGATTGCGGAACACCGGGTTGCTGGTGGTGCGCACCGTGATCATCCCTTCATCGTGGTGGCCAGCGACGGGTGCGTCGCGGGTTCGCCGTACGGATCCGAGTTTCCGACACGGTCCGTGTACCTAACTAAAAGTAAAGCACTCGTAATTTACAACGTCGAAGCGTCGGTTGTAGTTCCCGGCGCATTTCCGGAAGATCAACACTCTTCGATACTAGGACGGTTTGACCGACTTCATCACGATGAACTTCGCGTTCTTCGCCATCGCCTCGCTCGGACCCACCGCGGCTTTCAGCGGTTCGCGATACCCCAGATGCGCGTTGTGAACAGTCCACAACTCGCCACCCGGACGCAGGACTCGACCGGCAGCTTCGAACATCTTGAGTGCTCCGCCGGTGTGCACCGCCGCGCCGACGTGGAACGGCGGGTTCAACAGAACCAGATCGGCACTCGCACTGGGCAACGAACTCACGGCGTCGTCGCGCAGGCCGCTCACCCGATCGCCGACGCCGTTTGCAGTTGCGGTCGCCAGAGCCGAAGCGACGGCTGCCGAGGACTGATCCGTTGCGATCACGTGGACATCCGCGAACTTCCGCGCGATCGCCGCCGCGAGAATGCCGCTGCCACAACCCAGATCGATCACGTCGCTCAGCGGATCGACCGCAATCTTTCCGAGGTTCTCCAGGAGCAAGCGGGTGCCGATGTCCAGGCTCGCACCGGCAAACACGGCGCCGTGAGCAACGACGTCGAGGTCGAACTCGTCGAGGCGTTCGGTCATCGGGAACGTGATGGCAACATCGGCCTTCGGTTCCGATGCCTTGAGTACGCGGGACTTCTGACGCCCACGCGAGGCGCTGACGTCGGAAAACGATTCGCCGAGAACCTTGTTCATCGCCGGGGTGATGTGCTTGTCACGCCCACCGGCGAAGACACGAACCGCCGGGTCGGCGTGGAGCGCGATCAGCTGAGCGATCTCGGCAAGTTCGGCGAGGCTACGCGGCAATTGCATGAGCACGACGCGGGCACCGCTGAGCAACTCCTCGTCCAACCCGTGCGAGGTGAAGGCGTCACTGAATCCGAGTTCGCGCGCATTGTTCGCGAGGGCCAACTCTCCGCTGAGCGGATCCTGGTGAACCCGCACGCCGGCGATTCCATGAACGAGCGCAACACCGGCGGTCAGCGCACCGTAGTGATCGCCGATCACGACAACGGTGCCCGCCGGCGCTGCGGCAAGAGCGTCGACGGCCTCGTCGAGGATCAGACGATCAGCCGCGTCGACGGCAAAGAGATTGGGTGCCTCGACATCGGGAAATCGGCGCAGACGATCGAACAGTTCGGGTGTGTCGGACATGCCACCAGTCTTTCAGGTGGAACTACGCAACACTCAATCCCCCGACCAGCAGGTGATCAGTTCGACATCCACATCAGTTCGACATCCACTGCACGACGTTGTCGACGGTTTCGCGTTCGGTGCGGAATCCGTTCACCGGGTGGTCGGTATCGGGGTATCCGAACGAGATCGCGCACACGACCTTGCGAGTGTCGTCGATGCCGAAGTGCTCGTGAATGAACTTGGAGCTACCCGCGAGCGCCGCCTGCGGAATGGTGGCCACCCCCAGGCTCTGGGCCGCGAGTAGGAAGCTGTTCACGTACAACCCACAGTCGACAGCGCCGTAGGTGCCCAATGCCTCGTCGGTGGTGATGATCGCGACGTGGGGAGCGCCGAAGAGCTCGAAGTTCTTCATTGTCTGTGCCGCGGAACCGGCGCGGTCACCGTGCTCGATTCCGACGCTCGAATAAAGCGCCATCGCACAGTCGAACCGACGCGACTTGTAAATGCCCTGGTACTCGCGGGGGAACTCGAAGTCCGACTCCTGGGCGTTGGCCATCACGTACTCACCGAGGCCGGCGCGGAATCGTTCGGTGCCCTCTCCTTCGGTGATCGCAACCTGCCACGGTTGCGTGTTGCACCACGAGGGCGTCTTCTGCGCCAGCCGAAGGATCTCCTCGATCACCTCACGTGGCACCTGACGGTCCTCGTAGGCGCGGCAGCTGATCCGGGCATCGAGCAACCCTTCCAGGCTCGTATCCACGACGATGCTCTCGGTCATGTGTTCTCTCCTCGATCAGGCTGCACTACAACACTTCGCACGATAGAACTATCGCTTCAACGCAATAGTCATCGGGTCACCTTTGCGAAGGCCGACACCAGCTCGCCGAACTCCGACATCGCCGTGTCCGGATCCGGATCAACAGCTGCCAGCGCGACCAGCACATCGGTAGCACCGGATTCGAGCAGCTGTTCGGCACCGATCATCGTCGCCGGGAGATCGATCGAACCGTCAGCTCCGCGAACAACGGTCAGTCGCCCACGGACCTGCAATTCCGCTGGATCGCGTCCGAGATCCGCCATGGCCTTCCCGATGACGTCGATCCCTTCACGTAGGTCGTCGTCCGCGGCGCCCATGATCGGAATCCACCCGTCACCCCAGGTTGCGACGCGTCGTACGACGGCTTTGGAGAGCGAACCGGATACCCAGATCGGGATTCCAGCGGCTGGACGGGGCGCGCAATACACGTCGTCGAACTTCAGACGAGGAGTGTCGATGCTCGCCGGCGCCGAACTCCACAGGGCCCGGCACACAGCGAGAGCGTCGTCGAGCAACGGTCCTCGTTTACCGAAGTCCATACCGACCGCGTCGTATTCGCGTTGCTGCCAACCGGTTCCGACGCCAAGGTCGAGGCGGCCACCGGACAGCAGATCGAGTGTCGCGGCAGTCTTGGCAAGTACCGCTCCCCCGCGAAGCGCCGCGATGACGATTCCGGTCCCCAAGCGAATTGTCTTCGTCTGTCCGGCAACAAAAGCCAGGACGGTCAGCGGTTCGAGCCAGTTGGCGTCAGGCTCGGTGGGGAACGCCGACCACGTATATGCCGAGTTGTCCGAGCCCATCACCACATGATCGGTGACGAGGACCCGGTCGAAGCCGGCAGCTTCCGCGCTCTGACAGACCTGCACGAGTTTCCCGTAGGAGTTCTCCGCGAGAGTGGTGCCGAAATTAGGAACGTTCAGACTGAAAGTTGTCATGTGTCAAGCCTTTCGGGGCCGGTTGGTCCAGCCGCCTTCTTCGGTGGGGAACCAGCCTCCGGCAGCGTGCGAGCCGCCGTCGACGTGGATGACGGTTCCGGTGATGTATCTCGCCAGGTCTGAAGCCAGGAACAGCGCGGGGCCGGCAATGTCGACCGGCTGGCCCGGTCCACCCAGCGGCGCCCACCCCGGCCACTTGTCCCAGTCGTCGGCAGGGACGATCCTGCGATACGGCACCTGTACCGACTCGATCAGATCCGGGGCAATGGCGTTGACGCGCACTCCGGTTCGACCGATCTCCACACCAAGACTTCTGGTGAACTGCGTCAGCGCGGCCTTGTATGCCGAGTACATGGTGTGGCCCGGGATCGCTCGATGCGCCTCCACCGTCGTCAGGTTCACGATCGATCCACCGGCTCCGCGATCGATCATGCCGGGAAGCAGGGCATGGGTCAGGCGCACGACGTGATCGAAATTGATGTTGCCCGCCTCGGACCAGAATCCTGGATCCGTACCGGCGAACGCTGTCGGCGGGTTAAGGAAATGACCCACATTGTTCACCAGAACGTCCGGCGCGAACTCGGTCAACGCGACGGGGACCTCCTGCGCACGCACGTCGTACTCGAGATGGTTGATCGAACCACCTGCAGCTGAGTCGAATTCGACCTCGCCCAGCGGTGCCATGTCCACAACCAGAACTGACGCGCCATGCGAGGCAAATGCTCGAACGATCGCTGCGCCGATTCCCTGGGAACCGCCTGTGACCACTGCCTTCTTACCCACCAACATCGGCCCTGGGAAGTACGCCGATCCGACCACCACGAAGACACCCTTCTGCAGTTCGATGTGAATCACTTCGGCGTACCGTCACACATCGATCGCCAAAACGGGCGCAAAGTTCTCACTCAGTGGTAGCCGCGACACCCAGCCTGCTCGGACCGCCTGGTCGCTCATTCAAATAGTCCGGAATCTCGGCTGCCCGTATCGGCATTCCCTCCAAGTACCCCTGGATCACGTCACATCCGCACTCCGTCACTATCGCGCGCTGCCTCTCCGTCTCCACGCCCTCGGCAACGGTGTCCAGCCCGAGAGATTTGGCAATCGCGATGACGGCTCGCAGGACAGCGAACCTCGAATTCGAGGGATCCGCGTCCAGCGGTGCGACGAACGCCCGATCGATCTTCAACCGATCGAGCGGCAGCCGGGCCAAGCTGGCAACCGAGGAGAACCCTGTACCGAAGTCGTCCATCGCAATCGCGATTCCGAGCGCCGAGAGCTGTACCAACACATCTCGGTCGGCGTCGTCGATGACCAGCGATTCGGTCACCTCGATCTCGAGTCGGCTGGGGTGGAGGTTCACCTCGTTCAGTGTCTGGCGTACCGATTCGACGTATCGACTCGAACGCAGTTGCACCTGAGAAACATTGACGGCAACCCGAATGTCCTCCGGCCACGTTGTCGCTGCCGTGCAGGCAGCCCGCAAAACACCTGCACCGATCGGCACGATCAAGCCGGTTTCCTCGGCGACCGAAATGAAGTCTCCCGGCGAGACGAGACCTGAAGTCGGATGGTTCCAACGCAGCAGAGCCTCGAACCCGACAACAACTCCCGTCGCGGCTGAAACCTGCGGTTGATAGACCAACTCGAACTCTTCGTCGATCAACGCACGACGAAGATCCAACAGTGCTCTGGCCCGACCTGTCGCACGATCCCGCAAAGTCGCATCGAAGGCGCGAATCTGGTTCCGACCGCTCTCCTTTGCGTGGTAGAGCGCGAGGTCCGCAACAATCACCAGGTCTTCGAGGCTGTCGGCGTCGTCGGGCGTCGAGCCGTACCCCAGACTGGCACGAATGCGAATCTGGTTGCCGACCAGTGAAAATGGTCGTTCGAATGAGTCGAGAATCGTTTGGAATCGTTCCTCAACCTCATCTGCACTCGCGATGTCGTCGAAGGCGGAGTCGTCGAAGGCGGAGTCGTCGAAGGCGATGGCAAACTCGTCACCCCCCAGTCGCCCACAGATCTCGTTCGATCGCAGAACGCTGTGCAGCCTGCTCGCAACATCGCGAAGCACGTCGTCTCCGACGTGGTGTCCCAACCGGTCGTTGATCGACTTGAAGTTGTCCAGGTCCAGAATCGCCAACCACACTCTGCGTCCGTCCCGAAGCCTCGACGAGAGCTGAGAGTTGAAGCTGTACCGATTCTTGAGCCCGGTCAGAGAATCGACTTCCGCCAGTCGCAATATATTTTGACGCTGGTGATAAGAGTGCGTGATATCGGATCCGACACCGCGCCACCCGTAGTCCGCCCCGTCGCCGCTGGCGGGGTGACCTGACATCGACCACCAGCGAGTATCGCCCCGTACGACAACTTGCATGGTGAAGTCCCGAAACGCCGTCCCGGCTTGAAAATTCGCGGTGAGAAGATCAAGGGACTTCCTGCCCGCATCTGTTCGAGATGCGCCGATCCCGATCAGGATCTCGTGCATGGTGCGGCCCCGAATCTGCGCTGCCGGTAAACCGACCTGCTCGGCAAATCGATACGACACGGTACTGGCGATACCGCGCGAATCGGTTTCCCAGAGCCAATCCTGCGCTCCGTCTTCGAGATCGTTGAGCAACAATTCGACGAGATCTCGTTCGTCCTCGGCTACGAGTTCGGCGCGTAGCCGTCTCTCGAAGAGGTTGGCCAACAGCAAAGTTCCGCTGTAGAGCGAGCCTACGAAGATGACCAGCACCCCGATCAGCACGAAACGCGATGTGCCCGGTTCCGTCCAGAACGCCCCGGCAAGCCCGACTCCCACCAGGCTGATCCAGACGACAGTGATTCCGCGAAACATCATGGTGGGAAACACGCCGACCGCGATCCCACCGATCAACGTCGAGCTCAGTACCAATTCGTCACCAGGATCGAGCATCGGGAAGAGAACGAGAGCCAAGCACGCCAGGAGCACTCCCCAGACGATGATTTCGACTGTGAGCACCACCAATTCGGTGGTCTGGGACTCTGAGACTCCCATACGCGAGCGCCGGAGCCAATAGACACTGAACCCAGCGCTCGACAACAACATGACACTCGACCAGGCGAAGCTGAACCATCCGGCATCCACCGGCAGGAGCACCACGATCGCTGACAACGCAACCGCCGCAGTCAGAAACGACCACGGAAGTACGCGCGCGGTGAACCGCAGGCGTCGATCGAGTAAGCGGCGGCGATCGTAATCCGAGAGGTTTTGTTCCGTGCCGCTGCGACCGAGCTTGCGCACAGACGTCTCGACACGACGCCTACGGAGTACCGCCGGGTCATCCACGTCGGCCTGCTACCGCCGCTGCGACCGCGTCGACCGACATGACCCCGCCGGCGATGTATCCCTGAACAGTCCTCACCCCTGCAGCGGCCACGGACTTCAAGTCCTCCTCACCGTCGACTCCCGAGACAACGACCTCCATTCCCAGCGCGTCGACCAGATCCACGACAGCTTCGAGAATCGGCCGTCCACCAGGCGCCGCACCCGAAATGGAGCGTTCTATCCGGACTCGGGTGAACGGAAGGCCGGACAGTGATGCGAGCGAGGAGAATCCGGCACCGAACTCGTCCACGGTCAGCGCGATTCCCATGTCTGCAATGGCGTGCAATGCAGACTTGGACTCGTCGGTGATCGCCGAGGATTCGTTGAGTTGAAGCTCGAGCTGATGTGCGCTGGCGTCCGATCGTCGAAGCGAATCCCCTATCGAGTCGACAAAGGAATCCGATTCGAGCTGACGCGTCGATACCGCGACGGCTACCCGCAGGTGATCAGGAAGACGCGACGCCGCCTCGCACGCCAGCTCGAAGACGGTCGTTCCTAGTGAATAAGCCAAACCGGTGTCGTCTGCGACGCTCATGAATTCGGCGGACGTCACAGCTCCGAGGCGGGCGTTGTGCCAGACCACGCGGACCTCCACGGCAACGATCTCGCGGGAGAGCACGTCGATCCTGGGCAGCAGCTCGAGTTCGAGGTCCTTCTCCGCGACGGTGTTTCCCAGATCTTCGAGCAGGCGGGCCCGCCGATCGGCCACGGACTTCATCGAGTCTCGATATTCACGCACGGCCCCGCGCCCGGATTCCTTTGCCGCGAACAACGCGAGGTCCGCAGCGCCCATCATTTCATCGGCGGAGGACGGCAGTTCGGCGGGGAGGTAGTACCCGATGCTGCATCCGATCTCCAACCGCGTGCCGGCCACTGTGATCGGCTCATGCAGAGTTTCGATGTAGCGGCCGAGCAGAGTACGAACTTGCGAACTGTCACCTACATCGGTGAAAAGAATCGCGAACTCGTCTCCACCCAGACGTGCGAACAGCTGTGACATCCCGCCGGCCTCGGACAGGCGATCCGCGACCTCTCGCAGAACCGCGTCGCCAACGGTGTGACCCAGTGTGTCGTTGACCGATTTGAAGTTGTCGAGGTCGAGCATCGCCAACGCGAGACCACTTTCGCTTGTGTACGGATCACGCAGCAGTCGCTCGAGCTCGGTCCAGAAGCTGTGCCGGTTCGGCATGCCGGTGAGTGCGTCCACCCGACCCATCCGCACGATCTCGTCACTCTGCAGTTTCACTTCCGTGACGTCGGAACCGACTCCCCGCCAGACGAACTCGTCAGGCGTGCGGCCGGGGCGCGGGCGTCCGGAGATCTGCCACCACCGGATTTCACCGTGCACTCGGACCGGAACGAGCACGTCGACGAATGCGGTCTTCGTGTGGCGGGCTTTCTGCAACTCCATGAGCGCATCGATTCCGCCGGGGATCCGTAGGGTGCCCAACTCCATGAACAGGTCCTGCCACGCCGTTCCCTGCAACTCGGTGGAGTCCAGCCCCGCTTCGACCGCGAGCCGCGTCGGGATTCGGTTGAACTTGCCTTTCTGGTCCGTCTCCCACACGAAGTCTCCCGCGTTGCCTTCGAAATCCTCGAGAAGCATCTGCACAACCGATCGTTCCGACGCGGCGCTCAATTCAGCTCGGTAGCGAGATTCCAGGTTGCCCGAGACCACTATCGTGCCGCCGATCAGAGCTGCGCCGTAGGCGATCATTCCAATGAGAATTCGTTCGAACTCGGGCCCCGGTTGAAGCCAGAATGCCACCCCGAGGATGACCATATTGGACAGGATCCAGGTGACCCCCACCATCCGCAACATCGCGGTGGCCACGGCTCCGGCACCGGTGATGGATGTGGTGACCGCTATCAGGATCAGGTCGCCGGAATCGTCCAGGATCGGGTACAGGACCAGGGCGAGCGAGGAATACAGGATCCCGACTACAGCAAATTCGACGATGAGAAACGCGTAGGACATCCGGTACGTGGGTGCGATCAGGTTGAAATGAATGGCGAGACCGACGCACATCCCCACCAACCCGATCACTCCGGACAGGAATGGCCACAGGCGCGGCAACGGTCCGCTGTCCGGCGGAATCACATACAACGTCAGCCCGAGTGTGACGACTAGGTGGACAGCAGCGGCCCACGGCAGCACGCCGAAGGTGACGGCTATCTGCTCACGAGTGACGTCATCGCGCTGCGCGGGCGTCAATCTTTCTCTCTGGTGGGGTTGCAGAAGAGACAGGACCGACATCACTTACCTCCCGCTCCCACGACTCAATTCGAATCGGACGTCCGACTCAGCAATTCTCTCGTAATTAAGCACTGCGCTGCCAACCAGTACGTCCGACCTATTTCGGAGTCAGGTCTGCCCACAGACACAGTAATCAGCAAACTACTGGTCTGCCGGTAGTTGGTGCGGCAAGTTTGATGCGGATGGGTTGAAATCAGACATGAGGGACAATGGCCGGAGATCGCCGATCACGTCGGTGGAGATTCCTCGACGGGTAACACGATCGGACTCATTCGAGTTCAGACAAGGACTATCACGATGGCAATCGACTACACCCGACGTTCCGGCGAGTCCACTCCGT
>Ga0153921_1001207_pt1 | contig 11942 bp, 7 predicted proteins | sample TSNJ005MetaG_FD_104691 | JGI IMG/M metagenome (GOLD analysis project Ga0153921, IMG submission 104691) | Attine ant fungus gardens microbial communities from New Jersey, USA - TSNJ005 MetaG | ecosystem: Host-associated > Fungi > Mycelium > Unclassified | place: USA: New Jersey, Brendon T. Byrne... | reverse complement strand
CTCTTTACTGTCAGGCGCTTCAAATCCTACACATGTTATACCTGCCGCAAAAGCTTCCCGGATAACCGCTTTATAATCGGTAATCAGCAGGATATCTTCTCCCTGCTCTTTCCAGTTCTTGCTTAGGGTATCTTCAACTGTAATATTATGCTTTGTTAAGTCATGTATTAAACATTGTAATCCTGTTATTTTATTTGGAAATTTTAGAAGAATAATGACTTTTTTCATCGTTGGACCTGCTTTAATTTTTACTGTGAAAACTTATATTAGTATTTTACCAGAAATTCTCGTAATTTTCCAGTATAGTTTTGGAGTCGTTTGTTTCAATTGGGGTTGTGAGTGCCGTTTTTGTCAATAGGGGTTATGAGTGCAGAAAAGAGTAGAACCATGTTCACGTCTGCTTTACCGCTGCGTCTGAGCTTTCTAATTTCCCTGGTCCTGCTTGGAACGGAAAAGCCGCTCACAACTCGCACCGTTTCCTGATGGAAACGCTGCTCAGACAATGTTCGCTTGTGTCCAGGGACACACTTTCCCTGACCGCAGGGCCAGCGAAATAAGAAAGCTCAAGACTCGCTATATGCAGACGTGAACATGGTTCTACTCTTTTCTACACGCCAAGTTTGTTGGCTGAAAATATACTTCGTCATGTGTTTTACGGTTAATAAATTAAAAGCTTCCTAAGCGGAAACAGTAGCGTTAAATGAAATAATTCCAGCCACAGTATATCCGAAGCCAAAATCAGCTTTGGTCGAAAAACCTGGCTGGAGGTAAAGATTGGAACAATGGCACCGGACTGCATAGAGCGAGGATAGCGTTTTCTTATTTCGCTGCCTCTGCGGTCAGGGAAAATGAGCCCTTGCGGCTCAAGCGAACATTGTCTGAGCAGCGTTTCCATCAGGAAACGGGGCGAGTTGTGAGCGGTTTTCCCGGTTCGAGCAGGGGCAGGGAAATTAGAAAACGCAGACGCAGCGGTAAAGCAGTCCGGCGCCATTGTTCCAATCTTTACCTCCTCACATCTCCCCCTCCAAAGCGTCCTATTCCTCACCCCTATTCCTCACCCCTATTCCTCACCCCAATCCTACTCCGCCTCCCTCACCGGAAGAACCACCGTCACCGTAGTCCCTTCATTCTCTTCACTCACAATACCAACCCCATAATTCCCACCATAAATCAACTTCAAACGATCATCCACATTATTAATCCCAATACCAGAAAAATGCTCTGATTTATCTGCCTTTTCTGTCAAATGCTGCAGTCTGGCCTTTTCCATTCCGATTCCGTCATCTACGATCTGAATTTGCAAATCTCCTTTACAACTGCTGGCAAAGACCTGTATAGTCCCTTTTCTATCGGAAGGAAAGGCATGGAAAAAAGCATTTTCAATAAAAGGCTGCAAGATCATCTTCGGCAGCAGGCATTCCTCACAGCTATTTGTCACGAAAAATTCCACCTGCACTTTATCCCCATATCTGGTATTATTAATCAATACATAATTTTTCAGATTTTCAATCTCTTGATTTACAGTAATAAATTCATCCGTATTGCTGATCGTATTACGCAGCAGCATGATAAATGCGTCAATGGTTCTGGTTGACTTCTCTACATCTCCCTGCCAGATCAGCCATTTGATGCTTGCAAGTGTATTGTAAACATAATGCGGGTTAATCTGCATCTGAAGAGCTTTGATTTCAGCATGCCGTTTTTCTTGCTGAGTGGTAATTAATTCTTCAATGTAATGCTTTAAATCATCCAGCATATAGTTATATGTAATAGCCAATTCCTGCACTTCTTCTGTGCCTATCACCTCCATATACTGACTGAAGTCACCTTTTCGGATACCTGACATTTTTCTGGACATGGCTGACAATGGTTTTGTTGCCTGACGCGTAATGAAAAAGGTCGCAAACAAGACTGCCAGAGCAATACCCCCGCAGATAATAACCATCTTGGGAATATCATACATATTATCTAAAGCCTTTTCATTGTCGATTACACCATATATATTAAATCCGAAATAAGGCAATTTTGTCTGCAGTATGGTCAGTGTGTTTTTAGCGTCCTCGTATACTCCCCGCAGCTCCCCTTCATTCTGATTCGTTACGATCCAGCTTTCGTTCAGGTTGATTCCTACCTGATCATTTTGATTGGAGGAAACCACTTTTGTCGTTTCATCCAACATATAAAAATCAGTAGTCTCAGAAACAAAATAATTGTAAAAATCCCCAACATCCGATTCTTTCATTGTAAAAAACACAACCGCATACGGCTCTTTACTTTCCAGATAAGTTAATGCTTTTGCCGCTATCAGAACCCGGGAATCCCGGGTTGTGGCAGTAAATCCATTGGAAATATAAGCGTATTGAATCGCATCGGGATTGTAAAGTGCCCTTTTTGTTATCTCTTCTTCTAAAATCTCATCTGAAGTCTTGATGATCGTCTCTGCCCGGTTAATATAACTCTTCCCTTCAACTCCCATAACGATCACACTGATATTGTCAATGTCTGAAGGTAGTGCCTGGTTCATATCTCTTTTCATTTGATAAATCGTTTGAAATGACATATTGTTTACATCTTCCTGATCGGATAGATAAAGTCGAAATGCCCAGCTGGAATCAATCGCACTCACGATTTTCATTAAATTCTCATGATAATTATTCAAATCTTTCTGAATTTGGACAAATACCCGTTCTTGAGATTTTCCGTAGGTATCGACGAAAATATCCTTTGACATATTGATTACAATGGCACTGACCGCTACGGAAACAAAAGCAATTCCCAAAATTACCGTGCCTAATATACGAACAGACAGGCTTTTAAAATGAAATTTCTCTTTCATAAGTCCCTCAACCGGTATTCCCGCCGCCATGCGGACGGTGTTTCGCCGGTAATCTTCTTAAACACTCTGCAAAAGTAACTGTGGTCCGAATAACCGACTGCCCCGCTTATCTGTGCAATCGTATAACGATTATCTTCCAACATACGGCAGGCATGCTCCACCCGTATGCGGTTCAGATATTCACTGAAACCTTCTTCCATATGCTGATTAAAATAGGTTGACAGATAATAATAATTAAAACTGAATACTTCCGCAATTTCAGCCAAATCCAGATTTTCACAGTAATTTTCTGCAATATAGTCCAAAATCCTGCGAATCCTAATATCATTGCCTTCGGAATCCGCTTTCAAAAATTCCGTAAGTTTTTGATCTATATGATCAAAAGCTTCTCTGCATTCTTCTACATAAAAAGCATGATCAATGAGTCCAAAAAAATTATACCGCATATTATCTTTTGTTTCCTGTTTCGCATCTAACGCATCTAAAAAATTATACAGCATATTTTTAACCTGATTTTTCACTCTATACTCATCCGTCTGCGCATCAAGTGCATCATTTAAATATTTTTGAAGCAGTTCCAAAGCTTCTGCAAAACGTTTGGAACTTAAATAATTGGTGTATTTGTTATAATCAAATTTTTTTATCTTTGCTTTTTGGGTAATCGTTTCATCCAATATCCTCAGATGTTCGTCTTTATAATAAAACGCCCTGTCCACAACCGGAACAATTTCATTCTCATAAATCTTCTTTAAATCTGTCAGTTTGGAAAAGCCTTTGCTCAAAACGCTGAATACTCTTGGATATATAAGTTTCAGCTGTTCCGCCATCTGATACATTGCCTGTTCTATATCTGTACGATGTCTGGCACTGTAATTTAATATTACACAAACTAATTCCTCCCGTACAAACGCTATTTTATAACAACAATATTCCAGGGTCTCCAGATACCGTTCTATTTTCTCATAAAATAAAGGAGATAAGTCCTGTCCCTTTTCATTACATTTCTTAATATTTACTGCATAAACCCGATAAAAAGTATGTAAAAAATGTGAATTGATGTCTCCGGTATTTAATTCCGTATCAAAACCAAGCATATACCGTTCCAGAGTCTTTTCCAGACCGGCATCCTGTTCTTTTTTCAGCCTCACCCCCGGAATCCGCTCTGCAGATTTGCGTATCGTATTCAGTAATTCTGCCGGTTTCAACGTCGGTTTCAGTACATAATCCGCTACGCCACTGAGTAATGCTCCTTTAACATATTCAAAATTGTCATAACCGCTCAAGATAATGATCTGTATCTCGGGATAGGTGATCTGCACTACTTTGGAAAAATCCACGCCATCCATCACCGGCATCACTATATCGCATAATACAATATGCGGATGCAGATTTTCAATCATTTCCAGGCCTTCTTTTCCATTGGCAGCCTCACCCACGATTTGAAATCCTTCTTTTTCCCATTCAATCATATGCTTTAACCCTTGGCGCATGATAAATTCATCATCAATTATTAGTATTTTGCAAAAGTCGGACAAACCTTATCCCTCCTAAAATCAGCTAAGGCGGCATCATCAAAAAAGATCGCCTTATCATTTGTGAATATTATACTATGAAATATCAATAAAGAAAATGGTTAATTGAAAAATTCAGCGTGAGTGGTTCTTCTGGTGGAATCAGATATGGCTCATGCACAGGAGCACCCCAACTGTCATCTCCTCCAATACCCATTTGCTTTGCCAGAATACGAACCCAGCTATAGTTGATACCCGGCAATTCTTCTATGTGCGTTGCATTTTCCAACTCATAGGCACTGTATGGTAAAACGCTGCACTCAAATAGTTCTTCTTCCATCCGAAAACGCAGACCTTCCTGCTTTCCGTCCGTCACCTCCAGCCAACGTACATCTGTGCGGTTTCCGCATTCCTGAGGATTCAAATACCCGGATAAATTCTCTCTTGCCGTACTCTCATACACTCCAAGTTTAGCACCCTCTTTTCGATCCGCATAGTTTTCCCGGGGACCATTCCCATAATAACGAAACTGATTCAGTTCTTTCTTCAATTTGAAATCTATACCGAACAAAGGCATATTGGGCAATTCTTTCACTCCCGGATATGAAATCATTACCTGAAGTACTCCGTCTGCATTCATCGTATAGACCACCTTATGCTCAAAAGACGGTACACAGGCAGTCTCAAAGACAAAAGTCAGTCTGGCAAACGAATCGCCTTCTTCCAGTTCAAATTTCTCACCGCAATGGCGCTGCCCCATACTGGCTGCCAGCCACTGGGCAAGATGATACTCACTCTTCATTCCTCTGTCATTATCTGTCGTTGCCCGCCAATAGGACAACTTAGGCATACGGGTAATGTATTCCACTTCATCATATACAAGTGAAATAATCCCACCCTCATTTTTTGAAAACATAGCAAAGAATCTCTCGCCCTTTACGCCGATATTCACATCTCCATGGATGATTTCAAACGTATCGGCTTTATTGGCATTTTTCACTGCGCTTCCCTTACATACTTCCTGTCCGAAGGCCACTTCATGTCCTGCCTCTGCCCATATGGTGTCTTCCGCTAATACGGCAGATACCGTGCAGACATATTCTCTCTTTTTGTCCGGCACCTCAAATCCAAAGGGAACCGTCAGACTGCACCCGGCAGGAACCGGAACCCTTTCTTCCCGCTGCATCATGCATTCCCCTTCACATTCCATGGAAAAACGGAAACGGTAAATATCGGTGGACTGAAACAGATTCTCATTTTGTATCTCCACCATACCATTCTTAACATGAATCCTGATATTTGAATACAGTGCTTTTACCTCTTGTACCTTCGGCGATTCTGTCCGGTCGGCATAGACGATCCCATTGGTGCAAAAACCATAGTCTGTCGCCCGGTCATCAAAATCTCCGCCATAGGCAGGTATTTCTTCTCCTTTCTCATTTCTGCGGTAGACTGCCTGATCAATATAATCCCAGATAAAACCGCCCTGATATTTCTCATATGACTTTGCCAAATCCGTATAGTGCTTCATCCCGCCGCAGGAATTTCCCATGGCATGCATATATTCACAGTCGATGTACGGTTTCTCACTGCCGCTCTCCAGATATTCTTTAATATCTGCCGGTTTTGCATACATACGGCTCTCCATATCACTGATATGATCGTACTCACGATTCCAGAAAACACCTTCATAATGTACCAGTCTGGTATTATCTTTTTCATGGAAATAATCACTGACAGCCTGCAGTACATCCCCTGCATAGGATTCATTTCCACAAGACCATATTAATACGGAAGGATGATTCTTATCACGTTCCAGCATGGACTTTGCCCGGTCAAGAACGCATTCATTCCACTCCGGTAACGAACCCGGTACATTCCAGGACGGCTCACAAACCGCCATTTTCTGCCATGAACCGTGGCTCTCCAGATTCATCTCATCGATCAAATAAACTCCATATTCGTCACATAATTCATACCATCTGCTCTGATTGGGATAATGAGATGTGCGTACCGCGTTGATATTGTTCCGTTTCATAAAACGAATATCCCAAAGCATGTCTTCTTCTGAAATGGTGCGGCCTCTTCTTATGTCAAATTCATGGCGGTTGACCCCTTTGAATACGATGCGCTTCCCATTCAGACACATAATATTATTCAACATCGTAAAATTGCGAAATCCCACTTTCTGTGAAATAGCTTCCAGCATTACTCCTGCTGCATCATACACCTCCAGATACAACGTATACAAGTAAGGAATTTCCGCACTCCATGCATGTACCTGGGCAATATCAGTTGTTATGGTAATCTGCTCACTTGAAGCTACATAGTCGCTGCAGTAGATTATATTATTTTCTTTATCTGTCAGACATGCTTTTATACAGCCTTCTATCTGTCCTGTCATTTCTGCTGCTAATTGTAACTTTCCATCTTGATAGTCATTTATCAAATCTGCTTTAACCGTCAAGTCTCTAACATGTGTCTTTGGAACCGCATAGATATATACATCCCGGAAAATTCCTGAAAACCGCCAGAAATCCTGATCCTCTATCCAACTGGCATTACTTCTTTTATAAACTTCTACCGCCAGCTTATTGCTGCCTTCCATAATCAGGTCCGTAATATCAAATTCACTGGGGGTAAAACTGTCTTCCCCGTAACCCAGGAACGTCCCGTTAAGCCAGACAAAGAATGCTATTTCTACTCCCTGAAAAGACAGATACATACGTCCGCCCTCCAGTCTTTGCTCAGGTTTAAAATAAGTTACATAACTTCCCACCGGATTATATTTTTCTGAGATGTGAGGGGGACGCAGAAATTCCTTGCCATCCCAGGGATACATCGTATTGATATACTGGCAGCGGTCATAGCCCTGCAGCTGTATATGACCCGGTACCTCTATTTCTGCAAAAGCACTGCAATCATAATCTTGCTGATAAAATTCTTTGATCCTGTCATTTGGTCTTTTTGCATAAGCAAACTTCCAGGTACCATTCAGGCTTTGACGGGTATGCTGCCCGTTCACATAAAATTTATGATCAGAATGCGCCGGCTCGCGGTTTATTTCAAATATTTCCGGATTCTCTAATATTGCTTGATAATTTTCGTTCATATGCTCCTCCTGTAAGTGACACTTCTAACTTAATTCCATTTCATTTTTCATGTCAGTAAAACCTTAATGCTCTTTCCAGTATTTTGATAAAACTATAATATACATACAAAATAAAGCCAAATTACAATTTTGTCAAGATACTGGTACTGTTCTACTTAGATATCGTTGCAATGAAAATCTGCATAGCTGAACTGTAACTATAAATCAGTAACCCAGCTGCTCTCCATAAGAAAACTACCGGGTCACCATTCAAGCTTCTGTATATATTCTATTTGTTAACTTTACAAATCCTTAGCCTTTTACAGATCCTGTCATTCCAGCTACAAACTGTTTCTGCATCAAGAAGAAAATCAAGGCGGATGGTATGGTTGCGATGACGACTGCCACCATAATCATTCCGTAATCAGGCGTATAGGATGCCCCCATGGCTGCAATGATCAACTGCAATGTTCTATTACTATCCGATTGCAATGCGATCAAGGGCCACATATAATTGTTCCAGCTTGACATAAAGGTAACAACGATAGCTGCCGCATAGGTTGATTTCATAGTCGGCATATATATTTTTGTAAAGATTCTGAATTCACCCAGTCCATCAATACGTGCTGCTTCCACTAATTCTTTTGGAAATGTTTTTGTGTTTTGCCTGAAAAAGAAAATAAGGAATGCCGTCGCTACCGCAATGATAATAACAGAACCTTGTGTATCCAATGAAAAGAAGGATAATATCGGAACATTTTTAAACTTCGTAAACATTCGGAATAACGGTACTATCAAAGCCGCAAATGGAATCATCATGGAAAGTAATATTATGTTAAAAATCGTAGTTTTCACTTTTGTTTTATAGATTTCAAATGCATAACCCGCCGCTGAAGATATCACCATCGCTAATGCTGTGGTAACCACTGCAATGATAAGCGAATTCTTAAATGCATTAAAATAATTCAGGCTTGATGACATCAATGCTTTCACATTTTCTATAAGATAAGTACCGGGAAGCATAGCCCCTCTCGTTACATCCACTGATTTATTCGTGGCTGCTATGATCATCCAAAAGAATGGAAATACGGAAATAAACGCTACAATACTTAAAAATAAGTATTCGAAGGCTCTTACTATTTTTGATCTTTTACTCATTCTTTATCGTCACCTACTTTCATCTGAATAAACGACAGTATCATAATCAAAATCACAATTACATACGATACTGCTGCCGCATAACCAAAATTCGGCTGATATCTAAAGAGCAAATTGTAGATGTAATGTGATATGGTAATGGTTGCATTGGCCGGACCACCTTTTCCTGAAGTGATATTATACACTTCATCAAATAACTGCAGGGTACCTATCGTAGAGTTGATGGTTGTAAACAGGATGATTGGCTTTAAGAGCGGTAACGTAATGGATTTAAACTTTTGAAATCCGGTGGCACCATCAATTGCCGCCGCCTCATAAATAGAATCATCAATCCCCTGCATACCTGACAGATAAAAGACCATATTGTAACCAGTCCATCTCCAGGTGATTGCAATAATTATCAGTACTCTTGCATAAAATTTGTCTGCAATCCAGGTAATAGGCTGAGAAATAATATTCAGATTCATTAATACGGCATTGATAAACCCATCATTGGCAAACAAACTTTTAAAAATGATAGAGTAAGCTACCAGCGATGTCACGCAGGGCAGGAAAATTGCAGTTCTAAATAAACCTCTGCCTTTCAGCTTCTTATCATTAAGCATGGAAGAAATCACCAGTGCCAGAATAATCATAATTGGTACCTGAATTACCAGATAAAGTATAGTATTGAATAATGCTTTTTTAAAAGTAGAATCATTAAAAAGTCTCTTATAATTCGCAAGTCCTGCAAACTCTAAATTGTTTGCCATCCCCGATTGCAATGAAGTAAAAAATGCCTGTATCATTGGATAAAACACAAATACAGCGATTAAAACCACACTCGGAATAATAAATAACCATGCTTTTCGGTTTAATTTGGAATTCATCTCGTCACCTTCCTACTAAAGAAAAGCGGGGCCTTGTCCTACAAGACACCCCCGCTTACTTCATATATTTATGCTTCGTTTACTGAGCTACTGCTGCTTCTGCCTGTGCCTGATAATCAGCCAGGGTTTCATCCATATCTGCTCCGTCAACGATTGCCTGTACAGCCTCAGCGACGATACTTTCAATTGCATAGGTGTGTAAGCTGTAGTTTACAGTCGGTACTTCCTGAGTCCATGCAGCAAAATCATTGAAAACTTCCTGTCCGCCGAAGAATTCATCTCCAACCGAGTAATTTTCTACTGATTCAGCAGCTGTCAAGGTACTTACCAGGTTGATGTCTGCCGCCAACTGGTTCATCAAATCTGTACTTGACGCAAAAGTCTTTCCAAGGAAATCTACTGCTGTTGCTTCATGTCCAACGTTTTTCAATACATACCAGCCTGCACCACCAATAGAGGATGCATTCACGGAAGATGAATTTGCTTCCATTTTCGGGAATGCTGCTACTGCCCAGTTTCCGCTCTGATCTTCTGCATTTTTTACGGAAGATGCGATCCAGCATCCGGTAATTACTGAAGCTACATCGCCATTGTTAAATGCACCAACAAACGGATCCCATCCTGAAATCTGTGTTGCTATATCTGCTTCTACCATGCTCTTATATATTGTAATCGCATCTTTCAGAGCCTGATTGTCTGCAAGTGTTACATTTCCGTCTGCATCAGTATACCATGCACCTGCGCTTTGTAACATCATACGAATCTGTCCGATATCACTTGGATCCAATGTGAGCATATTCTTACCGGTCTTTTCTTTTACTGCTTTACCAATTTCTATATATTTTTCCCAAGTCATATCTTCCATATCTGCCTGCGTATATCCAGCTTCTTCAATCAAATCTGTACGATAGAACGTTGCTGCTACACCACTGTCAAATGGAACACCATACATTACACCATCTTTCTGGGTTACACCAGTTTTGTAAGAAGCGAAATCATCTGCGCTTACAATACTGGACAGATCTGCAAATTCATCGCCATAAGAGGTCAGATAACCTTGAATCCTGTAATCTTCGATCAAAACAATATCTGGAAGTCCGTCATAGGAGCCTGAGGAAAGGCTTGTGTTTAACTTCGTTACAATATCATCCTGAGCCATCGTTACTACTTCTACATTCACTCCCGGATTTTCTGCCTGATAAATTTCTTTTGCCCGATTAGCGGCTACGATATTGAAAGATTCATCCCATGCCCAGATGGTAATGGTCTCACCATCAGCTGCTGCTGTAGTTTCATCAGTCGGCGCGCTGGTATCCGCACTGGTTTCTGCGCTGGCTGCAGCAGTCGTATCCGCAGTGGTCTCATTGCTACTGTTATTGCCGCAGGCAGCTAACCCAAATACCATTGTAGCTGCCAATAATGCAGCCAATACTTTCTTCTTCATTTTATTTCCTCCTTGTTTTCGTTCTTTTGAACTTAATAATGGTATTTTATCATGTGAATCTCTATTGTTAGTAGGAAAAAATTAATGTTATTTTATACTATGTTTAGATTTCCAGTGTTGTATTTTAATATTTTTAATATTTTTGTACTTTTTTAATTTATTTCACATCGACAATTGCCTCTGCCATAATCTGTGCTTTTTGCAGGGAATCTTTTCTGTCTTCTCCCTTGATAATCGTCTGCAGTTTTTCTGCCATGAGCGCTTCTATCTCATATGTCTTCATGCCATAGTTTACGCTTTTTATATCTTTCACTGTCTCTGTAAAAAATTCCGCCACATACTGACCGCCAAAATAATCATCTTTTACCAGGCAGTTTGTAAATTTCTCTGAATCTTTATAAGAGCTGACTATGTTTATTTCTTTTATCAGCTTATTCATAAATTCTTCATTGTGAGCAAAAGTATGTTCCATAAATGCAATTGCTTCCGATACATTTGGTTTGTTTTTCAAAATATACCAGTTGCTCCCTCCAATATTGGAAGCATTGACAGAATCTGTATTTTCTCCCATTCTGGGTATGCGCGCAACTCTCCATTTTCCTGCCTGCTGCGAATTCGCTTTTATATTGGAGGTAAGCCAGCATCCGGACACCACTGTCGCAACTTCTCCTTCCTGAAAAGCCGCAACAAATTCGTCCCAGCCGGAAACGCTGTATGCGATGTCTTCCTCCAACAGAGTCAGATAAATATCCAAAGCATCGGAAAGAGCCTGATTATCTTTTATGTCAACATGGCCTTCTTCGTCTGTATACCATTTGCCCGCACTTTGCTGCATGATACGTAAGACTCCCAGGTCTGTCGGCTCTATCGTCAGCATATGGACTCCCAGCTTTTCTTTCACCACTTTTCCGATTTCTATATAACGTTCCCAGGTAAGATTCTGCATATCTGCGTCCGTAAAGCCTGCCTGCTCCATGTAATCCTGCCGATAAAACATGACTGCAGTACCGCTGTCAAAAGGAATGCCATAGTG
>Ga0153921_1001206_pt1 | contig 11949 bp, 9 predicted proteins | sample TSNJ005MetaG_FD_104691 | JGI IMG/M metagenome (GOLD analysis project Ga0153921, IMG submission 104691) | Attine ant fungus gardens microbial communities from New Jersey, USA - TSNJ005 MetaG | ecosystem: Host-associated > Fungi > Mycelium > Unclassified | place: USA: New Jersey, Brendon T. Byrne... | reverse complement strand
CGAAAAGGCCTCGCGCCCGTCCGCCTGAATAACTTTTACAGAGGAATTGCAGCATGGGCATTTTTGACTGGAAACACTGGATCGTCATTCTGGTGGTGGTGGTACTGGTGTTCGGCACCAAGAAACTGAAAAACCTCGGCACCGACGTGGGCGAGTCGATCAAGGGCTTTCGCAAAGCCATGAACGACGATGAGAAGCCGGCCGACCCGGTCGTCAACCCTGTTCCTCCGGCCCAGCCTGTGCACCCACAGGCCACCCAGCCGATCACCGAGCGTCGTACCTTCGACGTGCAGGCTGAAAAAGTCGAAGAGCCGACCCGCAAAGACTCGTGAGCACTGACTAATGTTTGGTATCAGCTTCTCTGAACTGCTCCTCGTCGGCCTGGTTGCCTTGCTGGTACTCGGGCCAGAACGCCTGCCCGGTGCCGCACGCACGGCGGGCCTGTGGATCGGGCGCCTGAAACGCAGTTTCAACGCCATCAAACAGGAAGTTGAACGGGAAATCGGCGCCGACGAGATCCGTCGCCAGCTGCACAACGAACATATCCTGTCGTTGGAGCAGGAAGCGCGCAAAATCCTGTCTCCGGTGCAGGAACCCGCCAAACCGGCGGAGCCTGTGGTGGAACACAGTATCGCGCCGCCCGCCGCGGCCGAGCCTGCACCCGTGGTGGAACCGACCCCGGCACCGAGCGTTCCCGCCCCGATAGAGCCAGCGCCGACGCCCGTTGCGTCGCCCGCTCCCCATGACCCTACATTGCCGCCGCGAGCCCCATGAGCGCTGATAAACCGGAAAACGACCAGCACATGCCGCTGGTCTCGCACCTCACCGAGTTGCGTACCCGCCTGCTGCGTTGCGTAGCGGCCATCTTCATCATCTTTGCCGGGCTGTTCGCATTCACCCAGCAGATCTACACCTTCGTCTCCACGCCCTTGCGCCAGTACCTGCCGGCCGGCGCGACGATGATCGCCACCGACGTATCGTCGCCGTTCCTCACGCCGCTGAAGCTGACCATGATGGTCTCGCTGTTCCTGGCCATCCCGGTGATCCTGCACCAGATCTGGGGCTTTATCGCGCCGGGGCTGTACAAGCACGAGAAACGCATCGCCGTGCCGCTGCTGGTGTCGAGCATCCTGCTGTTCTACACCGGCATGGCGTTCGCCTACTTCCTGGTGTTCCCGCTGATCTTCAAGTTCTTCGCTGCCGCCACCCCGGCCGGCGTGGAGATGATGACCGACATCACCAGCTATCTCGACTTCGTGATGACGCTGTTCTTCGCCTTCGGCGTGGCCTTCGAAATCCCGGTGGCGGTGGTGCTGCTGGTGTGGATCGGCGTGGTCGACGTGAAGTACCTGAAGAAAATCCGCCCGTACGTGATCATCGGCTGCTTCGTGGTCGGCATGATCCTCACGCCGCCGGACATTTTCTCCCAGACCCTGCTCGCCGTGCCGATGTGGATGCTGTTCGAGATCGGCATCCTGTTCAGCGCCCTGATCAGCAAGCGCGGCGAACATCCGGATGACCAACCCGCCGACGACGACCAGCCGCCAGCGACCCAGCCGTGAACCTGCTGCTGCTCGAAGAGGCCGACTTCATCGCGGCCGACCGCGTCATCTTGCGTGATCGGCGCCTGGTGCATATGCAGGACGTCCACCGCGCGGCGGTCGGCGACAACTTGCGTGTCGGCCGCATTGGCGGGCTGATGGGCAATGCGCAACTGCAACGCCTTGAAGCACACGAAGCCGAGCTGCAAGTGAGCTTCGACCTGCCGCCCCCGGCCAAACTGCCGCTGACCCTGCTGCTGGCCCTCCCGCGCCCGAAGATGCTGCGTCGGGTGCTGCAGACCGTGGCAGCCATGGGCGTGCCCAAGGTGGTGCTGGTCAACAGCTATCGGGTCGAAAAGAGTTTCTGGCAAACCCCGTTCCTGGAACCCGAGGCGATCCGCGAGCAACTGATCCTCGGCCTTGAACAGGCGCGCGACACCGTGCTGCCCGAGATCATCATCGAGAAGCGCTTCAAACCCTTCGTCGAAGACCGCCTGCCGGCCATGACCGAGGGCACCCTGGGCCTGATCGGCCATCCGGGCGATCACCCGGCGTGCCCGCGCGGGCTGGATACGCCGGTGACCCTGGCCATTGGCCCGGAAGGTGGCTGGATCCCCTATGAAGTGGACCTGCTGAGCAAGGCCGGAATGCAACCAGTCCAGCTGGGCGCGCGCATCCTGCGGGTCGAAACCGCCGTCACCGCCCTGCTCGCCCGCTTGTTCTGATCCCCCACTTGTTGCGGATGAAGGTGTTTCAGGGGCGCGAGCCGACTAAGGCAGTAAGACTTTGTGGCTAATCTGCTTTTTTGTGGCGAGCGGGCTTGCCCCGCGTTGGGCTGCGAAGCGGCCCCAAACCCACCACTCATGAACACCTGACCCACCGCACTCTGCTGGATTGGCCCTGCTGCACAGTCCAACACAGGGCAAGCCCGCCACAACCCCTTCCTCCTACAGAATCTTCCCGCTCTGCCGATAACCCCTGGATAAGTCCAAGCCTTGTTCCAGGGGAGATCGCAGCATGTATCGTTGGTTAGCCGAAAAGCTGGGGAATGTGAGCGTCAACCGCAAGCTGGGCATAGGTTTTGGCCTGGTGTTGATCCTGACCCTGTTGATCACGTTCACCGGCTGGACCGGGCTGGGCGAGGTGATCAGCCGTGGTGACAAGCTGGGCTTCATCTCCAGCCTCACCGGGCTGACCAAAGACCTGCGCCTGGCGCGCCTGGACTTCGAAACCCGCCGTGGCGAACAGGGCACCGGCGCGGTCAATGACCTGATCACACAGCTGGAAAACGGCCTGAAAACTGCCGAGTCCCTGATCGAGCAACCCGACGACAAGGCCCTGGTCGAGCAACAACTGGACGCCTTGAACCAATACAAAAAAGCCTTCGGCGCCATGGTCCAGGCCGGTCTAAAGCGTGAAGGGGCTCGCAGCAAACTCGGCGACACCGCCGACAACGCCGTCGCCAAGATCAACGAAGTCGAAAAAACCCTGCTGCAAGGGGACAGCGTCACCCAGTTCAATCGAGTGGTCGACCTGAGCAAGCTGATCCAGCAATCACGCTTCCAGGTGCGCGGCTACACCTACAGCGGCAAAGTCGAGGCCGAGCAGCCGGCGCTGGATGCCATCGACAACGCCCTGAAGAAAATCGCCGAACTCGAAGGCCAACTGCCGGCCGAGTTCCAGGCCAGCCTGCAAGAGGCCAGCGTTTCGCTGCAAGCCTACCGCGCGGCCGTCAGCCAGTACCGTGACTCCCAGGTCGCCAGTGCCGCGGCCCTGGCAATCATGAACACCCAGGGCGATGTGCTGCTGGGTCATAGTGAAAAACTCACGGCTTCCCAGACAGTGGTGCGCGATACCGACGCAGCGCAAGCTAAACAGTTGTTGCTGCTGGCCACCGCACTGGCGCTGATCTTCGGCGTCGTCGCGGCCTGGGCCATCACACGCCAGATCGTCATTCCGCTGAACCAGACCCTTAAAGTCGCCGAGCGCGTAGCCTCCGGCGACCTGAGCCACAACCTCACTTCCCTGCGCAAGGACGAGCTGGGCCAGCTGCAACGCGCCATGCAAAGCATGAGCGTAGGCCTGCGCGAACTGATCGGCGGCATCAGCGACGGCGTCACCCAGATCGCCAGCGCCGCCGAGCAGTTGTCGGCCGTGACGGAGCAGACCAGCGCCGGCGTCAACAGCCAGAAAGTCGAGACCGACCAAGTCGCCACCGCCATGAATGAAATGGCTGCCACGGTGCAGGAAGTGGCGCGCAACGCCGAGGAAGCTTCTGAGGCCGCTGTAGCCGCCGACCAGCAAGCCCGTGAAGGCGACAAGGTCGTTGGCGAAGCCATCGCCCAGATCGAACGCCTGGCCACCGAGGTCGGTAACTCCACCGAGGCCATGGGCCATCTGCAGCGCGAAAGCGACAAGATCGGCAGCGTGCTTGATGTGATCAAGTCCGTGGCCCAGCAAACCAACCTGCTGGCCCTTAACGCGGCGATCGAGGCCGCGCGGGCCGGTGAAGCCGGCCGCGGCTTCGCGGTAGTGGCCGATGAAGTGCGCAGCCTGGCCCAGCGCACCCAGAAGTCCACCGAGGAGATCGAGGAGCTGATTGTCGGCCTGCAAAGCGGCACCCAGCAGGTAGCGAACATCATGGACAACAGCCGTGGCCTCACCGACAGCAGCGTCGAGCTGACCCGCCGGGCCGGCAGCGCCCTGGGCAGCATCACCCGCACGGTATCGACCATCCAGGCGATGAACTCGCAGATCGCCACCGCCGCCGAGCAGCAAAGCGCCGTGGCCGAAGAGATCAACCGCAGCGTGCTCAATGTGCGCGACATCTCCGAACAGACCGCTGCGGCCAGTGAAGAAACCGCCGCGTCGAGTACCGAACTGGCGCGCCTGGGCACGCACCTGCAAGCGCTGGTCAGCCGCTTCCGCGTCTGATGCCCGCCCCACGTGGCGACCTGTCCTGGGTCGCCGCGCATACCCTGTGAAATTTCCTACGCACTTATCAGCCCCGCCTTCGCGCCCCGAGAACTAGCGTTCAGTCAGTTCAATGTGCTTGCGCACCTCAAGAACGCCCGTTGTTCTCTTGTCGGAGGGGTCATCATGTTTGCTCGAATGACGCACCTGTTGGGTGACGCCAGCGTCACCCTCAAGCTGGTCCTGGGATTCTCGCTGGTCCTGGCCCTGAGCCTGGTGATTGCCGTCACCGGCTGGCAGGCCCTGGCCGCCTCGCTCTATCGATCACAAACGCTGACGATACTTGCGCAACTGGCGGTGACGGGAGAGGAACTGCGCGCCGACAGAATTGTTTATCGCACCCTCGACGATACCAACAGCCTGAATAAATTGAGTGTCAGCATGGGCAAAGTCGACGATCTGCTGGTGGAGCTTTCCGGCCGACTGAAAATACCCAAACCCATCGAATACCTGCAGGAAATGACGCGCATTTCAGCGTCGTTCAAAACCACACTCAAGGACGTGCCCCTGCTGGTTGAAAAGCGCGAGGGCGCCCGTGAACAGCTGAAACAAAGCTCATCGCGAACCGGCGACGTCCTGGCGCAACTGGCCAGCGACCTGCCTGACCAGGAGGACGCAAAAGCCCTGGATGCCATCGAAGACCTGCGCCAGGCCATCGAGCAGGCCGAAGATCGCGCGCAGAGCCCCGCGTGGGCCGCCAGTTCGCTGGAGGCCTACGCGCAGGCGATCGGTGACGCAGAGCGCAGCCTGGAAACCGCCCAGGCCGCCGTGGCGAAACTGCCGGTGGACGGCAACCTGCTGAAAAATACCGTGCTCGGCACCCGCACTTACCTCACGCGTCTCAAGGACACCCAACTGACCACGGAAAATACGCAAACCCAACTGGAGCAACAGCTGGACCAACTGCTCGCGCAGAGCGACCTATTGAGCCAGGACCAGACCCACAGGCGCGACAGTGAGGCCGAGCAAGCCCGCACCCAGATGCTGGGGGTTACCGCTGCGGCGTTGCTCCTCGGTGTCCTGGCCGCCTGGGTGATTGCCGGCCAAATCGTCAAGCCGCTGCGCAAGGCACTGGACGTCGCCCATCGCATTGCCGAGGGCGACCTGAGCCACGACATACAGACCAGGCGCCGGGACGAACTGGGCCAGTTGCAACGCAGCATGGCGCAAATGACCCTGAACCTGCGCGGGCTGATTGGCAATATCAGCGATAACGCCCGGCAAATCGCCAGTGCAGCCGAGGAGCTGGCGGCCATCACCGTGCAAACCCGTGCCGGGGTCAGTCATCAGCGCGATGAAACCGAGCAGGTCGCGACAGCCATGAACCAGATGCTGGCCACTGCCCAGGAGGTGGCGCGCCACGCCGAGCAGGCGTCCATCGCCGCGGCCGAAGCCAATCAACAAGCGGAATTGGGCGATCAGGTGGTGACGGATGCCGTCGCGCAGATTGAACACCTGGCCCATGAGATGGCGCGCTCGAGCCAGGCCATGCTGGCGCTGCAACACGAGAGTCAGAAGATCGGCAGCGTGCTGGAGGTGATCAAGTCCGTGTCACAGCAGACCAACCTGCTGGCGCTCAACGCCGCGATAGAAGCCGCACGCGCTGGCGAAGCTGGCCGAGGCTTTGCGGTGGTTGCCGATGAGGTGCGCAGCCTGGCGCAGCGGACCCAACAGTCTGCCGAGGAAATCGAGGGGCTGATCGGGGGCTTGCACAGCGGCACGCAACAAGTGGCCGACATCATGGACTACAGCCGCACCCTGACCGACAACAGCGTCACCCTGACGCGCAACGCGGGGGATGCCCTGACCGAGATCGCCCGCACCGTGGCAGTCATTCAGGAGATGAACCCGCAGATTGCCGCAGCCGCCGAAGAGCAAAGTGCAGTTGCCGAGGAGATCAATCGCAGCGTCTTGAAAGTCCGCGACGCCTCGGAACAGACCGCCACCGCCAGTGAGCAGACGGCGGCGGCGAGTCTTGAGCTGGCGCGGCTGGGAACGGATCTGCAACAGTGTGTGGGGCGGTTCAAAGTCTGAGCGCCCGCTCGCGTATTACAGGACCTGACGTAGGAATGCCTGGGCCCGTGGGTCCTTCGGCGCGTCGAAGAACTCGGCCGGGGCCGCGTCTTCGAGCAATTTACCGTGATCGAAGAACAGCACCCGGTCCGCCACTTCGCGGGCAAAGCCCATTTCGTGGGTCACGCAGACCATGGTCATGCCTTCCAGGGCCAGGGTCTTCATGACGTCCAGCACTTCGCCGACCATTTCCGGGTCGAGCGCCGAGGTCGGTTCGTCGAACAGCATCACCTTGGGTTCCATCGCCAGCGCCCGGGCAATCGCCACGCGCTGTTGCTGGCCGCCGGACAGTCGCGACGGGAACTCGTTGGCTTTCTGCGCAATACCGACCTTTTCCAGCAGCGCCAGGGCCTTGGCCTCACGCTCCTGCTTGCCGCGCTTGCGCACGACTTTTTGCGCCAGGCACAGGTTTTCCAGCACGGTCATGTGCGGGAACAGGTTGAAATGCTGGAACACCATGCCGACTTCACGGCGATAGGCGTTCACGTCGGTTTTGGGGTCGGCCAGTTGCAGGCCGTCGATGCTCACCGAACCCGAATCGAATTCCTCCAGGCCGTTGAGGCAGCGCAGGAACGTCGACTTGCCGGAGCCCGACGGGCCAATGACCACCAGCACTTCGCCCTTGGCGACTTGAGTGGTGACGTTATCCACCGCGCGCACCACATGGCCACGGGTGTCGAAGACTTTTACCAGATCGCGGACTTCAATCACTTTGCGCGAGCCTCCGCTCAAGCCGGCTGGCCATTTTCGACAGCGGCAGGTTGATCAGCAGGTACAGGCCTGCCACGCAGAACAGGATTTCAAACGGCGAGAACGAGGTGGTGATGACCTCGCGGCCACTCTTGAGCAGCTCGGTAATCGCGATCACCGACACTAGCGAGGTGTCTTTCACCAGGCTGATAAATTGCCCGGCCAGCGGCGGCAGCACGCGCTTGAAGGCCTGCGGCAGCACCACGTGGCGCATCGATTGGCTGGCACTCAGGCCCAGGGACCGCGCGGCTTCGTTTTGGCCACGGGTAATGGACTGCACGCCGGCGCGAACAATCTCGGCCACATAGGCACCGGTGAACAGCGACAATGCGGCGATCCCGGCAAACTCGCGGGACAGGTTGAGCACCGTGCCGATAAAGAAATAGAAAATGAAGATCTGCACCAACAGCGGTGTACCACGCACCAGTTCGACGTAGATCGTCGATAGATCGCGCAAGGTCGGATTAGTGGACAGACGGCACAACCCGGTCGCCAATCCAATCGCCAAACCGAGAATGCCAGACACCACCGACAGCCACAACGTGGTCCACAAGCCCCACATCAGTGGCCCCAACGCCCAATGCCGGGTCACACCGACCACATCGCCCTCGGCCACATCGTCACCGCGCGCCACTTGCAGGCTGTTGTCGGCCACGCTGAGCTTCTGCTCCACGCCGGCATCGTTGCGCAGGGTCACTTCGGCTACATCGCCTTTGCGCACCAGCTCGACCACGGTGGAGATATCGGCGGCACGCTGCGACTTTTCGGCCTGATAGGCGAAGTACTGCGGTACGCGGTTCCAGCGCCATTCGTAGGACATCAACGACGTCGCGTAGTACAAGGCGCCGGCCAGGCCGACCAGCACGACCACGGTCAGCAGGTGCCAGGGCCATTGGGCTTTTTTCTGTTTCATTTCAGGTTCCGGGATTGATGTCGCCTGTCAGGCCGCTTTCGCGAGCAAGCCCGCTCCCACACTTGACCGAGTTCCAACTTGAGAATGCGGTCAAAAATGTGGGAGCGGGCTTGCTCGCGAAGGACGCGACTCGGTATTCAGCCGAACTTATTCCATGTCCTTGAGCCACTCGGAGCTCTTGAACCACTTGTCATGGATACGATCGTAGGTGCCGTCGTTGCGGATCTGGTGCAGGAAGTTGTTGATGTAGTTGATGCTGTCGTAGTCACCCTTTTTCAGGCCAAACGCCAACGGTTCGAAGGTGAAGGGTTCTTCCAGGAATACCAGCTTGCCGTTACCGACTTTTTTCTCGGCAACCACGTTGTAGGGGGCGTCATACACAAAGGCGTCGGCCTTGCCGTTGACCACGTCCAGCACACCTTCCTGCTCGTTGTCATAGCCGTGGTACTTGGCCTTGGAGATCAGCTTCTTGGCGACCATCTCACCGGTGGTGCCGAGCTTGGAGGTCAGGCGGTATTTCTCGTCGTTCAGGTCCTTGTAGGACTTGATGGTGCCTTCCAGGTCCTTGCGAATCAGCAGGGTCTGGCCGACGACGATGAAGGGTTCGCTGAAGTTCAGGCGCAGGTTGCGCTCCTGGGTCAGGGTCATGCCGCTGCCGATCATGTCGAACTTGCCGGTCAGGAACGCCGGGATGATCCCGTCATAACCGGTGGAGACCAGCTCCAGCTTGACGCCCATGGACTTGGCCAGGGCCTTGAGGATGTCGACTTCAAAGCCGATGATCTCGCCACGCTTGTCGGTCATTTCGAACGGCATGTAGGTCGGGTCCATGCCGACTTTCAGCGTGCCGCGCTTGACCGCATCGTCGATGGCGCCGGCCTGGGCCGCAGTGGCGGCAACCAGCGCCGTGACGCCGAGCAGCAGCATCGAAAGATACTTTTTCATCATCAAGTCCCCTGAACGTTTCTTATGAGGTCGGCGCGCAAACGGGCTGCACCATTTCGGGGTGCGATCCTAACCCACTCGATGCCCGTCACAAAGGTTTCACGGGTAATTGTTATCGGCGTATGTCGCAAAGGCCCCACAACGGTGCAGCCAAGCGCAGGACTAGACGCATGCACACGGCAAAGCGCCAACGGATTGATGTGTAAGAAGTTATGACTTTCAGTGGATTTCCTTCAACCAGGCTGTGTCTTTAAACCACTTGTCGTGCAAGCGATCATAGGTGCCGTCCTGGGCGATCTGATTGAGGAAATGGTTGATCCAGTTGAGGCTGTCGAAATCGCCCTTTTTTACCCCAAACGCCAGTGGTTCGAAGGTGAACGGCTGTTCCAGGGCCAGCAGCGCGCTGTTTTCCGGACGCCCCAGGGCGATCAGGTTGTAGGGCGCATCATGGATAAAGGCATCGGCCGCACCGGTCACCACCTGATGCACGCCCTCCTCCGGCGTGGCAAAACTGCTTAATCGCGCTGCGCCGAGAAAGCGTTGCGCCGCCGCCTCGCCGGTGGTGCCTTCGGTGGTGGCGATGCGGTAGCTGGCGTCGTCGAGGTCTTCAACGCTGCCGACCTTGCCGAGCAGGCTGGGGTGCAGCAGCACGGACTGGCCGACCACGATGAAAGAGTCGCTGAAATTCAGCTTCAGGTTGCGCTCCTGGGTGACCGTCATGCCGCTGCCGATCAGGTCGAACTTCTTCGCCAGCAACCCCGGCATCAGCTCCGTATAGGGCACGCTGACCAGCTCCAGCTCCACCCCCAGGGCCTGGCTCATCACCTTGAGCAGGTCGATTTCAAAGCCGACGATATGCCCCTGTTTGTCGGTCATTTCAAACGGAACGTAAGTGGGCGTGGTGCCCACCTTGAGCACGCCGCGCCGAACGGCGTCATCAATGGCCCCGGCCTGGACCAGGCCGATGTGCAGCCACGCGACAGCGACTATCAGCAGTGCCGAACAATACCGTTTACTCATGAATCCCCCTGTGACTACGTCAAACTCGGGGCGATGCTAACCCAGCCGCGCGCACGGCAATACGCCTCGGGCGAGGGTCTTTTGTTTCGAAATAACAAGGAGTTAGAGAGATACGGAAGAAGGTCGAAACGCTGTAGGACACGCGTCTCGAACACCCCCGAGGAGAACCCTCGGGGGCGTCTGAATCAGGCCGGTTGGGCCTGGGACGACAGCGGTTGCAGCGGCAGCAACGGCGCGTGCGGGTCCGCCTTGATCGAGTCACGCCAGGCGGCGAGCCACTCGGGATGCCCTTCGCTCCAGACCTGCTCGTGCAGGCGGGCCAGGGCTACCGGATCACTGAGCAAGGCCAGGCGCTCGGCATTGTTGAGGCCGGCAGGGCCGACTTTCAACGCATGACGCACACGCTCGACACGCACGTACTCGATCGGCTCCGCTTCACGATGCCGCGAGGTCGCCAGGGCGCAGGCCAGGGCGTTCTGCTGCGGGTCGACCACCGAACGCACGAAGCCGTCGTTGAGTGCGTGCCAACGGTTTTCGTGGGTGTACTTCTCGGTCGACAGCAGGGCTTGCGGCGGATTGTATTCCTCAGGGATCAGGAACAGGCTCTCATCACGCGACTTGAGGCCCAGCTTGACCCGGCTGGAAATCACCGACACCGGGATCGACAGCATCAGCGAACCGACGATCGGGATCAGCCACCACAGGAAGCTTGGGTTCAACCACACCACCAGCAGCGCCCACAGGAAGCCGAGCACGGTTTGCGGGCCGTGGCGCTTGACCGCCTCGCTCCAGGGGGTGGAGTCGTCGTCACGCTGCGGCGAATTCCAGGTCGCGGCCCAGCCGAGGAACGCGGCAAGTACGAAACGCGTGTGGAAAATCATCCGCACCGGGGCCAGCAGCATGGAGAACAACATCTCCAGCAGCATCGACAAGGTCACCTTGAACTTGCCGCCGAACTCTTTCGCGCCCTTGGCCCAGATCAGGATGATGCTCAGCAACTTGGGCAGGAACAGCAGCACGATGGTGGTGGAGAACAGCGCCACCGCCTTGTCCGGATGCCATTGCGGCCACAGCGGGTACAACTGGCGTGGCGCCATGAAGTACTGCGGCTCCATCAGGGTGTTGACCGCCAGCAACGCGGTGGACAACACCAGGAAGAAGAACCACAACGGCGCCGACAGATAAGACATCACACCGGTCAGGAACACCGCGCGGTGCACCGGGTGCATGCCTTTGACGAGGAACAGGCGGAAGTTCATCAGGTTGCCGTGGCACCAGCGACGGTCACGCTTGAGTTCGTCGAGCAGGTTCGGCGGCAACTCTTCGTAGCTGCCCGGCAGGTCGTAGGCAATCCACACGCCCCAGCCGGCACGGCGCATCAGCGCAGCTTCGACGAAGTCGTGGGAGAGAATCGCACCGGCGAACGCACCCTTGCCCGGCAACGGCGCGAGGGCGCAGTGCTCGATAAACGGCTTCATGCGGATGATTGCGTTGTGACCCCAGTAGTGGGATTCACCCAGCTGCCAGAAGTGCAGGCCGGCAGTGAACAGCGGGCCGTAGACGCGGGTGGCGAACTGCTGGCAGCGCGCATACAGGGTATCCATGCCGGACGCTTTCGGCGACGACTGGATGATCCCGGCGTTCGGGTTCGCTTCCATCAGGCGCACCAGACCGGTCAGACAGTCGCCCGTCATCACCGAGTCGGCGTCCAGCACCACCATGTAGCTGTACTGG
>Ga0153921_1001205_pt1 | contig 11955 bp, 5 predicted proteins | sample TSNJ005MetaG_FD_104691 | JGI IMG/M metagenome (GOLD analysis project Ga0153921, IMG submission 104691) | Attine ant fungus gardens microbial communities from New Jersey, USA - TSNJ005 MetaG | ecosystem: Host-associated > Fungi > Mycelium > Unclassified | place: USA: New Jersey, Brendon T. Byrne... | reverse complement strand
ATTTTTCACACCGTATGTGCCTTCAAGAGCTTCTTTCGCAACAGAGATGGAAGGTTTCGCATCAGGTGCAAACTCCTGTGAGCCAGTGCTCAATGTGAGCGTAACGGTTGCTTTACCATTGTCATTGACATAGCCAGCCTGACCGAACGTATAGCCTTCAGCAGTAAATTGACCTGGGCTCAACGTGCCTTTCAGCGGCTGGTCAACCTGGAACTCAACCGTTTTGGCTGAAGTAACTTTTGCTGTTTCCGCAACCAGTTTAGGGCCGGATTGGCTTTCAATTTTCACATTTTTCACTGTAGCCGGGTAGCGGTTGCCGGCTGTATCTGTCAATGAACCTACGACATTCACAGAATCCGGCGTTGCTGATGGCGCATCACCAAGCTGGATTTCGACTGTCTGTGCATCTGTTTTGACAACACGGGAGCCGCTTGGAAGTGAAATCACGTTTCCTTTATTATCAAGAACATCATAGCTGCGCAGATCATTCAAACCGGTGTCAGACATTGGCTTGCTGAACTTAATACGGATCGTTTTACCGTTGATGACAGCATTGCCTTCAATATCCCATGCTGCAGTATCTGCTACTGTAAGCGGCACGTTTTGGAAATCAAGCTTGTTTTGCAAGGCTGTGGTGTCTTTGATGTTCTGTACAGCAAGTGTATAGCTTCCCGGTTTCACAGCATCTGTGAAGGTAAGCGTTGCTTTTTTATCTGCATAGCTTACAGACACATTGTTTTTCACTTGAGTGCCAAAGCTGTCGCGAAGCACATAGTTCGCAGCATTCTTCGCATCTGTTGCGTCAACCTCTTTGTTAAAGACAACTTCTACTGTCTTATTGCTGGTTGATTTAACGGATGTAACAGACGGTGCTGTACGATCAAGTGTTACATTCGTTGTCAATTCAGCTGCCTTTACAGTGTTGCCCCACTGATCTGTAAGAGCATTCGCTTCCGGAGCAAAGTAAATTTTCGCTGCTCCTTCTGGAATCGGCGTAGTAAATGTAGCTTTGTACGTATCTGAGTATCCATTGTTGACCGCAACAGCCTCAAATTTGCTTGCTTTGTAGGCATCACTGCCATTCACTGTGTGATAGACATTCAGTTTATTTGCATTGTTCACTTTAACAGGTTTTGAGAATTTAAATGTAACATTTGTCGCATCTGCTTTCTCTACGCTGACAGAAGGTGCTGTCGTATCGTTCGCATAGTTGAATGCTTTTGCAACAGAATCAACGCGGAAGTCGGCAAAGTCAGTCCCGCCGGAAACTTCCAGATTGTGCTGGCCGGCACTCGGTTCAACCGCAAAGGTAACTGTCAATGATCGGCCATCAGCAGACAAAGATCCAACTGAAGTAGAAATGGAGCCATTGTCCAATTTTACAGTTGGAGCGGTTTTCAAAGGTTCAGAGAAATCAATTCTGACTTGGCGTGGGCCAACGACCGTAATGTCAGACACTTTTGGTGACGTCACATCATAGAAACGCAGATCTTTCTCAACAGCTGCAATCGTATTGCCCGCTGCGTCTTTTACATTTTTAACGCCAACTGTATAGCGATCCTGGTTCTTGGCAGCATTGGCAAGCGTCAAGACGACCGTTTTACCGTCTTTTTGCACTTCAGCAGCGGAAATGGTTACAGCTGCTTCAGAGCCGTTCGCTTTAAATGTATAGTTGTCTTTATTTTGAGCTGTCTCAGCATCTACCTTCTTGTTAAAGGCCACAACCACTTCTTTGTTGTTGTCTGCAGTCACTGCATCGACAGTAAGCTTGTCTTCACCGACAACAACTTTGACAACGACGTCTTTGGCTTTGTTGCCTGCCAAGTCTTGTGCGCTGTACGTAATGGTGTACGTGCCAGGAGCTTTCGTGTCAATCTTCTCAAGCTCTTTGCCTTTGTCATCGCGGATGACGGATTTGACTTCTACATCTTTGTCAATGTTGTCAGTGGCTGTGACAACTGGCAACTTAAGCTCGCCGCCGTACTCAACGTTTACTGTTGAATCGCCTTTCAGCTCAAGAACCGGAGCTACTTTATCGCCGCCGGCAACCTGCTGGGCACGATAGATCATGGTAGAGAAGGCAGCACGGGAGATTGGCTCAACCGGGCGGAAGTTTTTAAGTTCTTGCGTAATGCCAAGATCAGCAAGGATCTGCACGTTATCACGGTGTGTGGAAGTCACATTTCCAAGATAGACATCAGCCTTCTTGCCTTTATCCAAGTCTTTCAAGTTGAAGGCCCGGACGATAACCGATGCCATCTGTTCACGTGTGATGTCTTTCCAAGGATTAAACTGGCCATTGTTGCCCTTGAAAACGCCAGAAGCAGAAACAGCTGCGACCGCATCAGCGAAGTTGTCGCTTGCTTTGACATCTTTATATTGTTTAAGTTCAGCTGCCTTGTCAGCAGGTACAGGATATTTGAGTGCACGCTGCAGCATGAGGGCGACCTGGCTGCGCGAAACATTTTCGAATGGCTTGAAATAACCGTCCTGGCCTTTGATGATCCCTTCGCTCGAAAGCGCGATAATCGCATCATAGTGAGAGCCAACGGATGTACGGTTCACGTCTTTAAATGGAGATTTTGCGTCCGCTGCGGAAACAGCTGGAGCAACAGCGACTACTGCAGCAGATGCTGCAAGACCTGTGAGGGTAAGCTTGCGGAAATTCTTTTTGTTAGACATATAGAATGTGTCCTCCCTAGGATAAAGATAATGTTGGATAATATCCCAATGCCTGGTATTGGCACCAACTAGCTATTACCCGGAATGATCTGACAGAAAACATGAAACAACGGAATCTTGCCAAATTTGGTTCCTCCAGATGAAAAGTAGTTTTTCATCGGGTGGAGGTTCATATTAACAGATTTCACCTGACCAAACTTGCAGGTTATGATTAAATTGGGAATTACCCCATTAATCCCCTACCCTAACAACATTCGTTTTTGTTTACTTATTTCCGACCGTCATCCCATAAAACATTACATAATATCCTAAAAAAGGGCATAATCTTATAATATCGGTTGAATTGCGTCTAATATTAAGCAAATTTTTTAATTTTTTTGTAGGCTTTTGAAATTTACTGCATTTCTTTAGATTGTTCAAAGAATATTAACCGGAATATGAATCTTGAAGATTTACAAAGAAAAAAACAAGTAGAAAAGCCGGCAGACTAACATTTAGCAACAGCACATAATATTAGTATCAGATCCATCTATAATTAGGAAATGAAGTGTATCAATAGCTTGAACAAAATAGAAAAGCCTCGTATGGAATTTCTCACATACGAGGCTTTAAAGTTAATTCATAATACAAACAGTCAACATAGACCGAGTATTTAGTTTACTTAGAAACAGTAACTTTCACTGCTGCTTTTTGTTCGTTCTTAGCAGTTGAATTATCTGTTACTTTAGTAAGATCTGTAGACGCTTTAGTTTCTACTGTGATGTCTTTAGTAAGATCAAAAGTATCTTTAACTGTTGGTGCTACACCAGCAGTAGTTTCTGCAATAGAACCCCCAATACCTGTAGTTGCAGAATCATCAGCAACTGTTACAGATACATTTTTGTCGGCTCTTGCAGAATCAGCTGTGAACACAACTGTATCACCAGATGTAGTTACAGTGTAACCAGATAGTGTTGAGAATGCCGTTGCAATTTTACCTGCTACTGTACTCGCAGTCTCAGCATTATTAACTGATACTGTTTTAGTAACCGGCGTTCCACCATCATTAAACGTTACATTAATGTCACCAGTAGCTGTAGCTGGTCCTGTTACCGTTAAAGTATTAACCTCAGCAGTTCCAGCTGTTACTGCACCTTTGTCAAGAGTCAGTCTGATTTTCTTATCGAAGCCAGATACGTTATTTGCTTTAAGTTCACCTGTAGTAAGTGAAAGCGCTGTAGTGCTGCCATTCTTGATTTCAAAGTCATCGAATACGTTAGCATCAGTTCCCAAAGAAGCAATGGCTTCGCTGTAAGTCAATTCAATTGTCTTGTTATCAAGAACTTTTGCACTCTCTAGAACTGGGCTTACATTGTCTTTTACATCTACTGTACCTGTGTAAGACTTAAGTGTCTTAGTTCCAGCTGTATTCTTAACATTAGTAGCTGTAAATACTGCATTAGCATCATCTTTAGAAACAGACTCCGCTGGCAATGTAATTGTGGCAACAGTTTGAGCTGCTGGAGATGGACCAGCATTCAAAGTGATTGTTGTTCCTTCTGGAAGTGGCTTGCCTGCCAATGTATAGTTAGAGCGATCTGTTGCTGAACCAGCAACTGCTCCACCCTTAACAGCTTCAGGGAAAGTAACTTTAATTACATTAGGAGTGCTTGCATTAATATCTTGGTCTCTTAATACAAACTCAGTATCTTGCTTGCTTTGACCAAAATCAATTGTATAGCTGAATGCTCCAGATTTGTTAACTGTCTGTGCCTGGTCACTTACCAGTTCTTTAATAAATGAGAATGCATATTTGCCATTAATAGCTTGTGCTGTTGTTGCTTCAAACACTACTTTAGTATCACCAGCAGACACTGTTTTAGATACGAAGTTATCGAATGTAGCGCCTTCAAGTACTCCATTTTCATTAACAATTGAGTTTGTTACAGCAGCATTTGACAATGCAGTACCTGCATTTACTGTACCAGCCTTCAAACCTTTGCTGAAGTTCAATTCAACTGCTTTAACTTTGCCATCATTATCTTTAACAACAGTATAACCAGTAGCTACCGGCTTAGAAGTATCTTTTGCCAAAGTTACTTTTTGAGTTGTAGCAGTCAACTTGTTACCAAGTGTATCTTTAACAACGTCTGACAATACAACATTCAATGTTCTGCTAGTTCTGTCATTAGTGTAGAGAGCATCATTAACAGGAATAATGAATTGTGTGCCGTTAGACTCTGTAACTTCAGTAACTGTTCCAGTATTAACAGAAACCAATGCTTCATCTTTAACAGCGCCGTTAGCCAACGCAGTTGTTACTGAGTTAACATCCATTTTCTTGTTAAATGTTACAAGAATTTGGTTGTCTTCTTTTTGTGACAAAGTAGCAACTGGCGCAACATTGTCTACGCTTACTGCGAATGTTGCAGATGTAGATACAGTTTTGTTACCGGCTTTATCTTCAAGATTGATCAACTCAATTGTGTGAGTTTTTCCAGTTTCAAGAGAAAGACCTGTAATTTTAGCCGTGTCTGTACCACCGAAGTTAACACTTACATAATCACCATTAACTTTAGCTACTGCAGACTGAATTGGCTCAGAAGCTTTTACAGTCAATTCTGTAGCTGTTGTACCGTTAGATTTAGCTTCAACGCTAGCAATTGTTGGAGCAACCTCATCTTTATAAGTTAGAAGAGATACGTACTTTTCAGTTTTTGCATTAGCATCTGCTTTTGTTTGGATAGCATCAACAACAACCGCTGCATTTGTAACGTTGATTGGAGCACTTGCAGTCAATGTTAGAGTTTTGCCATCTTCAGACAGTGAACGTGCGTTGAAATTCACACCTTCAACAGTAACTTTTCCAGCAGTTTCAGCGTCAGTCTTGTTTACTGGTTGTGTGAAAGCAACTTCAACCTGAGTAGCATTAATCGCTTTAACGCTTGCTACTTTAGGAGCTACTTCTTCTTTAACTGTTACAGTTACAACAACATCTTCAGCTTTGTTGCCAGCTGCGTCAGTAGCGCTGTATGTAACTTTGTAAGTACCAGGTACTTTTGTATCGATCTTGTCGATCGTTTTGCCAGAAGCGTCTGTGATAACAGATTTAACTTCTACTTTTTCGTCTTTGTTGTCTTTGCCAGTTACTTCTGGAAGAACAACTGTGCCGCCGAATTCAACGTTAACTGTTTTGTCGCCGTTTACAGTCAATACTGGTGCTTCAATGTCAGCGTTTTTAACTGTTTCCTGAGCACGGTATACGAAGCTTGAGAATGCTGCACGCTGGACTTTTTCAGTTGGGCGGAAGTCGTTAAGTTCTTTTGTAACGCCGAGGTTGGCAAGGATTTGAACGTTTGCACGGTGTACAGAGCTTACGTTGCTCAAGTTAACTTTTACATCTTCTTTAGTGTTGTATTTTGCAAGATCCAATGCTCTTACAACAACTGAAGCCATTTGTTCGCGAGAGATGTCAGTCCACTGACCGAACTTGCCGCCGTTTCCTCCGAAGATACCTGCTGCTGTTACAGCTGCAATGGCGTCAGAGTTTTCGCTTTTCACTGTGATATCAGAGTAAGCTTTTTTCAATACTTCTGCTTTGTTTGCCGGAACTGGCAATTTCAAAGCTCTTTGGAAGATGCTTGCTACCTGGTTGCGTGTAATATTTTTCCACGCACCGAATGTGCCATCGCCAAGGCCTTGGATCACGCCTGCTTCAGTCAATGCTTGAATGGCATCATAGTGCGTGCTACCTGGTTTTACATCTGAAAATGAAGTGGACTCTGCAGATACAGCCGGTACAGCAGCAACTGCTGCTGCAGTTGTAGCCATAGTAGCCAATGCAGCTTTACGAAGATTCTTTTTAGACATGGAATCTTTTCCTCCCTTAAGTAAGGTATATATTTGGGCTGGGCAGCAAGTATGCACATATTAGAGCAGGAAATCAGTCCTATAATGATACTAAGCACCCAGCTTCCCCAGCTAAATCAATGTCTAAGGAAAATGCGATTTGCTGCCTTCTGGATTAATTTCCAGTTCGACAATTACCGACTTCCTATAAGACGATATTATGGTATCACATATCCTCAAACGGTAACATGACTAAGATTGTGCAGATCATCCAATATATTACATGTATTCCTATGGTTCCTTTACATGTATTTGGAATACATCTCCCTAATGCCTGTAAACACTGGTATAATCGGGTTTGTGTATATATTTTCAGAAAATAAAAACTTCTTTTTCCACCTAAATATTTTTCTATTTACCATGGAAATAATCACCTTTAACTGTATATAAAAGTAATAGATGGAAAATGATATAGTAGGCATTTGTGCCTTTATTATGTTTTCTGTGCAATCTTAATCTGGAGACCTATATGCTCTTGAATTTAGGTACGCGTGTCTATTATTTCAGACAATTCGGGGTTCAGTTTCAGAGATTTTATTCGGCCATTCAGCGTTATGGGTTTTGCTTTCAGCGGAATGGCTCGGCATTTCGGCGCTTTGGGGCTCATACTCAGCGCTTCGACTTACCATTTCAGCGATTTGCTCCCTGCATTCAGCGCCTACGCGACTATATGCTCCGCCTCAGCAAAGAAAAAAAGCCGCCGGTTATGCCCGGCGGCTCTTTCTTACTGGTGAATCCGTTCGTATTTTTTATTGTTCTCTTTCTGCTGTTTCAGCACCTTTTTCAGCACATCGGCATAGTCCGTGAACATGCCGTTGACACCCCAGTCCAAAAGCTTCTGCATGTCAGCCGGGTCGTTCACTGTATATGGATGCACCCAGAGGCCGGCATCGCGCATCTTCTTCACATAGGCTTCATCAATCATGCGGTAGTTCATGCCGGCACCGACTGCATAGCTTTTCAATTCGGCGATTTCCGCATCAGTGGCAACAGCTGGGTTTTTGTAAGATATCAGCTGAACAAGCGGCAGTTCCGGGTTCAGCTCGTGAATGTTGAGCAGGCTTTCCTTGCTGAATGACTGGATCACAACGCGGTTCGGATGGTTTTTGCTGTCTGCCAGCTTGTACTTCTCAATCAGGCGAACCAGTTCATTCTCCATCTCCGGATACAAGCTCGGGGACTTCGTCTCTATGTAGTAATTGGCATTCTTGCCGAACTTCTTAAAGATTTCTTCCAATGTCGGCACTTCCAAGCCTTCATACTTGGCTTTGGCACGGTCCGGATTTTTTTGATTAAACCATGATCCGGCATCAAGCTGCTTAATTTCTTTCAAGGTCAGGTCTTTCACTTGTCCTTTGCCGTCTGTCGTGCGGTTGACCGTTGTATCATGCATGGCGATGAGTTTGCCGTCCTTCGTCATTTGCAAATCTATCTCCAGGTAATCGGCATTGAGATTCTTAGCCAGCTGATAGGATGCCATCGTATGCTCCGGTGCATATGCGGACAGCCCTCTGTGTGCAATCGTGACTGCTTTATCTTGCTGTTTCCCATGTTTGCCCTGCTGATCGCCATGAGCAATCGCACCGCTGAACGATCCTGCGTACACCACACAGGCCAAGCCTGCTCCAGCCAACATCTTCTTCATTTTCATGAAATCCTCTCCCTGTCCTTAGAAATGATAGACAAAAATATGTCCTCTTCCACAGTATAGGAAACCGATGTTAAGCTGGAATGGAGAAACAATTAAGCTTGCTCAACATACAAGACTTACTAGATTAAGGAGTCAAATTCAGATAAAAAAACCGCTGACCTTTAAGATTCAGCGGGCACATATTCACTTGGAACTATTGTATTTCCAGACCTCTGTCTGTTCAGCACGGGTTTTTCCGTATAACGTCTGGAACATATACCATTCACCTGAGCTCGGGTGAGCGGCAATGCCGGTAATGGATGCTTTCCCTTGATAGATGACCTCGCTCAGCAATTTGCCTTGGTCTGATATTGTTGCGCCCCCTTGATAAGGTTTTCCTTTTTTCAGGCCGGATATGACAGCAAAGAGGCGGCCTGTTTCATCAAGGGTATAGTACTCAAGCTGATCACCGTTGGGAAATGGGTAGGTGCCAAGCTTCTTGCCCTGGCTGCTGTATGTATGGATCCCGGCAGCATCCACAGCAAAGAACGTCCGGGGACCTGCAATTAAACTGATTGCTTCGGCCTCCCGGTAGGTCAGCTTGGCTGTACGGATCGTTTTGCCATTTGTGGCATTTACAAAGGAAATGCGGGTATCGCCATTTTCATAGATGAGCGTTTTGTCTACAATCTTTATCTGAAAGGCATTTCCCTTGCCCAGATCCTTTTTCCACAGTCTCTTGCCGTTTGAATTAAAGGCATATAAGTCCGTATAGCGTTTTTCCCCGTAGCTGGCAGTCAAGTAGACATTGCCTTTGGCATCTACAGCCTCAATAGTGAAATCCTCAAGCTGATAGGTTTTCTTCTGATACGTCTTCGTCTTCTTAAAGGGCGCTGTCTGCCAGGCAATTTTGCCGTTTTCCTTCAAGCCTCTGAGTACAGCCTGCAGCGGGTCTTTGCCAGGGGCGAGCTGATAGGCAAAGGTTCCATCCTCTGAAAAATCGAATTCTGTCCAGCTGGCTGCAGGGTATTGGACTGTTTTGCCTGTCGGCGCATACTTGATCAAAGACTGGTTGCCTTTTTTGTCTTCCCAGTCTATATACGCGTGGCCCCAGCCATCCAAAAAGGAAATCCAGGAATCTGGTTCAAGTGCTTTCTCCCATTTCTTTTCATGGCTTTGATCAAAGGCTTTGAGTCTATTTTTGTGATCTGTCACATATAGCAGATCTCTGTTATCCGCATCAAACGTATGGACCGGGACACCCCGTTCCTGCCAGCTGTCCAGCTGTTCGCCTTGTGGTGAAACCGTTGCAAAGGTGAAGGGCTGGAACGGGTTCTCATCGTTAAAGAGCGGCTGATAGAAGCCAATGCGGATGTTGCCGTCCTTCCCGACAGCCGGATTAAACACAGGTTCCCCTTTAAACGAGTAAATTTTCTCGCCTTCATCTGCAGCGAATGTCTGCCCCGGGAACAGCAGGACAGCCGCCAATACGATGATCAGCAGCAGAACATAATTTCTTTGTTTCATAGCAATCCAGCTCCCTATACGTCCAGTTTTAATACTTATGATTCCACAGCTCCGGCTGGTTTCCCTGCTTTCTCTATGTTAAGTTCTGTTCAAATTGAACATTCTCAATTGCCAATTTAGTACTAAAGGTCCATAATATAGGTATTACATACTAGATTGGAGACGAAATTGTGGTTTGGACTGTTGGCAAAAAACTATATACCGGATTTTTTATCGTGATTCTCTTAATGGGTATACTAGGCTGGGCCGGCATCAGCAAGCTTGGCCAGTTAAATGAGGCTGCCCGTTTTATCGGCAAGGACAAAACCCCTGCCCTTTATACCGTACAGGAAATGAAGTACATCCTCTCACAGAATTTCAGTCTGATCAGCGAGCATATCATCTCGCCGAATGAAGAAACCATGCTTAAAAAAGAAGATCAGTACGCACAGAATACAGAAACACTTGATCAGCTCTTCCAGAATTATCAGGCTTACATCACCAGTGACGAAGAAAAGAAAATGATCACCGACCTCCAGAATAACCTCCAAACCTACGATACGTTTGTTGATAACATATTCGGTTTAAGCCGCTCCAATCGTGACGAGCAGGCTAAGAAAGACATCGCTGCCTATCAGGACAAAATGGATGCAATGAAATCAGAAATGAATGATCTGGTCGCCTACAACATGAAGATGGTGGACAAAGCGAACCAGTATACGAATGGCGTTTATGAGAAAGGCCGCACCCAGTCAATCCTCTTTGTTGTCATCGCTGCCCTTTTGGCTGCCGGCATTGCTTATTTTATTACGAAGGGTATCAGCAAACCGCTCAACGCCGTTACAAATCGGCTTTCCCGTATTGCCGACGGAGATCTGACAATGAATGAGCTGTCTGTCCGCAACCAGGATGAGATGGGCACACTCGTGCGTTCTCTCAACCACATGACAGAAGATTTAAATGGGGCGCTATCTACAACCGGAAGTTCTGCACTCCAGGTCGCTTCTGCTTCTGAACAGCTGTCGGCAAGCGCCGTCCAGAACAAAGAGGCGACAGAACAGCTGCTGGAACTCGTTCAGTCAAGCTCAGAAGGCACCGAAACCCAGCTGGAGAAAATTAATCAGGTTTCGGCCTCATTGGATCACATGGTCGTACAAATCAAAAACATCAATTCCAGCAGTACGGAGATGGATCAATCTGTGGCAAATGCAACGGACTATGCCCAGGCTGGCACCGAATCAATTGAACAGGTTGTCGGCCGCATTCATGACATCGAGACCTCCTTTGACCACGTAAATGCTGCCATTCATTCGCTGAACGGCATGTCAAAAGAGATCGGCCAGATGCTTACCCTGATTACAAGCATCTCCGAACAGACCAACCTGCTTGCGCTCAATGCCGCCATTGAAGCGAGCAGAGCCGGCGAGCATGGAAAAGGCTTCGCTGTGGTTGCCGACGAAGTCAGAAAGCTTGCGGAAGAGTCGAAGCAATCAGCCGGCCAAATCGTGGACATGATTGCCCATATCCAAACTGAAACAGGCCAAGCTGTCACAGCCATTGAAGAAGGCAATGCGAAAGTCCAGGAAGGCATTGCTTCTACAGACCAGGCCAGTGAAGCCTTCTCACATATTGAGCAGGCGATATCAGAAGCCTCAGGCAAAGTCAGCGATGTTGCCGTATCCATCAAAGACATTGAAAACATCAGCACGCATATTGCCCAGGCGCTCGATAATGTACGCAGCATTGCCGAAGAGAGCGTCCATTCCACCCAGAACAGCACAGAAGCAGCCGAGGAACAGCTGGCGTCCATGGAAGAAATCTCGTTGTCCGCCACTTCCTTGTCCGAACTCGCCGAGCACATGCAGCACGCTGCTGCCAAGTTCAAAGTAAGAAGCGAACATTCGCTAAACACGTGAAATGTAAAGGATCAACAATAAAGCAGGGTCGCAAGCCTAGCAGTTATAAGTCAGACACCTGTTAAGACAGAAAAAGAGAGCCTTCAGCAGAAGGCTCTCTTTTTCTTTTTCATTTTTTTGCGGCTGTATACCAAGCATACATCGTGAACAACCATAGATAACACTGCTCGATCCATATAAAGAATCAACCTCGTTCATGATTCATTTGCCAACGGTGCTTCTAGTACTTTACGACTTTCTTCGTAACCTTAGTCGTTATCTTCGTAACAACGTTACCATGTTTTCTCTTTTGGTTCTTAGGCATAGATGTTTTGATGGAAGAAGCTTTGCCGT
>Ga0153921_1001201_pt1 | contig 11991 bp, 8 predicted proteins | sample TSNJ005MetaG_FD_104691 | JGI IMG/M metagenome (GOLD analysis project Ga0153921, IMG submission 104691) | Attine ant fungus gardens microbial communities from New Jersey, USA - TSNJ005 MetaG | ecosystem: Host-associated > Fungi > Mycelium > Unclassified | place: USA: New Jersey, Brendon T. Byrne... | reverse complement strand
TCCGGAATCCATCGGCGAAAGAACCGTTCTCCTGCTGGATCCCATGCTGGCTACCGGCGGTTCTGCCGTTGCTGCCGTGGACTTCACTAAGGCACATGGAGGAAAAGCCATTAAATTTATGTGCGTTATCGCTGCTCCGGAAGGAGTTAAAAGACTGCAGGAGGCCCACCCGGACATCCAGATCTATATTGGCCATCTGGACCGGGAGCTGAATGAGAACTGCTACATCTGTCCCGGACTGGGCGATGCCGGCGACCGTATCTTTGGAACCAAGTAATACCTATATAGAGCGGATTAAGTATAGTTATCGATGAACTCCATAGCGGAATTGAGCGCCAGCTCGATGCCAACACCATAACCCCCGGCTTCGGCACCCACAATGTACAGGCCGTCTATGGGGGTCTTTATTGGGGGACGGTTCTTGCCGGATTGTGTGGGGGTCTGGCCGATGCCGATTCCTGCGCCTTTCTCTCCTATCAGCTTTCCCAGGCCATCTATGAAGATATACTCCATCCAGATAATATGGTCTCTGAACCCGGGAATGTACTTTTCGAGCGTGCGGAAATATCCTTCTTTGATATCCTCCTTCAAGGACGCCGGTGTTTCGATGGGCATGGGAGGGCCAATATTAATAAGCTGCTTTCCCGCCGGAGCCACTTTGGAAGAAAAGTTAGATGGGGATACCATGAAGAAGTTCAATTCATCTGCGACAATACCCTTTTCCAGGTCTCTATAATAGCCCTCGGGGTCGGTGGTGCCGATCTGGGTCAGCATCGGCACATCGGTTAAAACCTTGTCGAGTGCCAGACGCATGATGGGGCCGGTCCAGGAGTATTCCAGATTATTCACATAGTTCGTATAGTCGGCGGGGAGTTTATCTTTGTTGACAAGCTTCAGCATGGTGCCTTTGATGTCCGCATTGGAGACGATCATCTCAGCCTCGTAATACTCTTCACCCACATATACGCCCCTGACACCTCCGTCCCGGATTTCGATATTGGTTACCTCCGCACCGGTAAGGATTTCGCCTCCGAAATCCTTGAACGCTTCCACATACATGTTTGTAATCGCACCGCATCCACCTTCCGGGTACCCGGAAGCTTTCGACTTGGCTTCCGAACGCATACAGCGCATGAATTCCCCTGCACTGGTTTTCCAATACGGCAGGCACATGTAGATGGTCGAGATATTGTTGATACACGCTTTGCTCAAGGGATCTTTGATATATTTGTCAAAGAAGTCCCTCGTGGAGATCTCATCGTAAGAGGATACCTGTTCCTCGCTAAAGGAACGGATGTCGCTGAGGGCCTCCATGACAGCGTTAAACTCCTTTTCTCCGCACCGCTTTTTTAAGTCGTGGGGGAATAGGAAGGTCTCTCCTTTATAGCTGGTGATGGGGCGGATCAGCTTGAACTTAATATTGCAAGACTTGCCCACTCGCTCAAGCACCTGTCCCAGCGGCCCCTTGAATGACTGGGAGATAATATGTATGCCAAGATCGACGATAAAACCCTCTTTTTGATAAGACATAAGCCTGCCGCCCAGGAATTTGTTTTTTTCGAGAATCAATACATGCTTTCCCTTGTGGGCCAGCATCAGGGCCGCGCCCAACCCGCCGATCCCGGCGCCGATGACAATGACATCATATTTTTTCATAGCCCTTCTCCTTGCTTATCGTTATTGCTGTTATAGTCTTTCCACAATTGCTGCTTGAGCACGTAGCGCTTTACCTTTCCTGTCACAGTGCGGGGCAGCTGATCTACAAAGACGACCTCCCGTGGCCGCTTAAATCTAGCTATGCGGCTAAGGCAATGCTCCTCTATCATTGATTTATTCAGTTCGGAGCCCTCCCTTTTTATGACAAATGCGCAGACGGTCTCTCCCCACTCTACATCCGGCTTGCTAACCACGGCGCAGTCAATCACGTGGTCGGTCAACTCCCGGATGCAGTCTTCAATTTCCTTTGGGTAGATGTTCTCTCCGCCGCTGATAATCATATCATCCTTGCGATCCACAAGGAACAGGTAGCCCTCCTCATCTAAATAGCCAATGTCGTTAGAATGGTACCAGCCATCCACAATGACTTTTTTCGTGAGCTCAGGATTGTTGTGGTATCCCTTCATGAGCCCCGTGCATCTGGTGACGATCTCCCCACAGACGCCAGGCGGGCATTCATTCCCGTCCTCATCCAGGACGCGTATCCGCGACCCCAACGAAGGCTGGCCCACCGAACGCAACAGCCTTGTTCTTTCTCCCTCCACCACATGATCTTTGGGACGCAGCAGGCAGATAATCGGCCCGGTCTCGGTCATGCCGAAAAGCTGAAAAAACTTGCAGTCCAGCTTTTGCACGGCGCGCTTGAGCGTTGAAACCGGCATGATTGCCGCACCGTAGATAAACTTCTTCAGCGAGCTGATGTCGTATTGGTCGAGCTCCGGATAATTCAGCAATGCCTGCACAAGATTAGGCACCAGGCCACAAATCGTCACCCTTTCCTTTTCGATCGTCCGGCAAAATTCCCGCGGGTCGAAGGAATTCACAATCACCAGAGTCCCGCCCGTGATAATCGAGTTAAGCGCTCCAGAAGCCGCTGCGTGGAACATGGGCAGCAGCTGCAAAAAGGTATCTTCTTGTGACCAGGCCGTGTCTACGAGGTTCGAAAGCTCATGCATGAAATAGGATTTGTGCGTCAGCATAACCCCTTTGGGCTTGCCGGTGGTGCCGCTGGTATAGAGCTGAATTACCACGTCCTCCTCGTCGGTATCCAACGCATTCAGCCTGTCTGCATGCCCGGCTATGAGATCCTCGTATTCCAGTGCGCCCTCCAATGTCCCGCCCACCGAGATGAACCGCACCTCATGGGGAAGTCGTTCCAAGAGCGCGTGGTAGGAAATTTCCTCCTTCGCGGAGAACAACATTACCTTTGCTCCCGCATCCGATATGAGCTCAGCGATGTTCCAGGGCGCAAGGCGATAGTTAAAGTGCGCGGAAGCAGCCCCGATCTTGGCGCAGGCAAAATAGGCTTCGATATACTGGTTGCAGTTGTGGAGGTTGACACCCACTCTATCCCCCGGCTTGACACCGAGAGCCAGAAGCGCGTTCCCCAGCTTGTTTACCCTTTTATTGAGCTCTGCGTAGGTAATGCGTACATCTTCAAATACTACGGCTAGGCGTTCAGGGTTGCAACACGCCTGATTTAAGATCAGATCACCCAGATTGAATATCAAAATACTTGCCTCCCTTCGCACATTCTATGCGTATAAAAGTGCAAAAAATACCCTCCTCTATCATTTTAAGCCAGCACAACCTTTTCCTGAACAAGGCAATCGATTTCCTGATCGCTTTTACCCAGCTCACGCAGGTACTGCCTTGTGTGCTCCCCCAAATATGGCGCGTGCCGCTTGATCTCCGCTGGGGTTTCGGTTGCGAAGCGCCAAGGGGTATTCACGATGTAGTCCCGGTCTGTCTGCGGATGATCGATGCTGATAAATGATCCCCGCATCAGATTGTGTCTGTCCTCCGAGACATCCTTGCCGTTATAGTAAGGCGCGCTGGGAACGCCCGCCTTGATCAGCGTGTTCCAGACTGCCGACTTCTGCTGCCCCGCCGTCCACTCTCCAATAATCGCGTCGAGCTGATCCTCATGCTTTTTACGGTCGTCAAAGTCAACGAAGCGCGGGTCGCTTATCAGCTCTTCTTTTCCCATCGCCTTACACAGCGCGGCAAATTCCTCATTGTCGTAGCAGGAAATGCTGATCCATTCGTCGTTTCCAAGGATTTTATATGCGTTGTTGGGGCAGTAGCCCAGCCTGCGGTTGCCCATGCGCTGGGGCTCTCTTCCGTTGATAATGTAGTCGAGGTAAACGTCGCCTAACTGCGCCCCGATGGCCTCTTGGGAGGCCAGGTCGACAAACTGGCCCTTACCGGTTTTTTGCCGGTAGAGAAGTGACATGAGGATGGCGATGGCCGAATTCGACGCGCTACGGAAATCTACCGAGCCCACAAACATGGAGGGCGGGGAGCCCGGGTAGCCGGTAATATGCCCAAGGCCGCACTTTGCCGCGAAATGTCCCGCATAACCCCGAAAGTTCTTCTCCGGGCCATCCTGGCCGCAGGATGAAGACGAAATATAGATAATGTCGGGTTTTACCTTCTTTAGATCCTCGTAACCCAACCCGTTCCGCTCCAGCGTGCCCGGGGTCATGTTTTCCAGCAACACGTCGCAGGTAGCGGCAAGGGACAGGAGAATTTCCTTGCCGACGGGCTTGCTATAATCCACCACCACACTTTTTTTGTCGAGATTAGAAACATCGAAGAATTGATCGCCAAATTTGGGGTTGGGCTGCTTGGAGCCAAAGCCGAGCGCAAAATAGCGCCCGCCGTCAAACCGCACGGGATGCTCGACTTTTAATATCTCCGCTCCGAAGCCCGCCAGCATCATGCCGGCCGCGGGACCCGCGATAAAGCTGCCGAATTCCATGATACGAATGCCCTGTAGCGCCTTGTTTTTCATTAAGAACATCTCCTTCCTATGATTGATAATGTGAAGCGCGACGACGCCGTCATATCACGCCCGCGTTTTTCAGCGCCTTGACGTCCAGCCCCAGAGCTCCGTAAACCTCTTCGTTTCCAGAGCCCAGGATCGGTGCAGGTTTTTCGTATCGGAAAGGCGTTTCGCTCATTTTGAAGGGGCTTCCCGGATACTTCATTTTCCCGGCAAAGGGGTGCTCCATTTCAGTAAAAAAATGCCTGGCAGCGAATTGCTCATCCTCGTCCACGACGTACTGGGGGGTGTAATTGGGGCCGAGAGAGGCGTTCAATTTCTGTGACTCGTCGGATATCTCCTTCATGGTGCGGGTGGAGCAGTATTCCCACATCGCGTCGGTGATCTTCTGGTAGTTGGCCTGCCTTGTTTCGGTGTTTTTGAACCAGTCCTCATTGATCCACTCTTCGTGGCCGATCAGCTTGGCAACTCCATTGAACTCGTGCAGTTGTACCAAAAACGGCGCGATATATCCGTCCTTACAGGGAGTGGGAAGGGAGGACATCAACTTGTTGCGGACAGCGGCGCGGGTGTGATAGAATCCTGTCACGGGATATTGTACATTTGTATGATCGGTTTCGTGTTGCGCCTCTACCGCCGATACCGGCATATATTGGCCGACGCCGGTCATGCGCTGGTAGAACAAGGCAGCGAGTACACCCGTCAGCAGAATGGTACCGGTATCGTACTCTTCAAAGCTTCCCCCAATCATGGTGGGGGCTTTTTCCATATCCCCCGTCCCATGGGGATAGAGGGCCGCCGGACCCGAAATGTACTGGATATTGAGCGGGTTTGCCTTGTAGCCGCGGTAAGGGCCCACCTCGCCGTAGGGGGTCAGGGAGCCAACCACCAGTTTGGGATTGAGCTTGTGCAGCGCCTCCCATCCGATACCGCGGCTGTCGTACCATTCCGGAAGCCCCTCTTTAATGAAGATATCCGCACCGGCCAGAAGTTTACGGAGGATCTCCTGTCCTTCCTCCTTGTTCAAATCGAGGGTTACAGAAGTCTTTTCCGGATTGCAGTATAAATGCATGATGGATTTTTCGATATGCCGATCATCCTCTGCAAAAGGAGCAAGGTTTCTGATGCGGTTGCTGCCGTCCGGTTCCTCGACCCGGATGACCTGCGCGCCCGCCGTAGCGAGCAGTTTGCCCGCGTAGGCGCCGCCTACGGTGTTTGTGTACTCAACCACCTTAATACCGCTTAGTGCCTGCTGAGACATTGCATTACCTCCTTTTTTGATACAATTGGTTAGTTATTGATCAACTTTGTCAGTTCTTCTCGTTACCTACGATACAGACCGATACCACACAGTGCGCCGGAAATCCCCCCAGATTGTGCGTGAGCGCCGTTTTGGGTTTTTCGATCTGTCTGTCACCACATTTTCCCTGAAGCTGTTTATAGCATTCATACATCATCCTCAGCCCTGAAGCGCCGATTGGATGCCCGAAGCATTTCAGTCCACCATCGGTCTGGCAAGGTATCTTGCCATCGATATCGTAAAAGCCGTTTAAGATATCGTCCGCGGCCTTCCCTTCGGGAGATATACGCAGATCCTCGCAGGTTACCAGCTCGGTAATAGAAAAGCAGTCATGCACCTCCAAAAGGCTTAATTCCTCGCGGGGACTGGTGATACCCGCCTCTTTGTAAGCCTTGTCACCGGCCCTGCGGGTAGTTTCTATGTAGGTGCTGTCCCAATCATTACCGTAGAGCTCCATCCCGGATGAGGTGGCGATCTGGAGCGCTTTGATGTAGATGGGATCCTTTCGGTACTGCTCCGCCTTGTCGGCTCTGCAAACGATGGCGCAAGCCGCGCCATCTGAGACACCGCAGCAATCGTACAGCCCCAGCGGGTAGGCAATCATGGGTGCACCGACGATTTGTTCCATGGTGGGAGTATTGCGAAGATGCGCCTTGGGGTTTTTTGACCCGTTCTGATGGCTTTTATAGGAGACATGAGCGATGGCCTCCTTCCCCCGCTCGCCGCTCAGCCCGTGTTTCTTGAAGTAAGCGGTGGCCACCTGCGCGAATCCTCCGGGGCCGCTCATATTTGGGAAGAAGTAGCGATTGTCTGTGCCGAACATGCTGTCTCCGGCGGGCAGGCCACCATAGCCCAGATCCTTAAGCTTCTCGCACCCGATGGCTACGGCGATATCCGCCGCGCCGGAAGCTACCGCGTAGCATGCGCCCCGCAGGGCCTCAGTGCCGGTGGCGCAGAGATTTTCTACTCGCGTGACAGGAATAAACGGGAGCTTGAGGAGAGTGCCGACACGGATCCCGCTCTTGCCGGAACCGATTTCCTGATAGCAGGTGCCGTACCAGACCGCGTCGATGTCCTTTATTTCAAGCCCCGTCTCGGAAACCGCCTCGTTAAACGCCTCGATAATTAAATCGCCGGCTGATTTGTCCCACATCTCGCCAAACTTGGTGCATCCCATGCCAATAATCGCAACCTGGTCTTTGATTCCGCTTGCCATAAGTTTCCCTCCGTCTCGATTTTATTTTACTGGTCTTGCCTTCCAAAAGTATACGGTATTACCACGTGTCGAATCGGTAAATTTTTTTCGGAAGGTAAGCTCCATTTCCAGCCCGACCGAGATCTCGTTGGCTCGACAGTCGGTAAAGTCCAGAAGCAGCCTTCCGCCTTCGGGCGCGTCCAGTAGACCATAAAGCTGTGGCGGGTCGTAGGAAAACGAGAGGTAATCGGCCGTAAACGAAACCACCCTGACATTCCTTCCCACAAAGGAGTATGGCTCCATGTTGTCCTCGGCGCCGCATTTGACGCATATCCGATGCCTGGGATATTGGGGCTGGCCGCAGATCTTGCACTTTACCCCGGTGAGGGAAGCAATGGTTTGCCCTTCCCGCCACGCCACGTTCATCGAGGCGGCCGAAACGCTTTCCCCCCGGATGCCTAGTTCCAGCGGGATTAGATCTTTGTAGGCGAGATAGCGGGCATAGGGGAACAGCGGTATCTTATCCTCGATTTGCCGTGCGACTCTGGTCATGTCCTTCCTCGCGTCTCCAATTTTGTTGGTGACCTCAAACAGGAGGGCGTCACAGCCGTACCCAAAGTCCAAAAGGGCGATTTTATCCCCCGGCGCGGCGCTATCCAGCGCGCAACAGAGCATCAGCAGCGGATGGGCGGCACCGGTATCCCCGACTGTATCCGCCAGATTATCCTGCACGACTGCCTCTGGAGCCACTCCCAAGCGTTTGGGCAGGGCGCGTATTACACCGGAATTACCTGTCGCCATGACAACGCAGGTGATATCAGAAGGCACTAAACCCGCCTTTTTCAGCAAGCCCGAAAACGTCTGCGGGACAAGCTTCATGAATCCTTCGTCACGCACCCAACGCTCCTCCCAGCCGAATTCGAACCTGTCACCCGACAGACGGCGGAAATCGATAAAGTCCGCCGCAAGGGAATAGGAGGTGATAAGCTCTGCCAGGACGTTCTCCGTACCGGTTAGAACCGCAGCACCGGCGTCTCCCCAGGCAATCTCCTGGGAACTACCCGGCTTGGGGGAGCGGCATTCTGCGGCACAGGCCAAATAGTTTCCTCCCGCCGCCGCTCCATCCAGCGCGGCCAGCAGGGCGGCTGTCCCACAGCGGGCGCTGCTCGACATGTCAATGGTTTTTAGCGGGTTTTCCAGTCCAAGCGCCGAGGATACGACCCCCGCGTTCTGGCGGTTGGCAAAGGGCAGACTCATCGAGCCGAGATAAAACCCGTCCACCTTAGGTATGCCTGCGGCCTTCAGACAATTGCGCGCTGCCGAGTAGGAAATGGTAATCGAGTCCTCGTCGTGGTTTGCCACCGCTTTTTCGCCCTTGCCACGACTCCCGAACCATGCCAACTGCTCGGAGATCAGCTTTCTGTCCATTCTGTAGCGGGGTATGTACGCTCCATAGGATGTGATCCCTGCCATCATCAGCCCTCCTATCAGTCCATATATATTTTTTTAGCAAACAGCTTTTCGGAGATTCCGCTGAGGTCGGCCCACTTCATCGGCCCGCCCTTGTCGGCAGGGAATCCCGCGCCCCATATGAGGCCCACGTCGATGACCCGGGGATCCTCCACGATGCCTTCGTCCAGAAGCCTCTTCCCCACCTTTACCATTTCCGTTACGAAAAAGTCCGCGATCTCTTCCTCGCTCATTTCTTTTTTCTCCCGGTAAGCAATGCACTGGAGCGCATCTGGATCGACGCTCCCGTCCGAGAGGAACAAACCCTTCCCGCTCTTTTTGAGGCCGTAGCGCCCGTCGTTAAACAGATTCTCGTAGGTTTTCTGCTCGATACCCCGGGCCTTAAAGATGTGGTAGCTGACGTCCAGCCCCACTTCGTCTGCAAGCCGGATGGGCCCGATCGGCATGCCGAATTTCAGCATCGCGCCATCTACTTTTTCAATCGGATTGCCCTGCTCCAGCAGCCCGAGCCCGTTGGTCATAAGCGGATCCAGCACGGCGTTTACTACAAAACCTCTGCTATCATTGCAGAGAATCGGCCGTTTCCGGATGCCTCCAGCGAAGTGCAGCAGTTTGTCAATTGCCTCCCGCGACGTGTCCTTTCCTCTGATGATCTCGACAAGCTCCATGCGCCATACAGGCGAGAAGTAGTGCATCCCGGCAAATCGCTCTGGGTTTTGAATCTCCTTTTGCAGCTCATCAATGGATAGGAAGGATGTGTTGGACGTCACAATCGCGTCGACGGGAATCACTTCCGCCAGCTCCTTGTAAACCTGGGCCTTGACGGCTTTTTCCTCAAACACTGCCTCTATGACAATGTCCACATCCTTGAAATCGTCGGTGTAATCGGACACGGTGATCAGGTTTTTCATGACCTCCGCGAGATCTCCCTTGTATCGTCTCTTTTCGATGTCCCCCCCAATAATCTTTTCCAGAAATTCCCGACCGGGCTGCAATGCTTTTTCTACATCCTTTACCACAACCGGAACTTTGAGGTATTTAAGGCATTCCATGGCGATTCCGCGTCCCATGGATCCGAAGCCCAGTACCGCCACCTTGCGAATCTCTTTCGGCACAAAGCCTTTGGTCATCATCTTCTTGGAACTGCTTCCGCCCCGCAGGAAAAAGGTGTGGATCAGCCCTTTGCACTCGTTGCTCATGGCCGCGTCCAGAAAATACTCCCGCTCCAGATCAAGTTGCTCTTCCAGTGGCAGGTTGACGCCCTCGGCGACCGTTTTCAGAACTGCCTCGTGAGCCGGAAGCAGACGCCCGCGATTCTTTTTCCGGAACTCCGCGCCGATCTCTTTGACCGCATCCCTGGCCTGCGAAAAATCATGGGCCTTACGTTTAATCTCAACCTTGCCAGAGAGGATGTCATCAAGAAAAGTCTTCGCATACGCCGCAAGATCCTCCTCGGCCGAGACGATCCTGTCGATCATCCCTATCTCAAGCGCGGCTTTGGCGCCGAAGTTTTTTCCCGAGAGAATGGCCTCCACACCAGGATAACCGATCAGCCGCGGAAGGCGGGTGGTACCGCCTCCCGCGGGAATCAGCCCCAGGCCGGTTTCCGGCAGGCCAATCTGCGTCCTAGGGGAGTCTGTGGCGACTCTGTATGAACAGGCAAGAGCAAGCTCATACCCTCCCCCCATGCAAGGGCCGTTGATTGCGGCCAGCGTGGGAACACTTAGTTTCGAGCACCGGCCCAGCACTCTTTGCAGAAGCTTGACGTTCTCAGAAAAGCCCTCTCGGGTGGATGTCTTTTTCAGCTCATTGAGATCCGCCCCGGTGAGGAAAGTGTCCGGCTTTCCAGAGGTGAAGACGACTCCCTTAATGTCACCCCTTTTCGCAATGCCGTCTAACTCGTCCATTACCGCTTCAAACTGCAATTCACTGGATTCGCTCCAGTTATTCACAGGAGCTAGCGGGTCGTTCATCGTCACGACAGCGATCCGAGCATCAATTGCATAGGTAAATTCCGTGGACATACCGTCACTTCCTTTCTTATTTAATTTTATTGACAGGCATACAGTAGAAATTGATATTGACCTTAGCACATTCGTTGTTTTCGATGTCCTTCACCACAAGTTCCAAGAACATATCTCCCTTGCCCCGCTCATTGACCGGCGCGATTTTCGCTTGGGCCTCTTCTTCCGTCATGCTGGCCTCCACCGAAATATCAGTCGTAGCGGGTTTCAGATACTGAATTTCGGCCTTGCGCACAATAGGGGCGTATTGATCCACCCCATAGGACACAAAGAACAGAGCTCCGGCGGTAAGCTCGGCCAAGGCGAAAATGGAACCTGCGTAAACCGTGTTTACATGGTTCAAATGCAGGTTTGCGACAGGCATGCACAGTTTTACATGTCTCTCTTCCAGAATCTCAGGATATAATCCACTCAGTTCCACCCATTTAATCTGCGGTTTCTTTAGCATTTGTCTGATTTGCTCCATGTTCATACTCTTCACCCCTCGTATGTGAAATCATGACCACCAGTAAACTGGTAGTTTATTCTGCGGCAATAAGCCGCGGTTCCTTGCCTGCTTCTAAAGAGACTCTGAAAGATTCACCTCCAGTACTACATTTTCGGGCCGCTCTTACTCACTTGCATAGCAGGTGGTTCACTTTTATGGATAATACAATAATGAGTTTATACATCAATTGATGCATAAACTCATTTAATTTTGATGGATAATCGCAATAATATAAATAGTATATATAATTATATATGTGGAACAAGAATCCATCATGCATAAATTGATATATGAACTAATTATTTCACATTTATAGATTTTTGTCAATATATTTTTATATAATTAATACGATTGAATAAGTTTTGTAATATACATAATTATATTGAGTAAAAACAGAAATTCATTATAATTCTATTCATTTATAAACTTATTTCTTATATGACTGATAATTATCAGTATATTTTTGATGGTTTTCGTGGTTTTATCCTTATCTCCAAATATTATGCATAGCATAAGGCACTTTTTATATTCCTTACAAGTCAAAAGAGGAATTTGTTCTGTGTGTTCTGTAAGATATCCAAGGGATTTATCTTTCAATCGACTTAGCATCGGGCAGGCCCGGCAATCCTACGCAGGTGTTTATATTCCGGTATTTCTTTTGCTGCCCATTGGTTATATTCCTTAATAAATGCTTTGTGCAATACGTCCTCGGCGTATTCCCGCGCCCTAACCGCCTCGGTAAAAGTATCGTAAATGCCTAGACTATACCGCTTGCCCTTAAAACCGATGCCGGTACGGTATCGGCCATTTTTCATTTTGTACACCCCGGTATGCCCGCTGGTGTTATCGCTGCGCTGCTTTCGTTTCAAAAATTCAATGCAGGTTCCATCAATATGGTGGAGCGTCTGGGGAAGGTTGGCCTGCGCCTCTTTCTTCAGACAGCCGCAGCTTTTTGTGTTTTTTCTCATCAGCCGGTCTTGTGATACCTCGATTTCACCGCCGCATTCGCAG
>Ga0153921_1001199_pt1 | contig 11996 bp, 9 predicted proteins | sample TSNJ005MetaG_FD_104691 | JGI IMG/M metagenome (GOLD analysis project Ga0153921, IMG submission 104691) | Attine ant fungus gardens microbial communities from New Jersey, USA - TSNJ005 MetaG | ecosystem: Host-associated > Fungi > Mycelium > Unclassified | place: USA: New Jersey, Brendon T. Byrne... | reverse complement strand
TTCTGCAGTCCTACGACCTGCCGCCGTTCTCGGCGATCCGTGCCGAGCACGTGCAGCCGGCCATCGAACAGATCCTCGCCGACAACCGTGTCGCCATCGAAGGCATCCTGCAAAGCCAGGGTAAAAATCCGACATGGGCAGGCCTGGTGCTGGCCATGGACGAACTGAACGACCGCCTGGGCGCCGCCTGGAGCCCGGTCAGTCACCTCAACGCCGTGTGCAACAGCGCCGAGCTGCGCGAAGCCTACGAGGCTTGCCTGCCGGCGTTGAGCGCCTATTCCACCGAGATGGGCCAGAACCGCGAACTGTTCCAGGCCTTCGAAGCCCTGGCCAACAGCCCGGAGGCTGCGGGTTTCGACGTGGCGCAAAAAACCATCCTGGAACATTCCCTGCGCGACTTCCGCCTGTCGGGTATCGATCTGCCGCCTGAGCAGCAAAAGCGCTACGCCGAAGTGCAGAGCAAGCTGTCCGAGTTGGGCAGCAAGTTTTCCAACCAGCTGCTGGACGCCACCCAGGCCTGGACCAAACACGTTACCGATGAAGCCACCCTCGCCGGCCTGACCGATTCGGCCAAGGCGCAGATGGCCGCCGCCGCCCAGGCCAAAGGCCTGGATGGCTGGCTGATCACCCTGGAGTTCCCGAGCTACTACGCGGTGATGACCTACGCCCAGGAGCGCGCTCTGCGTGAAGAAGTCTACGCGGCGTACTGCACTCGTGCGTCGGACCAAGGCCCGAACGCTGGTCAGAATGATAACGGCCCGGTGATGGAACAGATCCTCGACCTGCGTCAGGAACTGGCCAAGCTGCTCGGCTACGCCTCGTTCTCCGAGCTGAGCCTGGCGACCAAAATGGCTGAGTCCAGCGACCAGGTGTTGACCTTCCTGCGTGACCTGGCCAAGCGCAGCAAGCCGTTTGCCGCCCAGGATCTGCAGCAACTGCGGGCCTACGCCGCCGAACAAGGCTGCGCCGACCTGCAAAGCTGGGACAGCGGTTTCTACGGCGAAAAACTTCGCGAGCAGCGCTACAGCGTGTCGCAAGAAGCCCTGCGCGCCTATTTCCCGATCGACAAAGTGCTCGGCGGCCTGTTTGCCATCGTTCAGCGCCTGTACGGCATCGAAATTGCCGAGCAGAAAGGCTTCGACACTTGGCACCCGGATGTCCGCCTGTTTGAAATCAAGGAAAACGGCCAGCATGTCGGCCGCTTCTTCTTCGACCTGTACGCCCGCGCCAACAAGCGTGGCGGTGCCTGGATGGACGGTGCGCGCGATCGTCGTCGCACCCTCGACGGCGTGCTGCAAAGCCCGGTCGCCAACCTGGTGTGCAATTTCACCCCGGCCGACAGCGGCAAGCCTGCCCTGTTGACCCACGATGAAGTGACCACCCTGTTCCACGAATTCGGCCACGGCCTGCACCACCTGCTGACCCGCGTCGAACATGCCGGCGTGTCCGGTATCAACGGCGTGGCTTGGGATGCGGTGGAATTGCCAAGCCAATTCATGGAGAACTGGTGCTGGGAGCCGGAAGGCCTCGCACTGATCTCCGGCCACTATGAAACCGGCGAGCCGCTGCCCCAGGACCTGCTGGAAAAAATGCTCGCGGCAAAAAACTTCCAGTCGGGCCTGATGATGGTGCGCCAGCTGGAGTTCTCGCTGTTCGACTTCGAACTGCATGCCACTCACGGCGATGGCCGCAGCGTGGCGCAAGTGCTCGAAGGCGTGCGTGACGAGGTGTCGGTGATGCGTCCGCCCGCCTACAACCGCTTCCCGAACAGCTTTGCGCACATCTTCGCCGGCGGTTATGCGGCGGGTTACTACAGCTATAAATGGGCCGAAGTGCTGTCGGCGGATGCCTTCTCCAAGTTCGAGGAAGACGGCGTGCTCAATGCCGAGACCGGCCGCGCATTCCGCGAGGCGATCCTCGCCCGTGGCGGCTCGCAGGCACCGATGGTGCTGTTCGTCGACTTCCGCGGACGAGCGCCGTCGATTGACGCACTCTTGCGCCACAGCGGCCTGAGTGAGGACGCGGCAGCATGAGTGAAGGGCCTGTGATTACCAAAAAGCAATTTATCGCCGGGGCGGTATGCCCGGCGTGCAGCGAGCCGGACAAGCTCAAGATGTGGACCGAAGACAGCGTGCCGCACCGCGAGTGTGTGGCCTGCGGGTATACCGATACGCTGAATGACCAGGGGTTGTCGGTGCCCAAGGAGTTGGGTACGCGGGTCAACACCTCGGCGTTGAAAGCGCCGGACCCGAAGGTGCAGGCGGTGCAGTTCTTTCCCAATCCCAAGCTGAAAAAAGACTGAAGCCTGCTTCCTGGCGGCGCTGGCTAGCCTGCGATAGCCCCAACGCGGTGTGACTGAAACACCGCGTACTTGCTTCGCAGGCAGGCTCCTACAGTTGCTCTTCAGTCTTGTTGGTTGTCGAAATCCAATCCTTCATCGAGCACAGTGCAAACGCACTGGTGCTGCAATCACCCTTCGCCAAGGCCGTGCGCAACTTGTCGACATCCGCCTGGATCATGTAGCGAACACCGTCCTTGAAGCCACTGCTGCCGCCGAAACCACCCAAGGTCATCTCGTTCAGCGCGTCTTCCTTGCTCCATCCCTGGATCACCACGCGATACATCGCTGCCATCAGGCCGGTGCGGTCTGAGCCATGCTTGCAATGCATCAGCACCGGGCCGTTGGCCTCGGCAGCCTGAATGGCCCTCAGCGCAGTGAGAACGTCGGCGTCATCGACATGGTTGGTGCGGTAGGTCAGTTGCACCTGCTTGATATCAGCGTTCTTCAGCCAGGCCGAATCGGATTCCGACAGAAAGTTGATCACCGTACCGATCTTCAGGTTTTTCAAGACCGGCAGCGCACTGCTGTCCGGCAGCGCGCTGCGATAGAGCGTGGGCGTCATCTGGTGCAGGTTGAATTGATTGCCCACGGGTTGGGCCCACTCCGGGGAGCGCAGCGACGTGGTCTCGTCGGCTTGGGCTTGGGCGATGGCGAGCAGCGCCATACAGGCCAGGCCGAGCGCTGGTAGCAATCGAATCTTGAACATGGGTGAGTGACCGAGCAGGGCGTTGATTGATGAGCCCTAGCGTCGTTTGTCGGCGGTCAACGGCGCGTGAGGGGCTCGTCAAAGAATCGTGATTGAAGCGACGGATCGGCTGTTTTTCTCGCTGAATCGATTCTTCAAATCCTTAGCCTGCTATCATTTGTAACTATTGATTGCCAATATGTTCTATCCCTTTGGATCCCATTTCCTGGCAAGCCTTCACGCTGCTCTCAGAAGCGGCTGATAAAACCCGTGACCACATGATGAGGTGCACCCATGTCTGATCAAGATCAAGACAACCCCCGGCGTGACTTTCTGCGCAAATCCTTGACCTTGATCCCGGTGGTCACGGTTGCCAGTACCGGCCTTGGCGGTTCGATGCTGATGGCCACGCCCGAGCCTGCCCAGGCTGCGCCGGCCAAGCCTGCGGCCAGCGACAAGGCCTATGAACCGAGCTATTTCAGCGCCGAAGAGTGGGCGTTTCTCAACGCCGCCGTCGCCCGCCTGATCCCTGCCGACGCCCAAGGCCCCGGTGCGCTGGAAGCCGGCGCGCCGGAGTACATCGACCGCCAGATGAACACGCCCTACGCCAGCGGCGCACTGTGGTTCATGCAAGGTCCATTCAATGCCGATGCCGCGCCCGAGATGGGCTGGCAGAGCAAGTTGGTGCCCAAGGAGATTTATCGCCTGGGCATTGCTGCCACGGATGCCTGGTCGAAGGCGTTCAACGGTAAGGCTTTTGCTGCGCAAGACAGCGCTACCCAGGACGATATGTTGCGGCGCCTGGAAGCCGGTGGCAGTGAAGTCAGCGCGCATTTCGACACAGTGCCGGCGAAGATGTTTTTCAATTTGCTGCTGCAAAACACCAAGGAAGGGTTCTTCTGCGACCCGATTCACGGCGGCAACAAAGGCATGGTCGGCTGGACCATGATCGGCTTCCCCGGCGCCCGCGCCGATTTCATGGATTGGGTGGAACGCAACGAGCAGTACCCCTTCCCGGCTGTTTCCATCCGCGGCGAGAGGGCATAAACGTGGCGACCATCATGAAGAAAGTGGATGCAGTGATCGTGGGTTTCGGCTGGACCGGCGCGATCATGGCCAAGGAGCTGACGGAAGCCGGCCTCAACGTGGTAGCGCTGGAGCGCGGCCCGATGCAGGACACGTACCCGGACGGCAACTATCCGCAGGTCATCGACGAATTGACCTACAGCGTGCGTAAAAAACTCTTCCAGGACATCTCCAAGGAGACCGTGACCATTCGCCATAGCGTGAATGATGTCGCCCTGCCCAACCGCCAATTGGGCGCGTTCTTGCCCGGCAACGGCGTGGGCGGCGCGGGCCTGCACTGGTCGGGGGTGCACTTTCGCGTCGACCCGATCGAGTTGCGCATGCGCAGTCACTATGAAGAGCGCTACGGCAAGAACTTCATTCCCAAGGACATGACCATCCAGGACTTCGGCGTCAGTTACGAAGAGCTGGAGCCGTTTTTCGACTATGCGGAGAAAGTCTTCGGCACCTCCGGCCAGGCCTGGACTGTGAAAGGTCAGCTCGTAGGCGAAGGCCGTGGCGGCAACCCGTATGCGCCGGATCGCTCCAACCCGTTCCCGTTGGAAGCGCAGAAAAACACCGTCTCCGCACAGCTGTTTCAGAAAGCGGCGGCCGAAGTCGGCTACAAACCCTACAACCTGCCGTCGGCCAATACCTCGGGGCCGTACACCAACCCCTACGGCGCGCAGATGGGCCCGTGCAACTTCTGCGGTTTCTGCAGCGGCTATGTCTGCTACATGTATTCCAAGGCCTCGCCGAACGTGAACATCCTGCCCGCGCTGCGCCAGGTGCCGAACTTTGAGCTGCGGCCCAATTCCCACGTGCTCAAGGTCAATCTCGACAGCACCAAGAGCAAGGCCACGGGCGTGACCTACATCGACGGCCAGGGTCGCGAATGCGAGCAACCGGCGGACCTGGTGATCATCGGCTCCTTCCAGTTCAACAATGTGCGCCTCATGTTGCTTTCGGGTATCGGCAAGCCTTACGACCCGATTACCAACGAGGGCGTGGTGGGCAGGAACTTTGCCTACCAGAACATGGGCACGATCAAGGCGTTCTTCGACAAGGACACCCACACCAACAACTTCATCGGCGCGGGCGGCAATGGCGTGGCCATCGATGACTTCAACGCCGATAACTTCGACCACGGGCCCCACGGATTTGTGGGCGGCTCGCCGATGTGGGTCAACCAGGCTGGCAGCCGGCCGATTGCCGGTACGTCCAACCCGCCGGGCACCCCGGCCTGGGGCAGTGCCTGGAAACGCGCTACCGCCGATTACTACACCCATCAGGTGTCGATGGACTCCCACGGCGCGCATCAATCCTACCGGGGCAACTACCTGGATCTGGACCCGGTGTATCGCGATGCCTACGGCTTGCCATTGCTGCGGATGACGTTCGACTGGCAGGAAAACGACATCAAGATGAACCGCTTCATGATGGAAAAGATGGGCAAGGTCGCTCAGGCAATGAACCCCAAGGCAATTGCCGTGCTCGGCAAAAAGGTCGGTGAGCACTTCAACACCGCCTCTTACCAGACCACCCACCTCAACGGTGGCGCGATCATGGGCACCGACCCGAAGACCAGTGCGTTGAACCGCTACCTGCAATCCTGGGATGTACACAACGTGTTTGTCCCAGGCGCGTCCGCCTTCCCACAAGGGTTGGGCTACAACCCTACCGGCCTGGTCGCTGCCCTGACCTATTGGTCGGCGCGGGCGATCCGCGAGCAGTACCTGAAAAACCCCGGCCCACTGGTTCAGGCATAAGGAGCGATGACCATGAAAGCACTCGTTATCGCCTCCCTGGCGCTGTTCAGCAGTTGTTCGATCAGCGCCGCTGAAACCGACCTGGTCAAGCAGGGTGAATACCTGGCCCGCGCCGGTGACTGCGTGGCCTGCCATACCGCCAAAGGCGGCAAGCCATTCGCTGGCGGCCTGCCGATGGAGACCCCGATCGGGGTGATCTATTCCACCAACATCACCCCGGACAAGACCGGCCTGGGTGACTACAGCTTTGAGGACTTCGACAAGGCCGTGCGCCATGGCGTCGCCAAGAGCGGTAGTACGCTTTACCCGGCAATGCCATATCCGTCCTATGCGCGCGTCAGCGAAAGCGATATGCAGGCGTTGTATGCGTACTTCATGAAGGGCGTCGAGCCGGTCGCGCAGGAGAACAAGGACAGCGATATTCCGTGGCCCCTGAGCATGCGCTGGCCGTTGGCGGCGTGGCGCTGGATGTTCGCCCCCGAGGTGGCGGACTACCAGGCAGCGGCGGGTGCCGACCCGGTGATCAGCCGCGGTGCCTACTTGGTTGAAGGCCTCGGCCACTGCGGCGCGTGCCATACGCCGCGGGCGCTGACCATGCAGGAAAAAGCCCTGAGTGCGACTGACGGCAATGCATTCCTGTCCGGCAGCGCGCCGCTGGAAGGCTGGATCGCCAAGAGCCTGCGCGGCGACCACAAGGACGGCCTCGGCAGTTGGAGCGAGGAGCAACTGGTGCAATTTCTCAAGACCGGTCGCAGTGATCGCAGCGCGGTGTTTGGCGGCATGAGCGACGTGGTCGTGCACAGCATGCAATACATGTCGCAGGACGACCTGACCGCTATCGCTCGCTACCTCAAGAGCCTGCCGGCGGTGGACCCCAAGGATCAGCCGCACGCCTACGACAAGCAGGTGGCCGAGGCCTTGTGGAAGGGTGATGACAGCAAGCCGGGCGCGTCGGTGTATATCGATAACTGCGCGGCCTGCCACCGGACCGACGGCCATGGCTACACGCGGGTGTTCCCGGCGCTGGCGGGCAACCCGGTGGTGCAGACGGCGGATGCCACGTCCTTGATCAACATCGTGTTGAACGGCGGCACCTTGCCGGCGACGCACACGGCACCGTCGACCTTCACCATGCCGGCCTTCGCCTGGCGTCTGTCGGACCAGGAAGTGGCGGATGTGGTCAGTTTCGTTCGCGGCAGCTGGGGCAACAAGGGCGCGCCGGTCAAGGCCAGCGACGTGGCGGACTTGCGCAAGAGTGATATGCGCACGACCTCGGGCGATGACCTGGGCCAAGTGACGCAAAAGCACTGATCCTGCCCTGACCGCCAAACGGCACTGGTCAGGAACCTCGCGCCTCGATACTGTATATAAAAACAGTATCGAGGCGCTTTCATGTCTACTCCGCTGCCGCCCCGGGGTCGGGGCACGGCCACCAACCTGCACAACCGCTTTGCGCCGACCGTCAGCGTGGTCGAGGACGACGGCTGGTTCCAGGAAGTGCCGCCGACCCAGGGCACTGAAGTGCGTATCGAAACGGCCAAGAGCATCATCACCCGCAACAACTCGCCGGACCTGCCGTTCGATCGCTCCATCAACCCGTATCGGGGCTGCGAGCATGGTTGTATCTACTGCTATGCGCGGCCCAGCCATGCTTACTGGGATATGTCGCCAGGGCTGGATTTCGAAACCAGACTCATCGCCAAGACCAATGCCGCCGACGTGCTGGAACAGCAGCTGTCGAAGCCGGGCTACGTGTGTGCGCCGATCAACCTGGGCTCCAATACCGACCCGTACCAGCCCATCGAGCGCGAGTACAGGATCACCCGGCAAACCCTCGAAGTGTTGCTGCGTTATCGGCACCCGGTGACCATCATCACCAAGGGTTCGTTGATCCTGCGGGATCTCGACCTGCTCACCGAGCTGGCCCGGCAGCGCCTGGTTGCCGTGATGATCAGCCTCACCAGCCTGGACGACGAGCTCAAGCGCATCCTGGAGCCGCGTACGGCGGCGCCCAAGGCGCGGTTGCGAGCGATTCGGGTGATGCGCGAGGCGGGAATCCCGGTCGGCGTGCTGTGCTCGCCGATGATCCCGATGATCAACGACAGCGAGTTGGAAAGCCTGCTCACCGAAGCCCACGCCGCGGGGGCCCAGAGTGCGGCCTACATGATGTTGCGCCTGCCGCTGGAGGTGGCGCCGTTATTTGAGGAGTGGCTGGCGGCGCATTACCCGCAGCGCGCGGCCCATGTGATGAGCCTGGTCCGCCAGGTGCGCGGTGGCGACGTGTATGACAGCCGTTTCGGCGTGCGCATGCGCGGCGAGGGGCCGTTTGCCGATTTGCTCGCCCAGCGCTTCAGCAAGGCGATCAAGCGCCTGGGGCTTAACCGACGGGAAGGGTTTAATCTGGATTGCACCGCGTTTTGCCCACCGGGCAGGCAGATGGCATTGTTGTAAACTGTAGAGGCGTATCCTGCTTCCTGGTAGCAATAGTCGCGTTTTGACATCACTGAAACCCGCGGTCTAGAGCGGTTCATTCAGTTTGAGTTAAGTTTCGGCGGTTACCTTGTTCAGCGAGTGACTGATGAGTCGCAAGCCGGGTTTTTGGATGTTTACAACTATTCCAATGGCCCGGCGTCGAACTTGCCTGCAAGCTCCCCCTGCATTAATCAAGAGGATGAATCATGAGTGACAAGGATAAACAGCCGTTGGCTGCGTCGGCTTCTGCCCCTCAGGTGGCGGAATCCGCCGATGCAGCGCTAAAGCACATCGTCGACGGCTTTTTGCATTTCCATCACGACGTCTTCCCCCAGCAGGAAGAACTCTTCAAGAAACTCGCCACGGCCCAGAGCCCACGGGCGATGTTCATTACCTGCGCCGACTCGCGCATCGTGCCGGAGCTGATTACCCAGAGCTCGCCTGGTGACCTGTTCGTGACGCGTAACGTCGGCAACGTAGTGCCGCCCTATGGTCAGATGAACGGGGGTGTTTCCACCGCCATCGAGTACGCCGTGCTCGCCCTGGGCGTGCAGCACATCATTGTGTGCGGGCACTCCGATTGCGGCGCCATGCGCGCGGTACTCAACCCTGAGAGCCTCGAGAAGATGCCCACGGTCAAGGCCTGGCTGCGGCATGCCGAGGTCGCCAAGACCATGGTCCACGACAATTGCGACTGCGCCAATGAAGGCGAGAGCATGAAGGTGCTGACCGAAGAAAACGTCATCGCCCAGTTGCAGCATTTGCGCACCCACCCTTCTGTGGCATCGCGCATGGCTAATGGTCACCTGTTCATCCACGGTTGGATCTACAACATCGAGACCAGCGAAATCCGGGCTTACGACGCGGATCAATCGACGTTCCGACCGTTGGGCGGCGAAGGCCCGATTCCTTCCGCGACGCCTAAAGCGCGCTTCTAACACACTTCCCTGCCGGGTAAAGCGGTGGCTGCCATGGACGCAGCCAGGCTTTGCCGCGCCCGGCGAATGCCTCGGGAGAGTCATCATGCGTGCTGCTCAATTGAAAGCTGTACTGCCACGGGAGCTGCTTGCGTCCGTGGTTGTGTTTCTGGTCGCCCTGCCGTTGTGCATGGGCATTGCGATTGCTTCGGGCATGCCGCCGGCCAAGGGCCTGATCACCGGGATCATCGGTGGCCTGGTGGTGGGTTGGCTGGCAGGTTCGCCGCTGCAGGTCAGCGGCCCGGCGGCGGGCCTGGCGGTATTGGTGTTCGAACTGGTGCGCCAGCACGGCATGCTGATGCTCGGGCCGATCCTGTTACTGGCCGGCTTCCTGCAATTGGTGGCTGGGCGGCTGCGCCTGGGCTGCTGGTTTCGTGTCACGGCGCCGGCGGTGGTGTACGGGATGCTGGCGGGGATCGGGGTGCTGATTGTGCTGTCGCAGGTGCATGTGATGCTCGACGGTGCCCCCAAGCCATCGGGGCTGGATAACCTGGCCGGCTTCCCGGCGGCGCTGGTCGAGGCCATTCCGACTGTTGGCGGTGGCCTGGGTTGGCAGGCCGGTTTGCTGGGGCTTTCGACGATGCTGGTGATGTACCTGTGGGACAAGTTCCGCCCGCAAACCCTGCGCTTTGTACCAGGCGCGCTGTTGGGCGTAGGCCTGGCAACGGGTGCCAGCTTGTTGCTGGCGTTACAGGTCAAGCGCGTGGAGGTCCCGGAAAACCTGGCCGATGCCATCGACTGGCTGCGTCCCAGCGACCTGCTGAACCTGGCCGATCCACAACTGTTGATCGCCGCGTTCGCCGTGGCGTTTATCGCCAGCGCCGAAACCTTGCTGTCTGCGGCAGCTGTCGATCGCATGCACAGTGGGCAGCGTTCTGATTTTGACAAGGAATTGTCCGCTCAGGGTGTGGGCAACATGCTCTGTGGCCTGGTCGGCGCCCTGCCGATGACCGGTGTGATCGTGCGCAGTTCCGCCAACGTACAGGCGGGCGCCACCACGCGCTTGTCGGCGATGTTCCATGGGCTGTGGCTGCTTGCATTCGTGCTGTTGCTCTCGAGTGTGCTGCAAAGCATTCCGGTGGCGAGCCTTGCGGGTGTGCTGGTGTACACCGGCATCAAGCTGGTCGACGTCAAGGCGTTCCGGGCGTTGGGACGCTATGGGCGGATGCCGATGTTCACCTATGCGGCGACGGCGCTGGCGATCATCTTTACCGACCTGCTGACCGGCGTACTGGTGGGTTTCGGGCTGACACTGGTGAAGCTGGCCTTGAAGGCGTCGCGCTTGAAAGTCAGCTTGGTCGACCTGCCTCAGGCAGGTGAAATGGAGTTGCGCCTGACCGGTGCGGCGACCTTCCTGAAAGTGCCGATGCTGACCCAGGTGCTGTCGACGGTACCTGCGGGAACCACGGTGCATGTGCCGCTGAGTAACTTGAGTTACATCGACCATTCCTGCCTCGAGCTGCTGGAAGAATGGGGCCGGGCGAATGCCGCCAAGGGCTCGACGCTGGTGATCGAGGCACGTGGGTTGAAGCGCAGGCTGGAAGGCCGGGTGCGTACGACGGTGGGAATCGGTTCGGCACCTTCTGCTGGCTGACGAAACCGGATCAAAAAAGTGGCAGCGGGCTTGCTCGCGAAGGCGGCGGATCAGTCAAATATTCAGTGACTGGCACGCCGCCTTCGCGAGCAAGCCCGCTCCCACATTTGTTCTGCGTCAGGCTAAAGCGTTACGCCGGCTGTTCCAGCGCCAACTCAACCCCCAACTGGCGCGACAGGCACGGCCAGCGCTTCCACGCAGCTTCTGTGTTGGGGCTCTTGAGGGTTTCGCGATAGGCCTCGACTGACTCCAGCGCAAAGCTCTCCTCGTTGAGCATTTCATCTACCGCCAGGTGCACGGCCTCATCCAGCTGGTTGGCGAATTCTTCGCCGATCAGCTGGTGGGCAATCAGGTTGGCTACGGTGGTGTCGGCCGGAATCAACGGCTGGCCGAAATGCTTGATATACAGATCGTTGACTTCTTCCACCAGGCGATGGGCCAGGTAGGCCTCGTCGAGCAAGCCGTCCAGGCCTTCGTGACCGGCCAGGATCGCCGGCGGTTGCAGGAAGAAATGCTCGGCGATTTTCAGCACCGGCTTGATCTGGCTTTCGATACCGGCTTCGCGGGCCACGTCGTTGGCGGCTTCCAGCAGGTCCGGGACGAGCTCAATGTAGGCGGTGACAAAGCGGGTCATGACAATCTTGCGATCACCGTCAGCCAGGGAAATGGCCGAATGCAGGTGCGGCAATTGTTTTTCCAGTTGCTGGGCAAGCTGGCCAGTGCTGGCTTCGTGTTGATGGGCACGGGAAATCTGCTCGCGCAATGCGGCGGTGTTCATGAAAGCTCCAGTGAAGCAGGCGTAGGAAAAGGGAGAGGATAAGGTAGCTCGTTTATACGAGCGCCTAAGACGCATTTGTCATAATTATTTCATGGTTATGCGCGTACGTTATATCGAATTGCCATCGTTCGTCGGATAAACGATTCCGCCCCCGGTTTTATTGGCTTCGACCAGTCATTTTTGCTCATTTGCCCCTACACATTGCGGGGTTGCAGAGCCTGTCTATACTCGGATTTGTACGCGATTAGCTGATGACGCCAGACTGCATGAGCAGGCAAGGCTAAGCGGTTGTAAGCAGTATGGAAGCCGCTCCCT
>Ga0153921_1001198_pt1 | contig 12002 bp, 10 predicted proteins | sample TSNJ005MetaG_FD_104691 | JGI IMG/M metagenome (GOLD analysis project Ga0153921, IMG submission 104691) | Attine ant fungus gardens microbial communities from New Jersey, USA - TSNJ005 MetaG | ecosystem: Host-associated > Fungi > Mycelium > Unclassified | place: USA: New Jersey, Brendon T. Byrne... | reverse complement strand
TTCAACACCACCGCCTGGGCCGCGCCGTGGCTGGGGCTGATCGGCACGATCTTCGTGTTCTGCGCCGGCATGCTGTACCTGGCCCGCCAGCGCAACAAGGCCCAGCGCGCCGGTGAAGGCTATGGGACCGAGCTGCGCAACGAGCCGGAAACCGCCGAAGACATCAAGCTGCCCAACCCATGGATCGCCCTGTCGCCGCTGCTGCTGGTGGGCATCATGAACCTGCTGTTCACCCACTGGATTCCGCTGTGGTACGGCAAGACCCACACCCTCAGCCTGCCGGGCATGAGCGTGCCGGTGCAGACCGAAGTCGCCAAGCTCACGGCAATCTGGGCAGTGCAGGCGGCGTTGCTGGTGGGAATCATCGTAGTGCTGGTATTCGGCTTCTCGGCGATTCGCAGCAAGCTCGCCGAGGGCAGCAAGAGCGCGGTCAGCGGGGCATTGCTGGCGGCGATGAACACCGCTTCGGAATACGGTTTTGGTGCGGTGATCGCCTCGCTGCCGGGCTTCCTGGTGCTGGCGGACTGGCTCAAGGGCATTCCCAACCCATTGGTCAACGAAGCGATTACCGTGACCCTGCTGGCCGGTATCACCGGTTCCGCCTCGGGCGGCATGAGCATCGCGCTGGCGGCCATGTCGGAGAGCTTTATTTCAGCGGCCCATGCGGCCAATATCCCCCTTGAAGTACTGCATCGGGTCGCGGCCATGGCCAGCGGCGGCATGGACACCCTGCCCCACAACGGCGCCGTGATCACGCTGCTGGCGGTCACCGGGCTGACCCACCGCGAAGCCTATAAAGATATTTTCGGCATCACGATCATCAAGACCCTCGCGGTGTTCGTGGTGATTGGTACTTTCTACGCCACCGGCATTGTGTGAGGTTGATATGACGACATTGAACGGCAAGACCGCCCTGGTTACCGGCTCCACCAGCGGCATCGGCCTGGGCATCGCACTGAGCCTGGCCAAGGCCGGCGCCAACCTGATCCTCAACGGTTTCGGCGACGCCAGCGCGGTGATTGCCCAGGTGCAGGCGTTCGGCGGCAAGGTCGGCCATCACCCGGCGGACGTCAGCGACCCGGCGCAGATCGCCGACATGATCGCCTACGCCGAGCGTGAGTTCGGCGGCGTGGACATCCTGGTCAACAACGCCGGCATCCAGCATGTGGCGGCCGTGGAAGATTTTCCGGCGGAACGCTGGGACTCGATCATCGCGATCAACCTGTCCTCGGTGTTCCACAGCACGCGCCTGAGCTTGCCGGGCATGAAGGCCAAGGGCTGGGGGCGCATCGTCAACATCGCCTCGGTGCACGGCCAGGTCGGTTCGGTGGGCAAGGCCGCGTATGTCGCGGCCAAGCATGGCGTGATCGGCCTGACCAAGGTGGTCGGCCTGGAAACCGCCACCAGCAACGTGACCTGCAACGCGATTTGCCCGGGCTGGGTGCTGACGCCACTGGTGCAGAAGCAGATCGATGACCGCGCCGCCAATGGCGTCGACCCGCAGCAGGCACAGCATGATCTGCTCGCGGAGAAACAGCCGTCGCTGGAGTTTGTCACGCCGCCACAACTGGGTGAGCTGGTGCTGTTCCTGTGCAGTGAGGCGGGTGCCCAGGTCCGCGGGGCCGCCTGGAACATCGACGGTGGCTGGCTGGCCCAGTAACCCGTCCGATGCGCCAAACACCGGTGATTTCTGGCTGACTTCATACAAGAACTAGAGACCGTGCTGATGTCCGACATCCTCTGGCAACCCTCCCCCGAACGCATCCGCAACACGCGGATGGACCAGTTCCGGCGCTATATCAACGAACACCACGGCGTGCAGCTCGACGACTACCCCGCCCTGCACCAATGGAGCATCGACCAGCGCCCGGCCTTCTGGCAGGCGATCGTGGCATTTTTCGAGGTGCAATTTCGCAGCCCGCCCACGGCCACGCTGATCGAAGACCGCGAGATGCCCAGCGCCCAATGGTTTCCCGGCGCCACGCTGAATTTTGCCGAACACCTGCTGCGCCGCCGCGATGCCCACCCCGCCGTGGTTGCCATCAGCGAAGACGGCCGGCGCGAACAACTGACCTACGCCGAACTTGCGGCCCACGTCGCCGGCCTGCAGCGCAGCCTGCGTGCGGCCGGGGTCGGCGTGGGTGACCGGGTCGCCGCGTGCATGCCCAACACCTGGCAAACCCTGGTCGGCATGCTCGCCACCACCAGCCTGGGCGCCATCTGGTCATGCTCATCGCCGGACTTCGGCACCCAGGGCGTGATCGACCGTTTCGGCCAGATCGAGCCCAAGGTGCTGATCACCTGCGCCGGCTACCGCTATGCCGGCAAAACCATCGACCAGAGCACCAAGCTGAATGAAATCCTGGAGCGCCTGCCGTCCCTGCAGCAATTGATCATCGTGCCGTACGCACGGCCGCAGGCGCAGGTCGAGGACTACCGGACCCAGGCCAAAGTCGCGCTGTGGGAGGACTTCTATCGCGCCGGTGGCGAGCCGGAATTTGTCCCGGTGCCGTTCGATCATCCGCTGTACATCCTGTATTCCAGCGGCACCACCGGCGTGCCCAAGTGCATCATCCACGGCACCGGTGGCGTGTTGCTCACCCACCTCAAGGAACACGGCCTGCACGCCGACCTTTCGCGTGAGGACTGCCTGTTCTACTACACCACCTGCGGCTGGATGATGTGGAATTGGCTGGTGTCGGTACTGGCCCTGGGGGCCACGGCGGTGCTGTATGACGGCTCGCCGTTTCATCCGGGGCCGGAGCGCTTGATCGATCTGATCGACGCGGAACGCATCAGCGTGTTCGGCACCAGCCCCAAGTTTCTCGCCACCCTCGAAAAGGCCGGGCTGCAACCGCGCCTGAGCCATGACCTGGGCAGCCTCAAGGGGCTGATTTCGACTGGTTCGCCGCTCTCGCCGCAGAGCTACGACTACGTGTACCGCGAAATCAAGGGTGAGCTGTGCCTGTCGTCGATGTCCGGCGGCACCGATATCGTCTCCTGCTTTGTAATCGGTAACCCGGTGTTGCCGGTGCGTCGCGGTGAAATGCAGTGCAAGAGCCTGGCGATGGCCATCGAAGTCTGGGATGACCAGGGCCAGCCGCTGGTCGGCGAAAAAGGCGAGCTGGTGTGCACCCGGCATTTCCCGGCGATGCCGATTGGCTTGTGGAACGATCCGGGCCAGAAGAAGCTGCGCGCTTCCTACTTCAGCCAGTTCCCCGGTGTGTGGGCGCAAGGCGACTACGCCGAACAGCGCCCCAACGGCAGCCTGCTGATCCACGGACGCTCCGACGCAGTGCTCAACCCGGGCGGTGTGCGTATCGGCACGGCAGAGATTTATCGCCAGGTGGAAAAAGTCCCGCAGGTAGTGGAAAGCCTCGCCATCGGCCAATGCTGGCAGGACGACGTGCGGGTGGTGCTGTTTGTGCGGCTCAACGACGGCGTCACGCTGGACGAGGCGCTGGAGCAGCAGATTCGCCAGGTCATCCGCGCCAACACCACGCCACGTCACGTGCCGGCGAAGATCCTTGCCGTCACCGATATCCCGCGCACCATCAGCGGCAAAATCGTCGAACTGGCGGTGCGCAATGTAGTGCATGGCGAGCCGGTCAAGAACACCGACGCACTGGCCAATCCGGAGGCGCTGGCGCAGTTTCGCGACCGTCCTGAACTGGCCTGAAGATGAAAGGTTTCAGCCCTGAAGCACTCATTTGAAGACAAAGCCCCAATGCATGCTATTTTTCGAGGGGTAGTCAGCCGTTCCCGACTCGCGGGATAATCGGCCTTTGTCATTTTCAAAGCGTCATGCTCAGGGCTTTTTCATGAAAGGAACATCCACCGGTAGCGAAGCTGCTGCATTGATTGCGCGGCTGGACTGGGCGCAAAGCCCCCTCGGTGAGGCCAATGATTGGCCGCAAAGCCTGCGCACAGCCGTGGATATCGTCGTCAATTCGCCGATGCCGATGCTCCTGCTGTGGGGCAGCCAACTCACCCAGCTCTACAACGATGGCTTCGCACGCCTGGCGGGCAACAAGCACCCCGAGGCGATGGGCCAGCCGGCCCATGCGACATGGCCGGAGCTGGAAAGCTTTACCGGACCGGTCTACGACGCCGTCCTCAGCGGCCAGGTACGCACCTTCAGCGAGCAGCGCTTCGTGCTGCAGCGCGACCACCGCGATACCGACATCTGGCTGGACCTGACCTACAGTCCGATCCGCGATGAAAGCGGCTGCGTGGCCGGCATCCTGGTCACGGCTATCGAAACCAACGAGCGTCGGCGCGTCACCCTCGAACTGCAACAGCGCTCCGAAGACAGCCTCAAGGCCCAGCACAACAGCGAGCAACGCCTGCAACTGGCCCTGGCCGCCACCGACGCGGTGGGCACCTGGGACTGGGACATCGGCGAGGACCGCTTTATCGCCGATGCGCACTTCGCCTACCTGCATGGCGTTGATCCCGACGATGCCGGGCTGCTGCCCATCAGCGCCTACCTGCAAGGCGTGCACCCCGAAGACCGCGCCATGGTGGCGCGCAGCATCAAGCACTGCATCACCTTCGGCACCGAGTACGCCGAGGAATACCGTCTGCTGCAGGCCGATGGCCAGGTGCGCTGGGTGTTCGCCCGTGGCCGCTGCTACAAGGACGCGCACGGCCGCCCGGCGCGCTTCCTCGGCGCCGCGCTGGACCTCACCGAGCGCAAGCACACCGAGCAGGCCTTGCGCCAAAGCCAGACCGAGCTGCAACTGATCATCAACGCCATGCCGGTGCTGATCGGCTATGTCGACCACGAACAACGCTTTCGGCTGAACAACAGTGCCTACCTTGAGTGGTACGGCATGACGCCCCAGGAGTTGTACGGCAAGAGCATCCGCGAAGTGCTCGGCGAGGAGGTGTATGCCGGGCGCGCGGACAAGATTGCCGCCGCGCTCAAGGGCAAGGCCTGCAGCTTCATGACCATCACCCCGCACCGCGACGGCCGACCGCGCCATGCGCTGATGAAGTACCTGCCGCGCTTCAGCAATGACGGTTCGGTGAATGGTTTCTACATCTTTGTGATCGACGAGACCGAACGCAAGCTCACCGAAGAAGCCCTGCGCCACCTCAACGAGAACCTCGAGGAACGCGTGGCCCAGCGCACCCAGGCGCTGGCCGAGGCCAACCAGCGCCTGCAGAACGAAATGTTCGAGCGCGAACGCGCCGAAGATGCCCTGCGCCATGCGCAGAAAATGGAAGCGGTAGGCCAGCTCACCGGCGGTATCGCCCACGACTTCAACAACATGCTCACCGGCATCATCGGCAGCCTCGACCTGATGCAGCGTTACATCGCTGCCGGGCGCAGCGACGACATCGGCCGTTTCGCCGACGCCGCGGTGTCCTCGGCCCATCGCGCGGCCGCCCTCACCCATCGCCTGCTGGCGTTCTCCCGGCGCCAGTCGCTGGACCGCCGCCCGACTGATCCCAACCAGCTGGTGGCCTCGCTGGAAGACCTGTTCCGGCGCACCAAGGGCGCGCACATCAGCCTCAAGGTGCAACTGGGCCACGACATCTGGCCGGTGAACACCGACGCCAGCCAGCTGGAAAACGCCCTGCTCAACCTGGTGATCAACGCGCGTGACGCCATGCCCGATGGCGGCGAAATCCTGATCGAGACCGCCAACAGTTATCTCGACGGCACCGACATCACCACCCTTGAACCGGTGCGCGCCGGCGACTACGTGATGCTCGGCGTGTGCGACAACGGCACCGGCATGGCGCCGAAGATCCTGGCCAAGGCATTCGACCCGTTCTTCACCACCAAGCCCATCGGCCAGGGCACCGGCCTGGGGCTGTCGATGATCTATGGGTTTGCCCAGCAATCCGGTGGCCACGTGACCATTCAGAGCGAACCAGGCCAGGGCACTTGCGTGCGCCTGTACCTGCCACGCCTGCACGGCACCGCCTTGGAAAGCAGCCTGCCGCCGAACCTCAGCGAGGCACCGCTGGCGCTGGCCGGCGAAGCCGTGGTGGTGGTCGAGGATGACCCGGCGGTGCGCATGCTGGTGGTGAATGTGCTCGACGAACTCGGCTACACCGCGCACCAGGCCGCCGATGCCCGCACCGCGCTGCCGCTGCTGGAATCGGATTTACGCGTGGACCTGCTCGTCACCGACGTCGGCCTGCCGGGCATGAATGGTCGGCAACTGGCGGAAATCGCACGCCAGCATCGACCGGGGCTCAAGGTGCTGTTCATGACTGGTTACGCTGAAAAAGCTGCCGAGCGCCAGGGCTTCCTGGAGGACGGCATGGACATGGTCGCCAAGCCATTTTCCATCGACTTGCTGGCGACAAAAATCCGCAGCATGATCAGCGTCGAAGAGTGAGTTCAGGCATAATCGCGCGCCGTCGCACACCTGGTAGAGACCAATGAAAGCCCAAGCCCGCCATATCCTGGTGAAAACCAGCGAAGAAGCCGAACAACTCAAGCAGCGCATTGCCAAGGGCGAAGCGTTCGATGTGTTGGCCAAGAAGTACTCGACCTGCCCGTCCGGCAAGCGCGGCGGGGACCTGGGTGAAGTGCGGCCGGGGCAGATGGTCGGAGCGATCGATGCGGTGATCTTCAAGAAGCCGGTGAAAGTGGTGCACGGCCCGATCAAGAGCAAGTTCGGGTATCACCTGGTGCAGGTGTTTTACCGGGATTGATCGCTTGTTGCTGTGGTGGTTGTGAGTAGTTGTGGTTGGTTGTGGCTAGCGGGCTTGTTGTGGTGAGCGGGCTTGTTGTGGTGAGCGGGCTTGCCCCGCGTTGGGCTGCGTAGCGGCCCCAAAAATCTTGGGAGCGCTGCGCACTCCAACGCGGGGCAAGCCCGCTCACCACAGGAGCCCGCTCACCACAGAAGCCCACTCACCACCACAAGCCCCCCACTTGCCACAACCACGAGCCCGCTCACCACACGGAGCGGCTTAAATTCGCGGGATGAGCGCACCAGGCACTTGAATCACCCGGCTCGCCAACCGATGTCCGGCCACGGCGGCCTCCTCTGGTGAGCCGCCTTTCAGCCGACCCGCCAAATACGCCGCACTGAACGAATCCCCCGCCGCCGTGGTGTCCACCACTTTCTCGACCTTCAGCGCAGGCACTGAAAAGCGCTCGCCGTTGCAGCGAATCAAGCACGCATCCGCCCCGCGCTTGAGCACCACTTCGGCGATACTCGGGTAGGCCGCGAACACCTGCTCGCTGTCTGCATAGCCAAACAAGGCGCGCTCGTCATCCTCGGTGAGCAAGGCGATGTCCACCTCGGCCAACACCCTGTGATACGCCGCGCGTGCCGCTTCGACACTGGCCCACAGGCGCGGCCGGTAGTTGTTGTCGAACACCACTCGGCCGCCGCGCCGACGGGTTTCCACCAGCGCTTGCAGCAAACGCGCGCGCCCGACTTCACCCAATACCGCCAGGGTGATACCGCTGAAATACACCACGTCATAACCCGGCAAGGCCGCCAGGATCGGCTCGGCGGCCGGCGTGGTGAAGCAGTCGCGCACCGCCGCTTCGTTGCGCCAGTAGAGGAATTTGCGCTCGCCATTGGCGTCGGTCTGGATGCAATAAAGCCCCGGCAGGCGACCAGGCAGGCGCTGGACCTGCGCCAGGCCAAGGCCCTCTTCGGCCCATTGCGCGCACATGGCATCGCTGAAACTGTCGTCGCCCAGGGCGGTGACGTAGTCGACGGCGCCGCTATCGCCCAGCTCGCGACGCAGGTACACCGCCGCGTTGAGGGTGTCGCCGCCGAAGCTCTGGTGCAGGCTGCCATCGGCGCGGTGTTGCAGTTCGATCATGCATTCGCCGATCAGGGCGATGCGCAAGGATGTGTTCATGCCTTCTCATCTCTGGTGTTCTTTGGGGCCTCATCGCCGGCAAGTAGGCGCCTGCAGGGGAAAGCGCTGCCAGGCCGGCGATGGGGCGACGCGGACTAGAAGCAGGTCTGCAGGGACTCGATCACCTGCAATTGCTCATCCACCAGGCAGCCGACCTGCCACTTGTCGAAGGTCAGGCAAGGGTGCGAAGTACCGAACGAAATGATGTCGCCGATACGCAGCTCCACGCCCGGCGCCACGTTCATGAAGGCGTGCTGGTCCATCACCGCGGTGACGGTGCAGGCGCTTACGTCATCGCCTTCCGCCGGCACGATCCCGGCCTTGTAGCGCTTGAGCGGCACCGGCAGGCCGGCGTCGTAGGCTACGTCGCGCTTGCCCAGGGCGATCACCGCAAAACCTGGCTCGGGCAGCGATTGCACATGGGCCCAGACTTCCAGTGCCGGACGCAGGCCTTCGTTGAGATCGCTGCGGCGGTCAAGCACGCAGCACTGTGCTTGCTTGTAGATGCCATGGTCGTGGGCCACGTAGCTGCCAGGGCGCAGCACACTGAGAAAACGGCCGGCGGCGTTCTGCTCTTCGAACGACTCGGCGATCAAGTCGTACCAGGCCGAACCCGAGGCGGTGACGATCGGTTTGGGCAGGTCAAAGGAGCCATTGTTCTGCAGATCGACAGCCAGGCGCACCAGGCTGGCGGCGAAGTCGCGGATGCCGCTGATGGCGTGCTCGCCGTGGATCACGCCTTCATAGCCTTCGATCCCCGTGAGGGCCAGCGCCGGCTGGGCCTTGATCGCCTTCACCAGGTCACGCACTTCCTGCTCGCTGCGGCAGCCGCAACGCCCCCCCACCACACCGTATTCAATCATCACGTTCAGGCGCAGGCCACGGGCAGCGAAAAACAGACCGAGGTCGGCGACGTTGTCCGGGTGATCGACCATGCAGTGGAAGTCGAAATCCTGGTCGGCCAGCAGGTCGGCGATCAATGCCATGTTCGGCGCGCCGACCAGTTGGTTGGCCATCAACACACGACGCACGCCACCGGCATACGCAGCACGAACCTGCACGGCGTTGGCCAGGGTGATGCCCCAGGCGCCGGCCTCGATCTGGCGTTGGAACAGCGCCGGCATCATGCTGGTCTTGCCATGGGGCGCAAGCTCTGCGCCACTGCGGCTGACAAAGTCCTGCATCCAGCGGATGTTGTGTTCCAGGGCCTCGCGGTGCAGCACCAGGGCAGGCAGGCTGACGTCGCGGACCAGGTGGGCACCGACGGCGGCGGCGCCTTTTTCAACGGCATTGTTGGCAGGCATGGAAGTTTCCTATTCGTTGATGCGACGGGCCAGGTTATTGGCGCTTTCGATCAGCACCCGGCGGTAGTCGTTGTAATTTTTGATCGCATCGGCGCGCGGCGCGACGATGCACAGGGTCGCAATGCTGATGCCCTGCGCGTCCCGCACCGGGGCGGCAAAGCAATGGGTAAAGGTGTCGGCCACACTGTCGAAGGAGAAGAACCCATCGAGCGTGGCCTGGCGGATCTGGGCCAGGAAGGTCTCCAGCGGCAGGCGCTGGCCGTCCGGCAGGATGAAGTCGGCGTAGTCGATCAGGTCGATGATCTGCTGATCGCTCAAGTGCCCCAGCAACAGGCGCCCGGACGCGGTCCACGGGATCGGCGCGTTTTCGCCGATGTCCGAGGAAATACGAAAATGCCGCTCACCCTCGCGCATCAGCGCGACCGTGTATTTGCGCCCGTTGAGCAGGCACATCTGCGCGGTTTCGTGGGTCTGGCTGACGATTTCCTGCAGGGCTTGGTCGGCTTCGCGGGTCAGGTCGAAATGCCGCAAGTGCGCCTGGCCGAGAAAGTACAGCTGGCGACCCAGGTAGACGTGACCGTCCTTGCCGACCGTTTCCAGGATGCGTCGTTCGAGCAGGGACGCGACCAGTTCGTAGACCGTGGATTTCGGGCTGCCGATGCCGCTGGCGATATCATTCGGGCGCAGGGGCTGGCCGATTTCCTTGAGAAAATCGAGGATATCGAACGCCCGGTCCAGGCCCTTGGCGCGGCGTTTGATGGTGTCTTCGGTCATGGCGGTTTTCGGTCCGGTCAGAATGTTGCTATCAACACAAATCCCCTGTGGGAGCGGGCTTGCTCGCGAATGCAGTGGATCAGTTACAGGTGCGCTTAATGACACACCGCATTCGCGAGCAAGCCCGCTCCCACATTTGATCAGCTTTGGGCTTCAGATCCGGGCATTTAGCCTTTTTTCTTGTAGGCCACGCAATCGATCTCGACCTTGCAGTCCACCATCATGTTGGCCTGCACGCAGGCGCGCGCCGGGGCGTGTTCCGGGGTGAAGTATTCGCCGAACACCTTGTTGAAACTCCAGAAATCCCGTGGGTCTTCCAGCCAGACGCCGACGCGCACCACATCTTTCAATTCGTAACCGGCCTCTTCGAGGATCGCCACCACGTTACGCATGGTCTGGCGGGTCTGTTCGATGATGCCGCCGTTGATGATTTCACCGTCCACCGCTGGCACCTGGCCCGAGACGTAGAGCCAGCCGTCCGCTTCCACCGCGCGGGCGAAAGGACGTGGCTGGCCACCGCCGGCGGTGCTGCCGGTGCCGTAACGAGTAATGCTCATAAATATATCTCCTGCTGAAAAATCGATTAAAAACGAATGTTCTTCAAAAACTCGGCCAGGCGCGGCGATTGCGGCCGCTCGAAGATGTCCTTCGAGGTGCCCTGCTCTTCAATGCGGCCCTGGTTCATGAACACGATCTTGTCAGACACTTCATAGGCAAAGCGCATTTCGTGGGTGACCAGCAACATGGTCATGCCCTCTTCCGCCAGGCCCTTGATCACGCTGAGCACCTCCCCGACCAGTTCCGGGTCGAGGGCCGAGGTGACCTCGTCGAACAGCATCAGGCTGGGGTTCATCGCAATCGCGCGGGCAATCGCCACACGCTGCTGCTGGCCACCCGAGAGCTGGCCCGGGAAGTGATTGCGCCGCTCCAGCAGGCCGACGCGGTCGAGCCATTTTTCGGCGAGGGCCACGGCTTCGTCCTTGCCCATCTTCTTGACCTTGAGCAGGCCGAGGGTCACGTTCTGCAACGCGGTCAGATGTGGGAACAGGTTGAATTGCTGGAACGCCATGCCCGTCATCGCGCGGTGCTGGGCAATCACCCGCTCGGGGTGACGTACGCGTTTGCCGGCAATCTCGCTGTAGCCGATGGACTCGCCATCCAGGGTGATCTGGCCGCCCTGGAATTCCTCCAGCAGGTTGACGCAGCGCAGCAGCGTGGTCTTGCCCGAGCCGCTGGAGCCGATCAATGTCACCACGTTGCCGCGCTGCATGGACAGGTCGACGCCCTTGAGCACTTCGACCTGGCCGTATTGCTTGCGCAGGCCACGGATGTTCAGCAGCGGTTGGTTGGTTTGAGGTTGGTTCATGGCAAGGCCACCCGCTTTTCAATGTAGCGCCCGAATAACTCGATGGCGTAGTTGATGACAAAGAACATAAAGCCTGCGAACAGGTAGAACTCCAGGGTCATGAAGGTGCGTGCGATCACCTGTTGGGTGCTCAGCAGCAATTCGGCCACGCCGATTACCGACAGCAAGGTCGAGGCCTTGACGATTTCCGTGGAGGAGTTGACCCAGGTCGGCAGGATCTGGCGCAGCGCCTGCGGCAACAGCACATAGCCCAGGGACTGATAAAACGTCAGGCCGATGGCCTTGCCCGCTTCCAGTTGCCCACGGGGAATGGCTTGCAGCGCGCCGCGCACGATTTCCGAGACGTGGGAGCCGCAGAACAGCGTGAGCCCGACGGCACCGGCCTGGAATGCGCTGATCTGCCACCCGAGCGCCGGCAGCATGTAAAAGCACGCCAACACCAGCACAAACACCGGCGTGCCGCGGATCAGGTCGACATACAGGCGAAACGGCGCGCGCATCCAGAATTTGCCGTAGGTCAGGATCAACCCGGCGACGATACCGATCAGCGTGCCGAAAATAATCGCCAGCGCCGAGACATACACACTGGCCTGGAACCCCGCCCAGAGGGTGTCCCGGGCGATCCACAACTCATGCAACCAGCTGGGGGATTCGTACATGGAAACCTTCCTTAACGACGGATCGCCAGACGCTGTTCCAGGTAACGGAGCAGC
>Ga0153921_1001197_pt1 | contig 12009 bp, 5 predicted proteins | sample TSNJ005MetaG_FD_104691 | JGI IMG/M metagenome (GOLD analysis project Ga0153921, IMG submission 104691) | Attine ant fungus gardens microbial communities from New Jersey, USA - TSNJ005 MetaG | ecosystem: Host-associated > Fungi > Mycelium > Unclassified | place: USA: New Jersey, Brendon T. Byrne... | reverse complement strand
TCGACCAGTTGTACTCCAGCATCGACGAACTCGCGTCGGCTCTCGGTCCTGAAGGTGCCAACAAGAACGGAGCACTGTCCGATTTCGTCGAGACAGGTGCGGCCAACCTCGAGGGCAACGGTGAAGCGTTGGGAGACAGCATCACCAACCTCTCGGATGCCGCACGGACGCTCAACGATTCGCGTGACAACATCTCGCTCACCATCAAGAACCTGGATACTTTCGTGGGCGCTCTCGCGGCCAACGATCAGCAGGTGCGCCAGTTCAACACTCAGTTGTCGGACCTGACCGGATTCTTGGCAGGTGAGCGCGACGATCTCGGTGCCGCTCTGAACCAGCTCTCGATTGCTCTCGGCGACGTCGCGAAGTTCGTGGCAGACAACCGTGATCAACTGGTCCAGACAACCGAGGGTCTCGTCGAACCGACACAGACATTGGCGAACAACAAGGAAGCCCTGGCCAACACGCTCACCATGCTTCCGTTGGCGATCTCCAACCTGGTCAACTCGTACGACGCCGAATCAGGTGTGCTGGCTTCACGTCTGGCGTTCCCTGATCTTCAGAACCCGGCCGGCGTGCTCTGCAAGTTGATGGACCTCGGCAAGCTGTTGCCCGGTGATCCTCGGTTCGAGGCATTGGGAAGGCAGATGCAACCGGCTATCGACCAGTGCGCAAACGTCGCGGCGATGACCGACGCAGCCAATCAGGCTGCAGGCCTGAACCTTCCCTTCGGCATCCTTGCCGGTTCCGAACGACAGATGCAGGTAGTTCCGGGCACTGTGCCCGGCGTCGTGTCACCGCGACTGACCAGTGGAAACGGGGAGGGCGAGTGAAGCGTTCATTGATAGTCGGCGCCGGACTGTGCGCCGTCCTGATCTCGGCAACAGCCTGCTCGTCCGAGGGAATCTACGCGGTTCCGCTTCCCGGCGGTCCCGATGTGGGTTCCGATCCGATGCACTTGACCATTCAGTTCGACGATGTCTTGGACCTTGTTCCGCAGTCCGCTGTGAAGGTCGACGGTGTTCCGGTCGGTCGAGTCGACGACGTGTCGGTCGGACCGGACGGATGGACCGCGGACGTCGGAATCATCCTCGACTCGTCGGTTGATCTACCCGCCAACGCAATTGCCGCGGTCGAGCAGACCAACCTGCTCGGCGAGAAGTTCATCCAGTTGTCGGCCCCGCCATCCGGACCGGACTCTGCGAAGCTGGCCGACGGAGACCTGATTCCGCTCGATCGCACTCGCCACGCCACGGAGATCGAGCAGGTCCTCGGCGCATTGTCGTTGCTGCTCAACGGCGGCGGTGTGGGCCAGTTGCAACCCATCGTCGAAGAACTCGGGGCCGCATTCGACGGTCGCGAGGGCAAGACGAGAAGTCTTCTGGAGCAGGCGAACACACTCATCGGTGGACTCAACGAACAGCGTGACGACATCACCCGCGCGCTCGACGGCCTGGATGTGCTCTCGACCCGCGTCAACGATCAGAACGAGAAGATCGGGAAGATTCTCGAGGAACTCCCCGTTGCGACACAGGTTCTCAACGAGCAGCGCCCGCAGCTGACGCAGATGCTTGCTCAGGTGGATCGACTCGGAACAGTGGGAACCGACGTCCTCACGCAGTCCAAGGACGATCTGATCGCTGATCTTCAGGCTCTGCGTCCAACGCTGCAGGCGCTCGCAGACTCCGGTGACGACTTCGTCGGGGCACTTCCATTCCTTCCGACGTTCCCGTTCCCGGACGGTGTCGAGAAGATTGCGCAGGGTGGTTCCGTGAACCTCTTCCTGAGCGTCGACTTGCAGATCGGCAACACTCTCTCGGGTCTCGGTGTCGGACAGGGTGAACCGGAATACCGTCAGCCGAAGTTCGGCAATCCCAAGCCGGTAGTCGATCCGTCCAACCCGTACTACAACGGAAACGGACCGCGGCCGGGTTGGCCGACGGTGTCGCTGCTGCCGATCGCTCCGATCCTGCCGCAGATCCCCGTCGTCGCCGGTCTACCCGCCACCACCGCCGGTGACCCGGCAACACCGGCTCCGGCAGCGGACCCACTCAACCCCATCCAGGGAATGCTGGAACAGTTCGGAATCGGTGGTGATGGACAGTGAGATCAGCTCTGGTCAGATGGCAGCTCGTCGGCTTCGTGGTGGTCGCGCTTCTGGGTCTCATCTACGTCGGCGCCAAGTACGTGCGTCTGGACAACCTCATGGGGTTCGGTCAGTACACGGTCAAGACCGAATTGGCCACGTCCGGTGGAATTTTCACCAACGCCGAAGTGACGTATCGCGGTGTGCCGGTCGGTCGAGTGGGCGACATGTCGTTGACCGAGGACGGAATTCAGGTCGACCTGAAGATCGACAACAGTGCTCCGGAGATTCCCGCGTCGGCCCGTGCAGTCGTGGCCAACCGCTCCGCCATCGGTGAGCAGTACGTCGACCTTCAGCCCGATACAGATCAGGGACCGTTCCTCGCGGACGGCTCGGTGATCGCGGTGGGAGACACCACAACTCCGATCCCGATCGAGGATGTGCTGACCAGTGCCAACGGCTTGGTCAAGTCCGTGCCGGTCGACGCGCTCCACACCGTCGCCGTCGAACTCGGTGCCGCATTCAACGGCAAGGGCGAGGACATTCAGGTCCTGGCCGATTCGCTGTCCGGTCTCTCGCAGTCCGGGCTCGACACTCTGCCTCAGACGCTCGCGCTGATTCGGAACAGTGAGACGGTACTGACGACGCAGTCGGATCAGTCCTCCGCGATCAAGCAGTTCAGTACCGATCTCGATGCTGTCACGGCGCAGTTGCGGACCAGCGATCCGGACATCCGTCGCTTGATCGACAACGGCATCCCGGCCAGCGATCAGATCGGTGCCCTCATCAACGAGGCGGGCCCGAGCCTGACGACTGACCTGACCAATCTTGCCGCGACCACCAAGACGCTTGCACCCCGAACAATCGCGCTGCAGCCGTTCCTGATCTTCCTTCCCGGCCTGGCCGCTGCCGCACCGACGGTTGCTCCCGGCGACGGAACGGTCCATCAGGGCTTGGTGCTCGAGACCAACAATCCGCTCTCGTGCACGGTGGGTTACGAAGGCACCATGGCGATCCTGGACGAGATGAAGCGTCAGAATCCCAACTTCGACGACACCCAGCAGGATTTCCCGCTCAACACCGCGGCCTCGTGTGAGACGCCGCTGGGCAGCGAGACGGGCGTCCGCAGTGCCAACCGCGTGGTGTACGCCGATCCCGACACGATCCAGCCTTGGGACTTCAAGCCGAAGGTCGATCCGGACAAGTTGAACCTCAACCCGATCGCGACGCAGTTGGCGCCGTTGCTCGGAGTGACACCGAAGTAGACCGATCCGAATGTGGTCGAGTTTGTGCAGTTCAGGCTACTGAGTTGTGGCAGTTGACGATTCGCGGCCAGAGGCTGGGCAAAACAGGTAAGTAGGGTAGTGAGTGTGATTCAGAGAAACAGTTCCCCGCAGTCCGGCGGGCCCGAGCAAGTCGAATCGGGAGCGCCGACAACCGGTAGACCGAAGGGGCTGACAGCGTCTCTGATTGCGGTCGGTGTCTTGCTTCTGGCGGCAGTGGTTGCGCTCGGTGTGTTCGGCGTCCCGTACGTTCGGGCGCTCACCACCGACCGCACCACAGCCGAGATGCGTGACGACGCGCTGATCGGTGCGCAGCAAGTCGCGATCAACCTCAACAACGCGGATTCGGCCAATCTCGACCAGTCGATCGAGAACATGCGTTCTTCGGTGACCGGTGACGAGATGACGACGTATCTGCAGACCGTTCAGGATTCGATCACCGACGAGTTGCGTAACTCGGGTTCGAAGGCTGACACCGAAGTTGTGCAGTCCGCGCTGACCGAGCTCAATACCGATGACCGGACCGCCACGGCACTGGTCGTCGTTCGAGTCACCACGACCCAGGGCAACCAGTTCGTCAAGAATCAGCTCGGCATGCGGCTGGGCATGGTCGAGGTCGACGGGGTCTGGAAGGCGCAGTCCGCTGATCCGATCGGATCGCGGCTCGATCTCGGCTCGGGCACTCTGCCGGCTGCCGACGGCTCCACGCCTGCTCCTGACGCAACGCCCGCACCCGGTTCGGGGACCGAAGCACCTGCATCCGGTGCTCCTGCACCGACAACCGAGGGTGGTGATTCCGGTGGCCAGTAGTTCGTCGAACCTGCACACCGACATCCCTCGAAGGAGAAGCGCGTAATGCCACCCAAACGTCGTACCGGCGGACCGTCCTCCCCTCAGAACCGTCGGCCGAAGATCGCTGGAAGCGCTCGTTCGCTCAACGTCCCCGCGGGGACGTCCGATTCGGACCCGGTCGAGCCCACGATCGAACAGCCGGAAGAAGAGACACAGGAGGCTGTGAAGCCGGAGGCTGTGAAGCCAGAGGTTGCGAAGCCGAAGGTTGCGAAGCCGACGCTCACGAAGGCCGAGTCCGGAGACATCGAGCCGCCGAAGACGGAAACCGACGCTCCGGAATCCACACCAGGCCCCGATCTGACCAAACCGGCGAAAACCGTCGCAGACGAGCCCAAGCCCCCTGCTACCCCGGAGACGGGCGCGGCGGAGTCGGCGACAACTGCTACACAATCCAAGGCCGGTTGGCGCCTGGTCGCGATCCTGGGGGCCGCAGCGGTCATCGTCGCGATCCTCGCCGGCATCGCCTTCTTCAAAGTCGGGGCGAAGACGGACGACATCGCCTGGGTGGACGAAGGCGCCACGGCTGAGGTTCTTCGTGTGACGCCGTCGGCGTTGGCTGCAGTCTTCACGTTCTCGCCCGACACGTTCGACGCCGATTTCGACAAGGGTGTCCAGGGCCTGAACCAGTCGATGCGCGATCAGCTGACGCAGTACAAGGACACGCAGAAGGCCGGCGTCGAACAAACTCAGACGGCAACGACCGCTGATGTCCCGCTGATCGGGATCACACGACTCGAGAAGGACCGGGCACAGTTGCTCGCCCAACTGAACGTCAGCTCGACGCAGAACGGCGTGGCGGCAGACTCTCGCTCCGGAATGGTCATCGTGAGTCTGGAGAAGCAGGACGGAAACTGGCTGATCTCGGAGATTCGCGACCAGTAGCTCGGAGATTCGCGACCAGTACCAGCGCGAAGATCTGGACCGACGCACGATGTCGGTCCAGATTTTTCGTATGTGACGCCGTTGCTGGCTACACTTCCGGTGGCGGTGTTCGAATGCGCGTCACGAATGTTCGAATGCTGCGACACGCGCTCTCGCCCTTGACGGAGCGGTCCGCAAGGTCCACTCTGATCGGTGAACATGCACGGACGAGTGATCGGCAGTCTCACGTCAGTATCTGAATTCGACCCTCAGTTACACCCGACTCGACATTTCCAGAGTAAGGGTGTACTTTTGGACGTTGCGCTGGCTGCCTCCTGTCCACCCCTCGTCTCAACCGCTGCGAAGTCAAGTACTTCTTGCTTTCTGCGACGGGTTTCGTTCGGGTTGTAACCAGCGAAATTCGAAGCAGATACAGCGGCGGTCGCAACAGCACGGAGCGGCCCGCGTGAGGTGCTGGAAGGACGCATCTTGGCAGTCTCTAGCCAGACCAAGGCAGTTTCCGGAATCCCCGGAGCCCCGAAGAGGGTTTCGTTCGCGAAAGTTCGCGAACCCCTCGAAGTTCCCGGGCTTCTTGACGTACAGACAGATTCGTTCGAGTGGCTGATCGGCGCGCAGAGTTGGCGCGAACGAGCAGCGGCACTCGGCGACAATGCAGTGTCCGGTGGTCTCGAGGACATCCTCGCGGAGCTTTCTCCGATCGAGGATTTCAACGGCACTATGTCGCTGTCCTTCTCCGACCCTCGATTCGACGAGGTCAAGGCCTCGACGGACGAGTGCAAAGACAAGGACATGACCTACGCGGCGCCGTTGTTCGTCACCGCGGAGTTCATCAACAACAACACTGGTGAGATCAAGAGCCAGACGGTCTTCATGGGAGATTTCCCGATGATGACCGACAAGGGCACCTTCATCATCAACGGCACCGAGCGTGTGGTCGTCTCGCAGCTCGTGCGTTCCCCCGGTGTGTACTTCGACATGAGCGTCGACAAGAGCACCGAGAAGGATCTGCACAGCGTCAAGGTGATCCCGGGTCGCGGCGCATGGCTCGAGTTCGACGTCGACAAGCGCGACACCGTTGGTGTCCGTATCGACCGCAAGCGTCGTCAGCCTGTCACCGTCCTGCTCAAGGCACTCGGCTGGACCACCGAGCAGATCACGGAGCGCTTCGGCTTCTCCGAGATCCTCATGGCCACGCTGGAGAAGGACAACACCGCCGGCACCGATGAGGCGTTGCTCGACATCTACCGCAAGCTGCGTCCGGGCGAGCCCCCCACCAAGGAGAGCGCGCAGACCCTGCTGGAGAACCTGTTCTTCAAGGACAAGCGCTACGACCTCGCTCGCGTGGGTCGTTACAAGATCAACAAGAAGCTCGGCCTGAACGCGGGTCAGCCGATCGTTGCATCCACTCTCACCGAAGAAGACATCGTCGCCACCGTCGAGTACCTCGTGCGTCTGCACGCAGGTGACACCTCGATGACGGCTCCGGGCGGCGTCGAGGTTCCCGTCGAGGTCGACGACATCGACCACTTCGGCAACCGTCGTCTGCGTACCGTCGGCGAGCTCATTCAGAACCAGATCCGCGTGGGCCTGTCCCGCATGGAGCGTGTGGTTCGTGAGCGCATGACCACGCAGGACGTCGAGGCAATCACGCCTCAGACGCTGATCAACATCCGGCCCGTCGTCGCTGCGATCAGGGAGTTCTTCGGAACCTCCCAGCTGTCGCAGTTCATGGACCAGAACAACCCGCTGTCGGGGCTGACGCACAAGCGTCGTCTGTCCGCCCTCGGCCCGGGTGGTCTGTCCCGTGAGCGCGCCGGCCTCGAGGTTCGCGACGTTCACCCGTCGCACTACGGCCGCATGTGCCCGATCGAGACCCCGGAAGGCCCGAACATCGGCCTGATCGGTTCGCTGTCGGTCTACGCCCGCGTCAACCCGTTCGGTTTCATCGAGACCCCGTACCGTCGCGTCGTCGACGGACAGGTGACCGACGAGGTCGACTACCTGACCGCTGACGAAGAAGACCGCCACGTAGTCGCGCAGGCCAACTCGGCCATCGACCGCGAGGGTCGCTTCACCGACTCGAAGATTCTCGTCCGCCGTAAGGGTGGCGAGGTCGAGTTCGTCGCGTCCTCCGACATCGACTACATGGACGTTTCGCCGCGTCAGATGGTGTCCGTCGCAACCGCGATGATTCCGTTCCTCGAGCACGACGATGCAAACCGTGCCCTGATGGGCGCGAACATGCAGCGTCAGGCTGTCCCGCTGGTTCGCAGCGAGGCACCTCTCGTCGGAACCGGCATGGAGCTGCGTGCAGCTGTGGATGCCGGCGACGTCATCATCACCGAGAAGACCGGTGTCGTGGAGGAGATCTCCGCGGACTACGTCACGGTGATGGCTGACGACGGAAGCCGCAAGACGTACCGGATGCGCAAGTTCGCGCGTTCCAACCAGGGCACGTGCGCCAACCAGCGTCCGATCGTGGACGAGGGACAGCGTGTCGAGGCCGGCCAGGTTCTGGCCGACGGTCCTTGCACCGAGAACGGTGAGATGGCGCTGGGCAAGAACTTGCTCGTCGCGATCATGCCGTGGGAAGGCCACAACTACGAGGACGCGATCATTCTGTCGCAGCGTCTCGTGGAAGAGGACGTCCTGACCTCGATTCACATCGAGGAGCACGAGATCGATGCCCGCGACACCAAGCTCGGTGCCGAGGAAATCACTCGCGACATCCCGAACGTCTCCGACGAGGTCCTCGCCGACCTCGACGAGCGCGGCATCATCCGTATCGGTGCCGAGGTTCGTGACGGCGACGTGCTGGTCGGAAAGGTCACGCCGAAGGGCGAGACCGAGCTGACCCCCGAAGAGCGCCTCCTTCGCGCCATCTTCGGTGAGAAGGCTCGCGAGGTTCGTGACACGTCCCTCAAGGTTCCTCACGGTGAGACCGGCAAGGTCATCGGAATCCGCGTGTTCTCACGTGACGAAGACGACGATCTGCCTCCCGGTGTCAACGAGTTGGTCCGCGTCTACGTGGCACAGAAGCGCAAGATCCAGGACGGCGACAAGCTCGCCGGCCGCCACGGTAACAAGGGCGTCATCGGCAAGATCCTGCCGCAGGAAGACATGCCGTTCCTCTCGGACGGCACGCCTGTCGACATCATCTTGAACACGCACGGTGTCCCGCGTCGTATGAACATCGGTCAGGTCTTGGAGACCCACCTCGGGTGGATCGGCAAGACCGGCTGGAACATTCAGATCGCGTCCGACGGCACTCGTCCCGACTGGGCTGCGACCCTGCCGGAAGAGATGCTGTCCGCTCCGGCCGACTCGAACATCGCCACCCCGGTGTTCGACGGTGCGAAGGAAGACGAGCTCACCGGTCTCCTCGGCGCGACGCTGCCGAACCGTGACGGCGAGCAGATGGTCGGACCCGACGGAAAGGCCACCTTGTTCGACGGCCGCTCCGGCGAGCCGTTCCCGTACCCGGTCTCGGTCGGTTACATGTACATCATCAAGCTGCACCACTTGGTCGACGACAAGATCCACGCTCGTTCGACCGGTCCGTACTCGATGATCACGCAGCAGCCTCTCGGTGGTAAGGCCCAGTTCGGTGGCCAGCGCTTCGGTGAGATGGAGTGCTGGGCGATGCAGGCCTACGGCGCGGCCTACACGCTGCAGGAACTGCTGACCATCAAGTCGGACGACGTGGTCGGTCGAGTCAAGGTGTACGAAGCCATCGTCAAGGGCGAGAACATCCCCGAACCCGGCATCCCCGAGTCGTTCAAGGTGCTCCTCAAGGAGCTCCAGTCGCTCTGCCTCAACGTGGAGGTGCTGTCCTCGGACGGCGCGGCCATCACGATGGCGGACGGCGACGACGAGGACTTGGAGCGGGCCGCAGCGAACCTGGGCATCAACCTGTCCAGGAACGAAGCTGCGACGGTCGACGACCTCGCGAACTAGGTTTCGGTCCCCGGGTTGCTCTTGAAAGAGCGGCCCGGGGGCGTAGTTCACATTTGAATTGGCAGTCAGGTTGCCGGGTGACCGGCAACCGTAACCCCAACGGGGAAAGGAAGTTACGTGCTCGACGTCAACTTCTTCGATGAACTCCGCATTGGCTTGGCCAGTGCAGAGGACATCCGCAATTGGTCCTACGGCGAGGTCAAGAAGCCGGAGACCATCAACTACCGCACGCTCAAGCCCGAGAAGGACGGCCTCTTCTGCGAGAAGATCTTCGGCCCCACCCGGGACTGGGAGTGCTACTGCGGTAAGTACAAGCGTGTCCGCTTCAAGGGCATCATCTGTGAGCGCTGTGGCGTCGAGGTCACTCGCGCCAAGGTTCGTCGTGAGCGTATGGGTCACATCGAACTGGCCGCACCGGTCACGCACATCTGGTACTTCAAGGGTGTTCCGAGCCGTCTCGGTTACCTGCTCGACCTGGCTCCGAAGGATCTCGAAAAGATCATCTACTTCGCTGCCTACGTCATCGTCGGCGTCGACGAGGAGCTCCGTCACAACGAGCTGTCCACCCTCGAAGCCGAGATGCAGGTCGAGAAGAAGACCGTCGCAGATCAGCGCGACGCCGATCTCGAGGCACGTGCGCAGAAGCTCGAAGCCGACATCGCCGAGCTCGAGGCAGAGGGCGCGAAGTCCGATGTCCGCCGCAAGGTCAAGGACGGCGGCGAGCGCGAAATGCGTCAGCTCCGTGACCGCGCGCAGCGTGAGCTGGATCGTCTCGACGAGATCTGGACCACCTTCACCAAGCTGAGCGTCAAGCAGCTCATCATCGACGAGCTCCTGTACCGCGAGCTGGTCGACCGTTACGGCGAGTACTTCACGGGTGCGATGGGCGCAGAGTCCATCCAGATCCTGATGCAGAACTTCGACCTCGACGCCGAGGCAGAGTCTCTCCGCGAGACCATCCGCAGCGGCAAGGGCCAGAAGAAGCTGCGTGCACTCAAGCGCCTCAAGGTGGTTGCGGCATTCCAGACCAACGGCAACTCGCCGATGGGCATGGTCCTCAACGCTGTTCCGGTGATCCCGCCGGAGCTTCGCCCGATGGTTCAGCTCGACGGTGGACGTTTCGCGACGTCCGACCTCAACGACCTGTACCGCCGCGTCATCAACCGCAACAACCGCCTCAAGCGACTGATCGACCTCGGTGCTCCCGAGATCATCGTCAACAACGAGAAGCGGATGCTGCAGGAGTCGGTCGACGCCCTGTTCGACAACGGTCGTCGTGGACGTCCGGTCACCGGACCGGGTAACCGCCCGCTGAAGTCCCTGAGCGATCTGCTCAAGGGCAAGCAGGGTCGTTTCCGTCAGAACCTGCTCGGTAAGCGCGTCGACTACTCGGGTCGTTCCGTGATCGTCGTCGGTCCTCAGCTCAAGCTGCACCAGTGTGGTCTGCCCAAGCTGATGGCTCTCGAGCTGTTCAAGCCGTTCGTGATGAAGCGTCTGGTCGATCTCAACCACGCGCAGAACATCAAGTCGGCCAAGCGCATGGTCGAGCGCAAGCGCGTCCAGGTGTGGGACGTCCTCGAAGAGGTCATCGCCGAGCACCCCGTGCTGCTCAACCGTGCACCTACGCTGCACCGTCTGGGTATCCAGGCATTCGAGCCGCAGCTCGTCGAGGGCAAGGCCATTCAGCTCCACCCGCTGGTGTGTGAGGCCTTCAACGCCGACTTCGACGGTGACCAGATGGCTGTTCACCTCCCGCTGTCGGCAGAGGCTCAGGCCGAGGCCCGCATCCTGATGCTGTCCTCGAACAACATCCTCTCGCCTGCTTCGGGTCGCCCGCTCGCCATGCCGCGTCTGGACATGGTCACGGGTCTGTTCCACCTGACCCGTCTCGACGAGGGTGTCACCGGTGAGCTCGTTGCTCCGACCAACGACGAGGCAGAGCAGGGCGTGTACTCCTCGCCCGCCGAGGCTCAGATGGCAGTGGACCGCGGCGCGCTCTCGGTTCAGGCTCAGATCAAGGTGCGTCTGACGCAGCAGCGTCCGCCGCGCGACCTCGAGAACGAACTGTTCCCCGAGGGCTGGAAATACGGTGACGGCTGGACCGCCACCACGACACTCGGCCGTGTGCTCTTCAACGAGCTGCTTCCGGCGGACTACCCGTTCGTCAACGAGCAGATGCCGAAGAAGCGCCAGGCGACGATCATCAACGATCTCGCCGAGCGGTACCCGATGATCGTGGTTGCTCAGACTGTCGACAAGCTCAAGGACGTCGGGTTCTACTGGGCCACCCGTTCGGGTGTCACGGTCTCGATTTCCGACGTGCTCGTGCCGCCGGAGAAGCCTGCCATCATCGAGGACTTCGAGGCTCAGGCCGACAAGATCGAGAAGCAGTACCAGCGTGGTGCTCTGGACAAGAAGGAGCGCAACAGCGCTCTGGTCACCATTTGGCAGGAAGCGACCGACAAGGTCGGCAAGGCCATGGAGGCTCACTTCCCCGACAGCAACCCGATCCCGATGATCGTGAAGTCCGGCGCAGCCGGCAACATGACTCAGGTTCGCTCGCTCGCCGGTATGAAGGGTCTGGTGACAAACCCGAAGGGTGAGTTCATCCCGCGTCCGATCAAGTCTTCCTTCAAGGAAGGCCTGACCGTTCTCGAGTACTTCATCAACACGCACGGTGCTCGTAAGGGTCTGGCCGATACCGCACTCCGCACCGCCGACTCGGGTTACCTGACCCGTCGTCTGGTGGACGTTTCGCAGGACGTCATCGTCCGCGAGGTCGACTGTGGAACAGAGCGCGGCATCGTCACCACGATCGCCGAGAAGCAGGCCGACGGCACGATGATCCGCGATGCTCACGTGGAGACCAGCACGTACGCCCGTACCTTGGCGGCCGATGCAGTCGACGCGAACGGCACCGTCATCGTCGAGCGTGGCCACGATCTCGGT
>Ga0153921_1001195_pt1 | contig 12040 bp, 12 predicted proteins | sample TSNJ005MetaG_FD_104691 | JGI IMG/M metagenome (GOLD analysis project Ga0153921, IMG submission 104691) | Attine ant fungus gardens microbial communities from New Jersey, USA - TSNJ005 MetaG | ecosystem: Host-associated > Fungi > Mycelium > Unclassified | place: USA: New Jersey, Brendon T. Byrne... | reverse complement strand
GTACGTACATTTATATGAGGATTTACTTGCAATAGCTGAAAATTGTGGTAGTATATATAACAGATGGCACTGAAAGCAAGCGGATGAGGGTTTGGCAGATATGGGGTATATGTATGAAAAAGCGGAACCAAAATGACAAAAGTGTAATCAATGCCCTGGCGATGGTAACACAATTTGGCATCAATATGCTGGTTCCGATCTGTATGATGTCGGCACTGGGTATTTATCTGGATCATAAGCTGGGTACATCCTATATCGTGATTATTCTGTTTTTTGTTGGTGCGGCTGCCGGTGCCCGGAATGTTTATCATATGGCAAAGCGGATCTATAAAAGTGCGGAAGATAAGGATTCAGCAGAGTCTGTTATCGGATCATGCAGGAAGAAAGATAAGAAGCATTTCCCGGAAAGGAAGTCAGACAGGAAGAATGGAAATACTGGAGCGGTTGAGAGAGAGGAACAGGACAGTACTTGAAATGCAGCTGGGTATTCTTTTTTATGGAATAGTCTGTCAGGTTATCGGTGCATTTATGGTAGAGAATCAGATGTATTATGCGAGAAGTCTGTGGTTTGGTATCATAATGGCCAATGTCAGTGTTCTTCATATGTACCGGACTCTGGATGCAGCATTGGGTTCGGGGCAAACTGAAAAAATAATCAGGAGAGGCTATATGATTCGTTATGTAGCCTTGATTGTGATTATGTTTCTTGTTATGTGGACTGAGGTCATGAATCCTCTGATTGTGTTCATGGCGTATATGAGTTTGAAAGTAACGGCATTTATACAGCCGTTTACCCATAAATTGTGTAACAGAGTATTTCGGGAGTCAGACCCGGTTCCCGTGTCCATGGATATGGACATGCCCATGGATATGGACATGCCTATGGATGAGTACATGGACATAGCTAAGGATTTACCCGCGGATATGAACATAGAGATGACTATGGGCGTACCGGAGGGGGAGGAAGTTCCTGCTGTTATATCAGAGGAAGAATCAGTTGCCGGTGAGGATGGTAATGAGGAGTGATTTCCGGATGAAGTAAGCAGGAAGCGTGCAGTAACAGTTATACCAGAAAATTGAAAAGAAGGAGGTGAGAATATGGGACATGGAATATTGCTGTCCGGCGGGAGTGACATTGATTTTATGATTCATGGAATATTTAAATATTCTTTTTTCGGTCACGAGGTTTGGATTACAACGTCACATGCATGTATCCTGATCGTGATGCTGATTCTGCTGGGTTTTGCAATCGCTGTAAACCGTGCGGTGAAAAAGGCGGAAGATGTACCAAGTGGTCTTCAGAATGTAGCCGAGCTTGTGGTGGAGATGCTTGACAGGATGGTGGACGGTGCCATGGGGAAAAGTGCTTCAAAATTCAATAATTATATTGGAACGATATTTATTTTTATTTTGATCAGTAATTTTTCGGGTTTATTGGGACTGAGACCGCCGACAGCAGACTATGGAACAACATTGGCTTTGGGTCTCATGACGTTTGTACTGATTCGTTTTAATGAGTTCAAATATCAGTCCATTAAGGAGATCTGGGTAGGAATGTGTTATCCACTGCCGCCGTGGCTGCCCATTTGGATGCCAATTAACCTGATTGGTAACATCGCGGTTCCGATATCATTGTCATTGCGTCTGTTTGCCAACATATTATCAGGGTTGGTAATGATGGCTCTTGTATATGGTCTGTTGGGATGGATTGCTACGATATGGCCGGCGGCATTACATGTTTACTTTGATTTGTTCTCAGGAGCGATTCAGACATATGTATTCTGTATGTTGACTATGACATATATTTCTGATGCAATTGTAGAACCACAGGAAGCTTAAGCAGAGTATTAAGCCGATTAATAAAATGAAATTATCCGGAAAAATCCGGATACTAAAACAGGAGGAAACAAAAATGGATTTTAATGAAAACTTTATCTTAGGATGTTCCGCAATTGGCGCGGGTTTGGCTCTTATTGCAGGTATAGGGCCTGGTGTTGGACAGGGTATTGCAGCAGGACATGCAGCAGCAGCTGTGGGTCGTAACCCGGGTGCAAAATCAGATATTACCTCAACAATGTTATTGGGTCAGGCAGTTGCAGAGACAACAGGTTTGTATGGTCTGCTGGTTGCCATGCTGTTATTATTCGTAAAACCTCTGACGTAAAAGCCTCTGAGAAAATACTAAATATAAGAAAGGAGGCGGAGGATGATACTTTTAACAGGAGGCGAGTCCATGTCAAGACTGTTTGATCTGGACTGGCAGTTGATAGCAGATGCCTGTCTTATGATTATTGCCATCTTTGTATTATTTTTGTTAATGAGTTATTTTTTCTTTAATCCGGTAAGGAAGCTGTTAAATGACCGTAAAGAAAGAGTTCAGGGTGAACTGGATGATGCGCACGATAACATGGAGCAGGCAAATGCATTAAGGGAAAATTATGAAGGCAGACTGAAAGAGATAGACAAGGAAGCGGAGATAATCTTAAACGATGCCAGAAAGAAAGCTTTGGAAAATGAAAGTCAGATCGTAACCCAGGCAAAAGAGGAAGCTGTGCGGATTCTTGCAAGAGCCCGTACGGAAGCAGAACTTGAAAAGCAAAAAGCGGTTGACGAAGTGAAAAAAGAAATGATTTCCATTGCATCCATCCTGGCAGGAAAGGTGGTAACCGCATCTATTGATACGGCTGTTCAGGACAGTCTGATTGATGAGACTTTGAAGGAAATGGGTGACAGCACATGGCTAAGTTAGTTTCAAAAACATATGGAGAAGCTCTGTTTGAAACTGCCATGGAGGTAAATAAGCTTGATTTGATTCTGGAAGAAATAGAAGATATCCAAAGAATTATGAAGGACAATCCGCAGTTTCATAAATTACTGCAGCACCCGGGAATTGCCATGCCGGATAAGCAGGAAATGATTCATAATGTCTTTAAGGGAAACGTCAGTGATGAAATGACAGGATTCTTGGAAATCATCATAGCAAAAAAGCGTTATAAAGACCTGCAGGATATCTTTCAATACTTTATCGGCAAGGTAAAGGAGGAGAAGAGAATCGGTATTGCCTATGTTACTACCGCTGTGGAGCTTCGTGAAGCACAAAAGGACGAAGTATTGAAGCGGATTCTTGATACCACTTCTTACGAGAAGCTGGAAATGCATTACGATGTTGACCCCGGTATCATAGGCGGAATGATCATCCGTATCAAAGACAGAGTTGTGGATAGCAGTATCCGGACGAAATTAAATGTATTAACAAAGCAATTAATGCAAATCCAATTAGGATAAACCCAAATTGTAGGAAAGGGTTACTGTTCAGTACCCATTTTGAAGGAGGTATAACTGAATAGTAACAGGAAAGGTGCAACAGATCCATGAATTTAAGACCAGAAGAAATAAGTTCAGTGATTAAGGATCAGATAAAGAGATATGCGTCGCAGCTGGAGGTTTCCGATGTGGGGACAGTTATACAGGTTGCAGACGGTATTGCCCGTGTACATGGCCTGGAGAATGCCATGCAGGGAGAATTGTTGGAATTCCCCGGTGAGGTATATGGCATGGTACTGAATCTGGAAGAAGATAATGTAGGTGCTGTTCTCCTGGACAGTCATATAAATATTAGTGAGGGAGACACGGTTAAGACCACCGGCAGGGTGGTGGAGGTTCCGGCAGGTGATGCCTTGCTGGGACGTGTTGTAAATGCATTGGGACTGCCTATTGACGGCAAGGGCCCGATCCAGACGGAGAAGTACCGTCAGATTGAACGTGTGGCAAGCGGCGTTATCACCAGAAAGAGTGTGGATACACCTCTGCAGACAGGTATTAAGGCAATTGATTCCATGGTTCCCATCGGCAGAGGGCAGCGGGAATTGATTATCGGAGACCGTCAGACTGGTAAGACTGCGATTGTAATAGACACGATCATTAATCAAAAAGGACAGGATGTAAAATGTATCTATGTGGCAATCGGCCAGAAAGCATCTACCGTTGCCAACATTGTAAAGACGCTGGAAGAGTATGGTGCCATGGCCTATACCACCGTGGTTGTATCATCAGCAAGCGAACTGGCACCATTGCAGTATATAGCACCCTATTCCGGTTGTGCGATTGGTGAAGAATGGATGGAAAACGGAGAGGACGTATTGGTTATCTATGATGATCTGACCAAGCATGCGGCGGCTTACCGTACCCTGTCACTTCTGCTTCGCCGTCCGCCCGGACGTGAGGCTTACCCGGGTGATGTATTTTACCTGCATTCCAGACTGCTTGAGCGTGCGGCAAGAATGAATGAAGAATACGGCGGAGGTTCCCTTACGGCACTGCCGATTATTGAAACCCAGGCAGGAGACGTATCTGCTTATATACCAACCAATGTAATTTCGATTACGGACGGTCAGATTTATCTGGAAACGGAAATGTTCAATTCCGGTTTCCGTCCTGCTGTGAATGCAGGTCTGTCGGTATCCCGCGTAGGTGGTTCTGCGCAGATCAAGGCAATGAAGAAAATTGCGGCACCCATCCGTGTGGAATTGGCTCAGTATCGTGAACTGGCAGCATTTTCCCAGTTTGGTTCGGAGCTTGACAATGATACCAGGGAAAAGCTGGCACAGGGTGAAAGGATAAAAGAAGTTCTGAAACAACCCCAGTATCAGCCCATGCCGGTACAATATCAGGTCATGATCATTTATGTGGTGACCGGCAGATATTTGCTGGATGTCAGGGTAGATGATGTGGGTCGTTTTGAAAAAGACTTCTTTTTGTTTGTGGATACCAGATATCCCGAAGTACCTGCCGCTATCAAAAATGAAAAAGAGATTTCAGAGGAAACGGAAAGTACCCTGAAGAAGGCAATCGAAGAATTCAAGAAGCAATGGAGGTAACAGACTTATGGCATCAATGCGTGACATAAAGCATCGCAAGGTAAGCATACAAAGTACCCAGCAGATTACCAAAGCCATGAAGCTTGTCTCTACCGTAAAACTGCAGCATGCGAAGGCGGCTGCGGAAAAATCCAAATCTTATTTTAATTGTATGTATGCAACAGTGCATAATATATTGTCCCGTGTTGGACATCTGGATCATAAATACCTGACACCGGGAGCAACCGGCAAAAAGGCAGTGATCGTAATTACTTCCAACCGTGGACTGGCCGGAGGATATAATTCCAATATCATCAAGCTGATTACCAGACACAAAGAGTGGAAACCAGAGGAACTGCTTATTTATGCAATAGGAAGCAAGGGCAGGGATGCTCTTAATCGGGCAGGATATGAAGTGAAGAAGGATTTGTCGGGGATCAGTGAGGAACCTGCATTTACAGATGCCATTAAGCTTTGTGAAGAGCTTCTTGCTGCATTTTCAAGAGGCGAAATCAGTGAAATTTACCTGGCATATACTTCATTTAAGAATACGGTCGTCCATGACCCTGTGCTGATGCAGCTGCTGCCTGTAGAGGCGAAAGAGGAAACTGAAGACGCAGATGGTAAAGGCAAGGTATTGATGAATTTTGAGCCGAAGGATGAGGAAGCTCTGAATCTGATTGTTCCCAAGTATATATCCAGCCTGATTTACGGAGCATTAAAAGAAGCTGCTGCCAGTGAGAATGGTGCACGTATGCAGGCTATGGATTCAGCGACCAATAATGCGGAAGATATGATTGAAGACCTGACGCTTAAATATAACAGGGCAAGACAAGGATCTATTACACAAGAATTAACAGAAATTATTGCCGGAGCTGAGGCTATATCATAGCCCGCTATATCATAGCTCGCTATATCATAGCCCGCTATATCATAGCATGCTATATCTTAACCCGGCGGTAAAAGGAAAGGATAAGGAAATGGCAGGAGAAAATAAAGGAAAGCTTACCCAGATTATCGGAGCGGTGCTTGATATCCGTTTTGAAAGCGGTAAGCTGCCGGAGATTAATGAAGCAATTCGCATTCCTACCAAAGATGGTGCGGAGCTTACGGTTGAAGTTTCCCAGCATTTGGGTGATGATACCGTCAGATGTATTGCCATGGGTCCCACTGACGGACTGGTAAGAGGAATGGAGGCAGTTACCACAGGTTCTCCCATTCTTGCTCCGGTAGGTGAACAAACACTGGGACGTATCTTCAACGTACTGGGGCAGCCGATTGATAACAAGCCGGCTCCCACTGGTGTGAGTTATGAGCCCATCCACAGATCAGCTCCGGATTTTGAAGAACAGTCCACATCAACAGAGCTGCTGGAAACAGGAATTAAAGTGGTTGACCTTCTGTGCCCTTACCAGAAAGGCGGTAAGACCGGACTTTTTGGCGGCGCAGGCGTGGGTAAGACAGTATTAATACAGGAACTGATCCGTAACATTGCCACGGAGCACGGCGGTTATTCCGTATTCACAGGCGTAGGTGAAAGAACCCGTGAAGGAAACGATCTCTATCATGAAATGAAGGAGTCCGGGGTTATCGACAAGACAACCATGGTCTTCGGACAGATGAATGAGCCGCCTGGAGCAAGAATGAGGGTTGGTCTGACAGGACTTACCATGGCAGAGTATTTCCGTGATAAAGGCGGAAAGGACGTGCTGTTATTTATTGATAATATCTTCCGTTTCACACAGGCAGGCAGCGAGGTTTCCGCTTTGCTTGGCCGTATGCCTTCAGCTGTTGGTTACCAGCCGACGCTCCAGACGGAAATGGGTGCACTGCAGGAGCGCATTACATCTACCAGCAAAGGATCCATCACTTCCGTACAGGCTGTATATGTGCCTGCGGATGACTTGACTGATCCGGCGCCGGCAACAACGTTTGCTCATCTGGATGCAACAACGGTTTTATCCCGTTCTATCGTGGAGCTGGGAATTTATCCGGCAGTAGATCCGTTGGAGTCTACTTCCCGTATCCTGGATCCCAGGATCCTGGGTGAGGAACATTATAAAACTGCCCGCGGCGTACAGGAGATTCTGCAGAGATATAAGGAGCTTCAGGATATCATCGCTATCATGGGCATGGATGAATTGTCTGAAGATGACAAGATGGTTGTGTCCCGTGCCCGTAAGGTGCAGAGATTCCTGTCACAGCCGTTCTTCGTTGCAGGCCAGTTTACCGGTCTGGAAGGAAAATATGTGCCGATCAGTGAAACAGTACGCGGATTTAAGGAAATTCTGGAAGGCAAACATGATGAAATACCTGAGAGCTATTTCCTGAATGCCGGCACCATCGATGATGTGCTGGCCAAGGTGAAGTAGTTATAGTGAAAAGGAAAGGACAGGTTTGCTATGGCAGAAGACAGAAGGTTTGATCTGCGAATCATAACTCCCGACAGAGTATTTTTAGAGGATACGGCGGATATGGTGGAATTTAATACAACAGAAGGGGAAATCGGTGTTTTACCGGGACATATTCCCCTTACTGTCATTGTCAAGCCGGGGATTCTGACGATCTATAAGGGAGAGGAACATAAAGTAGCAGCATTACATGCGGGATTTGCAGAGATTCTGCCGGATAGTATTACAATATTGGCAGAAATCATCGAATGGCCCGAAGAAATTGATACACACAGAGCCGAGGAAGCGAAAGCCCGGGCGGAAGAGCGTCTGCACAGCAAGACTCCTGAAACCGATGTGATGCGTGCTGAGACAGCCCTGAAAAGGGCGGTTGCCCGTATTAAGGCAGTGAAATAAAAGGTAACAGATAACCCTGAATACGCATATCTTAGAAATAAATAAGGTAATGCTGCAGATGCGGCAGCATATTGGAAGAAGGATATGAGTATGGATTTTGAGAGTAGGATTCTACCTTTTTACATGACTTATTCGGGGCCATATGGAAATAGACAAGATGATACCGTTATCCGGGATCTTGAGTATCTTTATCAGACTTATCCGGGAGAGGTTAAAAAGCACCAATGTAGAATTATGGAAATTTTGGACAAAATGGATTATGAAGGCAGCATGATATATGATGAATATCCTGATCGCTACAGCTTACAGCGTCTTACTAAGAATATTATCGTGATCATGCAGCGTGAGGAAGAAGAAAGTCAGCCGGAACGTCCGACTTCACCGGAGAAATGGGAATGGATGGAGAACCTGGTTCATCTGCTGGTATGTAACGAAATATATAAACGCAGACATGGCGGCAGAAGAAGGCTTATAAAATTTTAGGCAAAAGAAGGTTTATAAAATTTTAGTTGTGATTTTTCCATAAAGTTATTACAATATAGTCATGGCCTGTGCCATGGCTATTTTTGGTAATGATCGCAATGAGGTTATGGGCAGGGAGCCATGTTCGGCGCAGATGAACATGGGGATTGCGAATATCCGCTTTGACTAATAACAGCGTAAAAAACAAGGAGTATCATAATGGATAAACTGCTGACTCTTTTGGAAGATATATTAAATAGTGATCTGGAATGGGTAATACTCAGCCAGCCAAGATCAGGAGAAAAAGCCTCAAAGGTTAAGATCAGACCGATCCTTATAAAGGAAGATCTGATGTTTCAGGAAACGGTATACCGGGGGACTCAGGTATTTCATACAAATTACCTGAAAGATGAGGCGATTGAGAGGATCATCAGGTATCTTCAGGATTCCTTTCAACAGGCTGGGATCCGGTCACGCTTAGAATCGGCAGCCATACGTGTCAGTAAAAAAGGACAGATTACCATAAAACGGAACATGACTGCCTCAAAGGATAAAGAGACAGGAAAAATAATCCAAAAGAATGCATTAACTCATAATCGGGTGAAACACTATATATTAGAAGAAGGAAAGCCTGTGCCGTTTCTGATCAGGCTTGGCGTACAGACAAAAGAGGGAATGATCGTCAGATCCAAATATGATAAGTTCCGGCAGATTAACCGCTTTCTTGAATTTATAGAGGATGTTGTGAAGGAATTGCCTGTGGACAGGGAAATCCGTATCATTGATTTCGGGTGCGGTAAATCTTATCTGACTTTTGCCATGTATTATTTTTTTCATGAATTAAAGGGCAGGGAGGTACAGATTGTGGGTCTGGATTTAAAAGAGGATGTTATCCGGCATTGCCGGAGTCTGGCAGAAGAATTTGGATACACAGGATTGCATTTTGAAAAAGGGGATATCAGTTCCTATGAGGGTAACACCTATAAAGGCGGCACCAATAGTGAAAACACCAATATTGGCGATGTGGATATGGTGGTATCTCTGCATGCTTGTGATACGGCGACGGATTATGCACTGGAGAAAGCGGTGCGCTGGAATGCAAGGGTGATTCTGGCAGTGCCCTGCTGTCAGCATGAAGTAAATGGACAGATCAGTAATGATATGCTTGCTCCTTTCCTTAAGTATGGGTTAATCAGGGAGCGTATGTCTGCCCTGATCACAGATGCTGTCCGGGCAGAGCTGCTGGAGGAATATGGATATGAATCTCAGATACTGGACTTCATTGATATGGAGCATACGCCCAAGAACATATTGATACGTGCGGTAAAAAGGAAGGGTATGCGACCTGGAAAGTCTTATAATAGCAAAGAAAGACATACATTAGAAAAGACATTGGAATGTCTCAGCATACATCCTACACTCAGGCAGCTGCTTAAGACGAGAAGTTTAACTAAGGTGTCAAAGGACGCCACCTAAGTTAAACTATGTCTCGTCTGGGAAGAATAGAAAAATGAAATCCATTGGAATTTCATTTTCCTATTCTTCCGGGTTTTCGTGAGGACTGTTTGTGCTGCCTGGGGTGGCATGTTTGGAAGGTTGAAAGAAGATTATTTTCAAATATTGAATTGGTGTCTGCATACTCAGCGAGCTGAGCTGGAGCGGACGAGGGGTGTATATTGAAAGAAGATCATTTTCAAATATTGAATTGATGTCCGCATACTCAGCGAGCTGAGCTGAAGCGGACGAGGGGTGTATAGATGAAGAAAACTTTGATAAAAGCGACTGTGTTTATAATTATATTTTTTATATCACTTGTAGGGATAAGCAGATTTATGAATCAGGGGAATAATAATATGACCATGGAAATGGCACCTGCTTCCTATCCGGTTATTACTATGGAGATAGAAGGGATTGCCTATAACCAGCTGCATGGTAATGCAAATGCTATGGAAGTGGCTTATCAGCGGCAGCATATCACCGAGCTTGGAGCGAACCGGAATTTTGATTTTACAATCGATACTTATGGTGAGACAATCCTGGGCATATCCATTGAACTGCGCAGTATCGACGGCGGACGGCTGATTGAGAATTCTGCCATAACGGATTACAATGTGGATGAGGAAGTCATAACAGTCGGTGCTTCCTTAAAAGATCTGATGGTGGAAGATACAGAGTATACGTTGGTAATCCTGCTGGAAACACAGGAAAATCAAACGATTCGTTACTATACCAGAGTAATCTGGAGCAAGAATACCAATGCCCTGGAAAAAATAAAATTTGTCAGGGATTTTCATGAAACGCTTTATGATAAAGAAGCGGCAAAGGATTTGGTCAAATATCTGGAGAGCAATTCTTCAGGGGATAATTCCACTTTCCACAAGGTCACCATCAACAGCAGCTTCCAGCAGATTACCTGGGGTGAGCTTGCGGTTGAGGAAGTGGGAACGCCCGTCATTCAGCTAAAGGAACTGGCCAGGCAGACTGCTTCCATTGTGATTGAATATATGATTCAGATCAAGGAAAATGAGACTGTAACCTATTATCGGGCGGAAGAATATTACCGCATACGCTATACGGAAGAACGTACCTATCTGCTTAGCTATGAAAGGACCATGACCCAATTACTGGATGTGGATGCTGATATTTACAGCAATGATAAAATTGTACTGGGGATAGTTGAGGAAGATATTACTTTAGTAGAAAGTGAAGATGGTAATATCATTGTCTTTGAAGTGGGAAAGCAGTTATGCAGCTATAATGTAACAACCAATAAAATAACAGTGCTGTTCAGCTTTTATGACCGCTTCAATGCAGATGCAAGAACCTTACATGATGAGCATGACATCAAGATATTGGATGTGGATGAAAGCGGAAGTGTACGTTTCGCTGTCTATGGATATATGAACAGGGGACACCACGAAGGCAGTGTGGGAATACAGATCTACTATTATAACAGCACACTGAATACAGTTGAGGAAGCGGTTTACTTTCCCTATGATAAAACCTATGCAGTGTTGGCAGCGGAAATGGAACAGTTATTGTATATGAACCGGGACAACAAGCTCTATCTTTTCCTGGAAAATACCGTATATGGTGTTGACCTGGTTAATAAAACCTATGAAAAGGTGGTAGTCACCACACAGGATAACAGTATGCAGGTATCTGAAAATCATAAGATACTGGTATGGCAGGAGGGAACGGATCCGTATCACAGTACCCGCCTGATGGTTAAAAATCTGAATTCCGGAACGGAAAATGCCATTGTTGCTTCCGCAGGTGATGTCTTAAAGCTTCTGGGATTTATAGGTGAGGATATTATTTATGGTATTGCCCGGGAAGAAGATATCGAAGTGGATAATACCGGCAGGGTCTTTTACCCTATGTACAAAATATGCATACAGGATTCAGAAGGCGAATTGTTGATGACGTACAGGCATGAAAATATTTATGTAACAGACTGTACTGTACTTGGTAACCAGATTCTGCTGAACCGTGTGAAGAGACATGAGGATGGTACTTTTATGGACAGCTCACAGGATCAGATCATGAGTAATCTGGTCAGCACGGAAGGCAAGAATAAACTGGTTACAGTAATCATTGATAAATACGGAAAATATGTACAGATCCAGGTACGCAGTACCATCGATACCAAGTCACTGAAGGTATTGACACCAAAAGAGGTAGTCTTTGAAGGCGGAAGAGAGCTTGAGCTGGGGTTAGAGAGCGAAACAGGAAGATATTATGTATATGGCGCAAATGGTGTGGATGGAATATTCAATTCTGCCGCCAATGCGGTCAATCTGGCTTATCCTGGTGCAGGTGTGGTAATCAATGAATCAGGATATTGTGTCTGGATGAAGGGTAACCGGGTAACAAGGAATCAGATTATGGCAATCAAGAAGCCTGATATATCCG
>Ga0153921_1001189_pt1 | contig 12053 bp, 7 predicted proteins | sample TSNJ005MetaG_FD_104691 | JGI IMG/M metagenome (GOLD analysis project Ga0153921, IMG submission 104691) | Attine ant fungus gardens microbial communities from New Jersey, USA - TSNJ005 MetaG | ecosystem: Host-associated > Fungi > Mycelium > Unclassified | place: USA: New Jersey, Brendon T. Byrne... | reverse complement strand
CAAACACAGGCACGAGCCAGCTTACCAATGTGACGGCGGCGCTGGGCGGCACGAATTTTGAAATCAGTGCGGCGCTTTCCAGTAGTATCATCAACGCAAACGGTTCGGTCACGGTCAGCGTCCGGCCCGTAACCGGGCTTTCGGCAAACACCTACACCGATGCCCTGACCATCAGAGGCGATAACGGATTGAACCTGACCGTCGATCTGTCCTTTACCGTCAACGATAAAACGGACGCCCAAACGCCAACGATTACCGCACAGCCACAGGGTGCGACGGTATACAGGAACGGCAGCGTGAATCTCTCCGTAACCGCGAGTGTAACAGGCGGCGGTATACTGAGTTATCAATGGTACAGAAACACATTGAGCGCAAACACCGGAGGCATGGCCATCAGCGGAGCGACGAACAGCACCTATTCGCCGCCTACCTCGTCAACTGGCACAACGTATTATTACGTTGTAGTGACAAATACCAACAACAACGCAACAGGCGGAAAAACAGCAAGCGTCAATAGCAACGCTGTGGCCGTAACGGTTTATACAAGCGGGGGCAGTTCGTCTGGCGGCTCCAGCGGCAGTGACAGCTACACCGCACCCGCATACACCTACGGCACTATTACGGTGAACGGAGTAAATGTTTCCTACTCCATACTAAACTCAACGGGGATTATGACCCTCAACCTGACCGACCGCCTGCTGGACAAGATTTTGGCGGCGGCGGGCGAAAACAAGACCATCGCCCTAAACGCAGGCAGCCCGGCCAACCTGAAAGGGCTTGAGATCAGCTTTCCGCCCGCGTGGTTCGGGGCGCATACCGACATCACCATAGCCGTGCAGTCGGGCATCGGCGGTATCAATCTAAACAACAACCTGGCAAAGAAATTTCCTGCGCAGGATACCACCGGGACGGTTTCCGTGAAGAAGGGCAGCCTGATTCTCTCCGCCCGCCAGAGCGGCAAAACCGTCACATGGAACACCGCCGGAGAACCTGTTGTAATCTACATGCCCTACACCCCGGCAGCCAATACCGACACCGACGCCATCGTGCTGTACAACAAGGCCACCGGCACGGTCGTGGCTCACAGCTATTATTCGGGCGGCAAGGTCTACGGCGCGTTGAATAAGACGGGCGAATACGATGTGAAGGTTAACGCCGTCAGCTATACGGATACGGCAAGCCATTGGGCAAAGACCGACATCAGCTTTGTAACAAGCCGCGTCCTGATCTCCGGCGCAACATCCACAACCTTCGCAGCCGACACGGCCATCACCCGTGCGGATTTCATCACGGCGCTGGGCAAGCTCTCAGGCGCGGACGTGAGCCAGGATGCATGGTCGAGCAGCGCCGGAACGGCGCGACCAGACGGCTATAAGGCGAGCAGCTTCACCGACGTATCCAATAGCAGCGCCGCCATGCCTTACATCGAATGGGCCGTGGCGAATGACATCGTGTCCGGCACGGGCGGCGGCAAATTCTCGCCGGACGCCGCCATCACCCGCGAACAGATGGCGCTCATGATGGTGAATTACGGAGCGGCCACGGGCCAAGCCCTGTCCGCAACCCAGCAGGCCGTTACCTTTGCCGACGACGCGAAAATATCCTCCTGGGCGAAGGAAGCGGTAAAGGCCGTTCAGAAGGCAAACATTATCACGGGCAAGCCGGGCAACCTGTTTGACCCGCAGGGCAGCGCCACAAGAGCCGAGGCGTCATCCATACTGCGCCGGTTCGCGGAAAATACAGCGAGTGGCGCAAAAAGCTGAGCGCAAAACAGCGAAGGCCAATGGCAGTACATTCAGACGGACTACACAATTAAAACCGGCTGGCTGACCACCATGCCGGACTGCAAGTATAATGCAAGAGGCGCCGTCATTCCTGCAAGAATGGCGGCGCCTGTATTTTTATGTGATAGCAAACCCCTCCAAACTCAAACAGGTTTGGAGGGCACAGCTTTATCGCCTCATTTTATTTTTTAAGATTTTTCGAGTTGTATAAAGTCCTTCAACCCTAAGCAATACTCCAGTTTTCCGCTTCCTCTCTAATTTCAATAAAGCGCTTATAAATCCCCTCAATTGCATCCAATTCTTTGTGAGTTCCTCGTTGAACAATCTTGCCATTATCCACAACTAATATTTGATTAGCATTTTCAATAGTTGCAAGCCGATGCGCAATGGTGATGATAGTCTTTCCGTTTACTAATGCACTTATTGCCTGTTGAATCAGATGTTCATTCTCTGGGTCAACGCTCGCTGTTGCTTCATCCAAAATTATGATAGGGGCATTTTTAAGCATGGCCCTTGCTATTGAAATCCTCTGTTTTTCTCCACCAGAAAGCGTAGAGCCGCCTTCTCCAATCATTGTTTCATATTGGTTTGGTAATGCCATAATAAAATTGTGACAACAAGCTTTTTCAGCGGCTTCTATTATTTCTTTCATTGTAGCGTCCGGTTTTCCAAAGCGAATATTATTCACAATCGTATCATTGAACAAATATACTTTTTGAAAAACCACACTAATATTTGACAGCAAGCTATCACTAGTCATTTGCTTTATGTCTGTCCCACCGATTTTTATTGTTCCAGACTGTGTATCATAGAAGCGCGCAATCAAATTACATATAGTTGTTTTTCCACTGCCGGAAGGACCGACAATAGCCGTTGTCGTATTTTGCGGAATATGGAATGATACATTTTTCAATATTGGCTTATCGTCATATGCAAAAGATACATCCTCAAATTGTATGTCGTATTTAGTTATTGCAAAGCTTTTTCCATTTTCATCAATAAAAGGGGTCTTTTTAATACGCTCCAATTTATTTAATGCAGCATCTATGATTTCTAAAACATGCGCTGCATTGTTTACAACTTCAATGCTATTAAAAATTACAAATGAAAAGATGTCAAGCATAAGCATAAAAGGTAATGTTAATGTCCCTGTGAAAGTGAGAATTGCCGCAACTATAACAATTACGACGGAAGCTAATTTTAGTGAAAACAGATGTAAGCAGTTAAACGGTACATACTCTTTTTCAATTTTTATGTTTATTTCCTTACTATCTTTATAGGCATTACGAATTCCTTTTACTGTTGCTCCTTCTTGCTTGAATGCTTTTACTACTTGCATACCACGAAGATATTCAATACTGCTTTGCACCATATCATCTTGCGCTTTTTGATGTGCGGCAGCATTCTTTTTGCTTTTTCGTTCCAAGAGGTACAGAAACAATGCAGACAAAATAATTCCTAAAAGAGCAACAACCGCTGCGGGCATACAGTAAAATCCCAGGCAAAGCACCATAACAGCAGCATTTATATATCCATTAACTACCGTATCTACCATCTTCATAGCATACATTTCCATAAATGACAAATCAGTTGTAACCGCAGATGCCAATTCTCCTGCACTATTTTGGCTAAAAAAGCCAAGCGGAACTCTTTTCATTATATTTCCTAATTCAATTCGCTCTGTGCAAGTCAACTCATAACCAATACTTTCTTGCGTAGCAGCTCTTAAATATGAAAAGAGAAAACGCCCCAAAACTGCAACAATCATAGCAATAAGAAAAGCAAAAATATGTAATGGCGTAAGCGAAGATACTCCATTAAAATCATCTAATATCAAACCCAAAGCATACGCCGCGAGAACTATCGGGAAGGCAGTAAACATTGCGTGTAGAAAAGAAAACACAAAACCAAGATACATTCTTTTCTTGTAAATGCCAGCCCAATTTATCAGCCGCTTTACTATTCTAAACATATCTTCAGTTCCTCCCTTGCATCAGACACCGCAGCCCATTTTTTAGCGCCAATATGCGCTTTCCACATTTCACTATATAATTCGCAGCTCTTTAGCAATTCTGTATGTGTACCTTTTTGATAAATGCTGCCATCTTTAAGAACAAAAATTTGGTCGGCATCTTTAATGCTGGAAAGCCTATGAGCTATAACGAGCAAGGTTTTACCCTCTGTTAACGCGTTTATTGACTTCTGTAATTTACTTTCATTTTCGGGGTCACAAAATGCTGTTGCCTCATCAAGAATAACAATTGGCGCATTTTTAAGTATCATTCTTGCAATAGCTATTCGTTGTTTTTCACCACCGGACAATTTGTTTCCCGCGTCACCTGCTTGTGTATCATAACCATATTCAAGCTTATCAATAAAGTCATCACAACAAGCCGCCTTTGCCGCAGCAAACACCTCGTCATCTGATGCGGCTAGATTACCAATACATATGTTTTCTTTAATTGAACAGTTGAATAAATAATTGTCTTGTGTAACGAAGCTGATAATATCCGTTAATTGTGACAACGGAATTTCTCGAATGTCATTGCCATCAATTAAAATTTTACCCTTATTGACGTCCCAGAACCGTGCTACCAGACGGGCAATGGTAGATTTTCCACCACCAGAGGGTCCGACTAACGCGCAAAAGCTCTTTTGAGGTATTCTCAAGTTAATTCCCGAAAATACGGGATTTTCTAAATCATTTGTATAAGAGAATACGACATCTTTAAGCTCTATATCATAAGAACTCAAATTCACTTTTTCATTTTTGTCGGATAGCTCTTTGATATTGAGCAAATTGTTAACATCATTTACCGCATACTCAATTGTTTTTGTTTCGTTGATATATGTCGTAAAATTCATCAAAGGAGAAACAATTCCCAATGACAATATCAAACAAATGCATAAATTCTCTGGTGACAATGTGCCTTGCCAATATAGCAACATACCAATAGGTAAAGTCCCTAAAAAAGTAGATGGTAATACCGCATTTCCAAAATTCATCAGCTTCCAAGTGCTTTGATACCATTTCATTGTATATTCCTTGAAGTTCTCAACAGCCTTTGTAAATTTTTCATAAGAGGTTGAAGATTGATTAAACGCTTTAATTACCTCAATACCCTCTGCATATTCTACGATTACACCGTTTACATAGTTGTTTGACTCCATATAGTCTGCGTATTGCTTATTAAAGTTTTTCATCATCATACCATATGCAATTAACGCAATCGGAACAGTTACAAGCATCGCAAGCGCCATACGCCAATCAATAGTGATGAGATATATAAAAACACCTAAAGGCAACAGAAAGTTCGAAATACATTCTGGAATCATATGAGCCAAAGGAAGTTCAATTGTTTCAACACGGTCAACAAGTACATTCTTCAGATGCCCGACAGATTTCCCAAGAACGACGCCTAATGGTGCTTTAAGCAATTTCTCAGCTAATTTCAAACGAATACTTTCCAAAATGGTGTATGCCGACATGTGAGAAAGTGTTGTCGAAATCCCATAAAACAAAAAACGTAAAGCATAGCTAATAATCGCGCCAACAAAATATGGAATGACAGTAGTGAGCGAAGAAACGCCACCGACAAACATAGTTATAATACGATATAAACACCAATATGGAATTAGTCCCATTCCGACACTTATAACTGCACATATAACCGAAAGGGTAATTTTGTCCTTACATTGAGTTGCAAAAGAAAAAACGGTCTTTATCCAATTTTCTTTTTTCATCAAAAATACCTCCTGCCTAAAAAATAAGAGTATCGGATTAGCAATGTCCGATACTCTTATTCTAAATACTTTAATTGACTGCTGCCACTCTGTGAAGTTTGGTTTTACTCCAATTAGATTTTTAATTTTCTGTACTCCATAGGTGTTTTTCCCATGGTTTTCTTGAAAGCTTCAGAAAACTTGCCGCAATTTGTATATCCAACCTCACCTGCGATTTCTGTAATAGGTTTATCGGTTTGTGACAACAATTTTGCAGCCAAATCCATACGATAGTTTTTCATAAATGTAAATATAGCCGCACCATATACGCCTTTGAAACAATTCTTCATAGCGGATACGGATATATCATACATTTTCGATAATTGTTCTATTGTATAGTGCTTATCTGGATTGGAGGTCATCAATACCACAATATCTTTTATCTTTTCCACTTGTGTTTTGTAAAAATACTGGCGCTCTTGTCCATCTTTATCTATATCAACCGTTTTCAAGAACAAAAGCAATTCTAATACTTTTATCCTAAAATACTCGTTTCTTATCGTCTTTGGCAAATTATATAATTCAGAAAAAATATGCTCAATGGAACTTTCCGCGCGTATAATAAATGGCTTTTTCATTTTGAAGTCATTTGAAAGCGTATATAAATGAATTTTGAACATTTCAAATAATGATTTCACTTCTAATGAAACATTGTTTAATGAAATCACTATCGTTATTCCATGAAAATGACTCAAAGGAAAACGGCAATTCTTATTCTTACGCCCCATATTATCTATCATCAAATCCCCTGATGATAGATACGAATATGCGCCATTATCAAATTCCCATTCAATCCGTCCTTCTCTGCAATGTTGAATTTCTAACAAATTTGGATTTGAATGATCTCGGGCAGGTGCGTTTTTAATGCGAAAATCATTATAATGCAAAGTTATTCCGTCAAAAACAGAATATGCTGTTATCGTCCCATCTCCCGTATCGTTGCATACACGATAAATAGAGCAATCTTCATCTTTGCAGATTAATTGAGCATTTCGTTGTTTATATAATTGTTCCGTTCCCATCTGTATCACCTCTATTCATAGAAAAAATTACGAAACCCATTTGATATGTATAATATCTTATCCGTCAACCCTCGAAGATAATATAAACGATGGATTGCTTGTAATGCCAGTTAGGTTCCGCTAACCATATCCTAAAAAATTTGATTCCGCATTACAACCAAGCATCATTTATTATTATATATATAAATCGGATTTTTCACCACTCCACATAGTTTGAAATTGCTCCAAACGGTTTTTATTTTCTTCTACATTCACTTATTGAGAGTTTTACTATGAAGATAGGAGAGTGCGGGTACGCCCGCAATCGAAAAGAAGTACAACGCTCATAAGCAAAAAGCCGAAAACAGGCAGAAGTGTGATGCCTGTTCCGACAGACCTTTCCGCCTCCTCCGGCTTTTTCGCCCTCTTGCTGATATTAAAATTTACCGGGACTCCTATTCCAATAATAGCTTTATATCCATTTTGGCGCCCGCCTTTTGATAATCGTTTTATACCCGATTCATCCCTATTTTGACCGTTAATTCTTTTTCCGCTTGGTCGGAAGCTTCCGCCGAATACCCTAAAGCAACGCTGCCGATTGGCTTAAACCCTTCCGGAACCGCAAGCCTCTTTTGCAATTCAGCGTCTGATCCTGCGCAAACTGCCGCTCCCCAAAGAAAAACACTGCTGATCCCCTTATCTGTCGCCGCCAGCATCATGTTTTCAAGAATGCAGCCTGTATTTGCATATTCAATTCCGGGCATCGCCGCACCCTTGGAAGAAACGAGGACTACCGTTGGCGCGCCATAGAGCGGATCAGTATCCATATTAATAGCTTTAGCAACGCCTGCAGAAATATCTTTCAATATTTCCTTGTTCTGAATGACAGTAAGATGCAGCGAGTCGTACTTCCCCATACCAACAGGCGCCGCACAGCCAGCCGCCAATATGGTGTTTAGCACATCGTCAGGGATTTGATCTTGCTTATAAGCCCGAGTCGATTTTCTCCGTGCAATCGCTTTCATGGTTTCCAATTAAATCACCTCTTTGTAATATTTAATATTACAACTATAGCGCATGCATTTTGTAATGTCAATACTTACAATTGACTTTTGTAATCATTTTTATTACAATGGCCATGAGGTGATTTTTATATGCGCGTCAGCACACAATTTCCTATCGCGGTCCATTCCTTAATGATACTGGCTTATTCACCCGAAATACGGGTTACAAGTGATTTGATCGCGGAAAGCGCCGGTTGTAATGCCGTTATTGTTCGTAATATATTTTCTAAACTGAAAAAAGCAAGCCTCATTTCCGTAAACAGAGGCACAGGCGGAACAGTGCTTGCAAAGCCACCAGAGGAAATATCCATTTGGGACATCTACACTGCGGTTGAGTCGCCCAAAACAGATGAGCTATTTAAGTTTCATGAGAACATGTCCAAAACATGTCCGGTAGGAAGCCATTTTCATGGTATTCTTATTTCACATTTAGATAAAGCGGTGGAGGCTATGAAAATAGAATTATCAGGCGTCACTTTAGCGGCTTTAGTCAATGAATTAAAAGACAATGTGAATCAGAACACAGATTAATCACTGTTACAAGCTGTCCACAGCAGCCTGCAGCTGCTTCATGGCCTTCTCCAGAACGCTGCGGGGGCAGGCCGCGTTCAAACGCATGTGCCCTTCCCCTCCGCTTCCGAAGGAAATCCCGCTGTTCATACCCAGGCGAGCCTTTTGTATCATAAAAGCGTTAAGCTCTTCATCGCTCATACCCAAGGCCCGGCAGTCAAGCCAGATAAGATACGTACTCTCTGGAATATTAGGCTTGATAGCCGGGATATACCTTGCGCAATAATCATGCACAAACCGAAAGTTGCCCTCCAGATAGCGCAGCAGCTGCTCCAGCCATTCCCCGCCGTGCCGGAAGGCCGCCTCCATAGCCACCACGCTGAAGCTGTTGTTCCGCATTATATCAAGATTACGCCAAAATTTCTCAAAGCTCTCTTTGTATTCACGGTTGGGGAATACTACCGCGGAAGCCTGCAGACCCGCAAGGTTAAAGGTCTTTGTGCCGGAAATACAGGTAATGGTGTTGGCCGCTATCTCAGGTGTAAGTGTTGCCGTCGGGATGTGTTTATTGCCCCAAAGCACCAAATCAGAATGTATCTCGTCTGAAACAATGGGTACGCCATAACGAGTGCAAAGCTCACACATCCTCATAAGCTCCTCCCGCTCCCACACCCGGCCTACAGGGTTGTGGGGGCTGCACAGGATAAATAAGCCGGGCTTTTTCTCCAGCGCCTGCTCAAATTTTTCAAAGTTTACGCAGTAACAGCCGTCCTTTTCAGTCAGCGGGGCGTTCAGCGGTACTCTGTCCCAAGCAAGAATTGTCTCTTCAAATTCCGGATAGACAGGCGTTTGGATAAGTATTCTGTCTCCCTTTTTCGAAAACCGCTTAACAATAACCGAAAGCGCAGGCACAACGCCGGTACAGAAGCTTATCAATGACCGGTCGATCATCCAGCCGTTGCGTTCAAGCTGCCAGTCGCATATCGCCTCAAAATAAGTATCCGGGCGGGAGGTATAACCGAATATACCTTGCCGCGCCTTATCCGCCAATGCATCAACAATTGGCTGCGCGGTTCTAAAATCCATATCAGCCACCCAAAGTGGAATAATATCCTTAACACCAAACTTTTTTACAATCTCGTCATATTTTGCCGAATGGCCGCCGCGGCGGTCAATAACCTCGTCAAAATCATAATGCATCGCCTGTCACCTCTCATAATTATCTTTTTTCTATCATACTACAGTTTTCATCGAAGCTTCTCCCGGCTTATCCCAAGCAGCGTCAAGAAGGCTTGTTTGCAGGGCAGTGTCCGCATAGTCGTCAAGCATAGCCATATACGCGCGATATCCGCCCGCCAGGTTTTTCACCTTGTCCACACCGTTTTGCGTCAGTATGCGCTGGGCGATATATCCCCTTAAGCCTATCTGACAGGTCAAGTATATTTCTTTTTTTAGCTTAAGCCAGCTTAATTCCTCTCTGAGACTGTCCAAAGGAATATTAATAAAACCGGGGATATGTCCTTGTTTATACTCGTCAGGGCTGCGTACATCCACACAGTAGGCGTTCCGGGGCAGCTTCATCACATCAGAGGCATAGAAGGGGATCATCCGGCCTTCCAATATGTTCCCCGCTACGTAGCCCGCCATATTTACCGGGTCCTTCGCCGTGGAAAACGGCGGCGCGTATGCCAGCTCCATTTCCTGTAAGTCATATACGCTAAGCCCGAAGCGGATGGCATTGGCAATACTGTCAATACGCTTGTCCACACCTTTTCCTCCTGTGATCTGAGCTCCCAATATCTTTCCCTCGTGTGTAAACAGCAGCTTTATAGCCATCATATCGCCTCCGGGATAATATCCCGCGTGAGACGCTGAATAAGTGAAGGATTTAAGGTATTTGATCCCCTCCGCCTTAAGCGCTTCCTCTTTAAGACCCGTAACGGCAACAGCCATATCAAAAAATTTCATTATGGACGTACCTTGGCTGCCTGCGTAACTTACTTCCCTGCCGCTGATATTATCGGCTGTGATCCTCCCTTGCTTGTTAGCTGGAGAAGCCAGCGGAATTATTACCTTCCTGCCGCTGACAATATGCTTTACAGACGCGGCGTCGCCTAAAGCGTATACATCCTTAACAGAGGTTCTCATAAATTCATCTACAATTATTTCTCCCCGCTGCCCCAGCTCAATTCCCGAGTCTTTTAAGAACCCTGTAGACGGAGAGATTCCGATACTAATTATCACCATATCCGCCGAAAGCTCGGTTTTGTCGTCAAGCAGGACGCTCTTGGAGGTTATTTCCTCGCATTTGCTGCCCAATGCCAGCCCTACGCCCTTTGAACGTACATAATTATGCACCTCGTGGCACATATCCATATCCATAGGGGGCATAATATGGGAGGCAGCTTCCACAATTGTTACGGTGATTCCCCTCTTGGCGATATTCTCAGCCATTTCCATGCCGATAAAGCCTCCGCCGACAACTACGCAGGTTTTAGGCTTGGCCTGCTCTATGTATTTTCTTACAGCGACTATATCCGGAATATTACGAACCGTAAATACATTGCTCCCCTCAATGCCCGGCAGCTTCGGACGAATGGGCGACGCCCCAGGGGAAAGCGCGAGCTTGTCATAGCCTTCTTCATAAAGCTCGCCTGTAATATGGTTTTTAACCTTGACAGTTTTGTTTACGGTATCTACAGAAATCACTTCCTGGTTGACCCTTACATCCACATTAAACCTTCCCCGAAAGCTTTCAGGAGTTTGCAGCAGCAGAGTCTCCTTGCTGTGGATAACACCTCCAGCGTAATACGGCAGCCCGCAGTTCGCGAAGGAGATATTCGAGTCCTTCTCAAATAATACTATGTCGGCAAATTCATCATTTCTGCGCAGACGGGCGGCCGTTCCGGCTCCGCCCGCTACCCCGCCTACTATAACCACCTTCATCGGTATTCCCTCCTATTTATATGTTGAAGTACAGCATTACAAATAATGGGGCGTTCTTGGCGTGAGGATTTCCGAACCATTCTCTGTGATCAGCACCATATCCTCAATATTAAACCCGCCTACGCCAAGTATATAACAAGGCACCTCAATCGCCAATACCATACCGGGCTCTAAAACGCGCGCCTCGGTAGGATTTATGTACGGCGCCTCAGCGGTAGCCGGCCCCATACTGATACTATGTCCCAAATGTCCTCTCCTGTAGGCGGGATAAGCCTGCTTCACATATGAAAACCCGATGTCGAACAGCTCACACATAGGCATTCCCGGCTTTGCCGCGCCGATCATTCTGCGCTGCGCTTCATACAGCCTGTCCTTTAATTTTAAGAGCTCTGTATCGGCCCCCTCCATTACCCAGCCTCTGGAGGTATCGGTAGTGTAAAAGTCAAACGCCGCGTTGACTCCGCCATCAAACTTAACCACATCTCCCCGGGCGATTTCGCGGTTTTCCGGCAACCCCAGCCGGGCCCCGTTAGAACCGGTTGAGAACATTGACCAGGCGCTGGGCGCGCAAATCCCTGATGCTATTACGTTCCTTTTGAAGCATTCGGACATTTCCCTCTCCGATACCCCTACCGAGACGATTTTGCTTACCTCAGTAAATGCATCGTCGGCGACCCGGCACAAGCTTCGGAACATCTGTATTTCCTCCTGGGTTTTAACGCTGCGGGCATAGACGAAAAACTCGCTGATATCTACAAACGCCGCTTCCGGCAATTTATTCTTCAAGGCTTGATAATAATCCGCAGGCAAATAAGAAAGCTCAACGCCCAATGTTTTATTGGACAACCCCAACTCGCCCACCGTCCTCAGCAGCACATCCATTGAGCTTTCCATAGCGGAAGGGTCGGGATACAAAACGCCTTCGGCAATTTCCTCCCATTGCTTAACGCCTACCCAGGTATCAT
>Ga0153921_1001186_pt1 | contig 12090 bp, 9 predicted proteins | sample TSNJ005MetaG_FD_104691 | JGI IMG/M metagenome (GOLD analysis project Ga0153921, IMG submission 104691) | Attine ant fungus gardens microbial communities from New Jersey, USA - TSNJ005 MetaG | ecosystem: Host-associated > Fungi > Mycelium > Unclassified | place: USA: New Jersey, Brendon T. Byrne... | reverse complement strand
GACTGGGTCTACCGCGAGCACGAACACGCGGTGTTCACCATGACCATCCACCCCGACGTGTCCGGGCGCCCGCAAGTGCTGCTGATGCTTGAGCGGCTGATCGAACACATCCAGAGCCATGCCGGCGTGCGCTTCGTCACCTTCGACGAAATCGCCGATGACTTTATCCGCCGCCAACCACGTACCTGACACCCGTACCTAAACCCTGGCCAACCTCCCGAGGCGCGATTCATGTCTATCTACAACAAGCTTGATCTGACTGGCTGGAAACCCCGGCAACTGACGCCCAAGGAAGTGCGTTTCGCCACCTGGATCGCGTTTTTTGCCTGGGTGTTTGCGGTGTATGACTTCATCCTTTTCGGCACCTTGCTGCCGGAAATCGGGCGGTACTTTAACTGGGGTGAAGTGGAGCAAGCGGAGATTGCGACATGGGTGGCGGTAGGCACCGCCGTGGTCGCGCTGGCCATCGGTCCGATCGTGGACAAACTGGGTCGGCGCAAAGGGATTATTTTCACCGTGGCCGGTTCGGCGATCTGCTCGGCGCTCACCGCCATTGGTGGTGCGTGGGGCAAGTCTTCGCTGATCCTGATCCGTTCGCTGGGCGGCCTGGGGTATGCCGAGGAAACCGTCAACGCGACTTACTTGAGCGAACTGTACGCGGCTTCCGATGATCCAAAACTGGCCAAGCGTCGCGGCTTTATCTACAGCCTGGTGCAGGGCGGCTGGCCGGTGGGCGCGTTGATCGCGGCGGGTTTGACCGCGCTGTTGCTGCCGGTGATTGGCTGGCAGGGGTGCTTCGTGTTTGCGGCGATCCCGGCGATTGTCATCGCGGTCATGGCGCGCAAGCTCAAGGAAAGCCCGCAGTTCCAGATTCACCAGCGCATCAGCGAGCTGCGTAAAAGCGGCGCGGTGAAAGAGGCGCAAAACGTCGCCGTGACCTACGGCGTGGACTATGACGAACACAGCAAGGCCGGCCTCAAGGCCGCATTCCGTGGCCCGGCCCGCCGTGCAACCCTGGTGATCGGTGCGGCGCTGCTGCTCAACTGGGCGGCGATCCAGGTGTTCAGCGTGCTGGGTACGTCGGTGATCGTCAGCGTGCACCACATCTCGTTCGAGAACTCGCTGATCATCCTCGTGCTGTCGAACCTGGTGGGTTACTGCGGCTACCTCAGCCACGGCTGGATGGGCGACAAGATCGGCCGGCGCAATGTCATCGGCCTGGGCTGGATGCTCGGCGGGCTGTCGTTTGCCGGGATGCTGTTTGGCCCGAGCAACATGGCGATGGTGGTGGGGCTGTACAGCCTGGGCCTGTTCTTCCTGATCGGGCCGTACTCGGCGGCGCTGTTTTTCATCAGTGAAAGTTTCCCCACCAGCATCCGGGCTACCGGTGGCGCGATTATCCATGCCATGGGGCCGATTGGTGCGGTGGTTGCCGGGTTCGGCGCGACCCAGGTGTTGTCGGCGGGGAGTGACTGGCAGACCGCTGCGCTGTGGTTTGGCGCAGTGCCGTGCTTCCTCTCCGGTGCGTTGATGTTTGCCGCGCGCCACGTGCGTCCGGAAACCGTCCAGTAAGGAGTTGTTTCGATGAGTCGTAAAGTTGCATTGATTACCGGTGCCGCCAGCGGCATCGGCCAGGCCCTCGCGGTGGCGTATGCCCGCAGCGGCGTGGCGGTGGTGGGTGGGTATTACCCGGCCGATCCCCATGACCCGCATCACACGGTTGCGCTGGTGGAAGAGGCGGGCGGTGAATGCCTGATGTTGCCGCTGGACGTGGGCGATACAACCTCGGTGGATAACCTGGCGGCGCAGGCGGTCCAGCACTTCGGTCGCCTCGATTACGCGGTGGCCAACGCCGGTTTGTTACGCCGTGCGCCACTGCTGGAAATGACCGACGAGCTGTGGAACGAGATGCTCAACGTCGACCTGACCGGGGTGATGCGCACCTTCCGGGCGGCATCCCGGCACATGCATGAAGGCGGTGCGCTGGTGGCGATTTCGTCGATTGCCGGTGGCGTGTATGGCTGGCAGGAGCACGCGCACTATGCGGCGGCCAAGGCCGGCGTGCCGGGGTTGTGTCGGTCGCTGGCGGTGGAATTGGCGCCGTTGGGGATTCGTTGCAACGCGGTGATTCCGGGGTTGATCGAGACGCCCCAGTCGCTGGACGCGAAGAACTCCCTCGGGCCGGAAGGGCTGGCGAAAGCCGCGCGGGCGATTCCGCTGGGCCGAGTCGGGCGGGCGGATGAAGTGGCGTCCCTGGTGCGGTTTTTGACCAGTGAGGAGTCGAGCTACCTGACCGGGCAGAGCATTGTGATTGATGGTGGCTTGACCGTGCGCTGGCCGGACTAACCCCCAGTTTTAAGCCGGACTCGCTCCAAATGTGGGAGCGGGCTTGCTCGCGAATGCGGTGGATCAGTTCCGCATGTATTGGCTGGCACTCCGCTTTCGCGAGCAAGCCCGCTCCCACATTTTTGACCGCGTTCGCCGTTTGATTATTTCAGGAGTTCACCATGCCCCAACTCGCTAACCGCCGTGCCGTGATCACCGGTGCCGGCAGCGGCATCGGCGCCGCCATCGCCCGTGCCTACGCCGTCGAAGGCGCGCGCCTGTTGCTGGCCGACCGCGATGCCGCCACCCTCGCCGAAACCGCCATCACCTGCCGCAACCTCGGCGCCGAAGTCCTCGAGTGCGTGGCCGATGTCGGCACCGTCGACGGCGCCCAGGCCAGCGTCGATGCCTGCGTCACCCACTACGGCGGCATCGACATCCTGGTCAACAACGCCGGCATGCTGACCCAGGCCCGTTGCGTCGACCTGACCCTGGACATGTGGAACGACATGCTGCGCGTCGACCTCACCAGCGTGTTCGTCGCCAGCCAGCGCGCCTTGCCTCACATGATCGCCCAGCGCTGGGGCCGGATCATCAACGTCGCCTCGCAACTGGGGATCAAGGGCGGCGCCGAGTTGACGCACTATGCGGCGGCCAAGGCCGGCGTGATCGGCTTCACTAAATCCCTGGCCCTGGAAGTGGCCAAGGACAACGTACTGGTCAACGCTATCGCACCCGGGCCTATCGAAACGCCATTGGTAGGCGGCATCAGCGACACCTGGAAACGCGCCAAGGCCGCCGAGTTGCCCCTGGGTCGTTTCGGCCTGGCGGACGAAGTCGCGCCGACTGCCGTGCTGCTGGCCAGCGAGCCGGGCGGCAATCTGTTCGTCGGCCAGACCCTTGGCCCGAACTCCGGCGACGTCATGCCATGAGCGGGTACTAAGCATGTGCGGACTTTGCGGCCTGCTGGGCGAAGACCTGCACTGGAGCGATCCCTTGGGCGATGAATTGCCGCGCCGACGCGAACGTCTGCGCCGAATCGCGGCGATCAACCAGGTGCTGGCGGTGTTCCGGCTCAAGGTCGAAGACTTCCAGGGCGCGTCCTATCTGCTGCTGGGCGCCACCGGCAAACAGGAACTGGCCAGCGGCCTGGATCAATTGTGGCGGGCGGCAGAGACCATGCTCGGTCGACCGCTGGACCCGTTGGACCCGCGCCTGCTCGATCATCTGGAACTGTAGGAGCCCGGCTTGCCGGCGATGGCGTCCTTGATATCGCCATCGCCGGCAAGCCGGACTCCTGCAGGGGCATCATTGAGGTAGAACTATGAGCATCGCGCTAAACGTCATCACCGGCTTCCTCGGCAGCGGCAAGACCACCTTGCTCAAGCGCCTGCTGCAAGGTGAAAGCCTCGGCGACACAGCGTTGCTGATCAATGAGTTCGGCGACGTCGGCATCGACCACCTGCTGGTGGAGGAAGTCGCACCCGACACCGTACTGCTGCCCAGCGGCTGCGTGTGCTGTTCGATTCGCGGCGAGTTGAAAGACGCCTTGCTCGGCCTGTTGCAGCGTCGTGAGCGGGGCGAGATTCCGCCCTTCAAGCGGGTGATCCTGGAAACTACCGGCCTGGCCGACCCGGCGCCAATCCTCGCCACGTTGAACAACGACGTGCAACTGCGCGGGCGCTTTCATATCGGCCTGGTGGTGACGCTGGTGGACGCCAGCCACGCCGCCCTGCAAGAGCGCCTGCACCCGGAATGGCTGGCGCAAGTGGCCGCTGCCGATCGCCTGCTGTTGAGCAAGACCGACCTCGTCGAAGACTGTGGCCCGTTGCGCTTGCACTTGCAGGCACTGAACGCCGGTACGCCGATCCTCAATACCTGCGATATCGACAGCGGTGAACAACTGCTGCTTGGCGAAGGCCTGCGCAGTGCCGAGCCCGCTGCAGAAGTCCGCCGCTGGAAACTCCATCAAACCACCGCCGCCAACCATGGCGCTGCGCAAGTCTGCTGCCTGATCTTCGATCAGCCGCTGGATTGGGTCGGTTTCGGGGTCTGGTTATCGATGCTGTTAAGATGCCACGGCGAACGTATTCTTCGCGTCAAAGGACTGCTCAACGTGAACGCCAGTAACGCTCCCATCGTCATTCATGGCGTGCAGCATTGCCTGCATGCCCCGGTTCACCTGCCTGCCTGGCCGGGGACCGATCGGCAATCGCGCCTGGTGTTTATCCTGCGCGGGCTCGACCCGGCTCTGCTGCGGCGCTCCTTTGAAGTGTTCTCCAGAAGGTTCGCCGCATGATCACGCTTCGCGTCCTCGGCACCTCGGTGACCTTGCTCGAAACCTTGCGTGTGCGAGCGGAAAAAGAGCTGGGCATTCGCCTGGTGTACCAGGTGCATGATGTCGAGCAGGCCCAGCGCATTGCGGTGATGCAACCTGACAGCTACGACCTCTACGACCAGTGGTTTCACAACGTCGATTTCGTGTGGCCGGCGCGGGCGATCCAGCCGATCGACACCCGGCGCATCGCGCTGTGGCACGAGATCAACGACCTGCCCAAGCGCGGACGCTTGTCCGCCAACGACCGTCTGGGCAGCGGCAGTGTGCCCAGCGAGCGTCTCTTCGTGCAGCACGACGGCAGCCTCGGCAGCACCGTCACCGAACGCATCAGCATGCTACCCCTGACCCACAACGCCGACAGTTTCGCCTACCGCCCCGAGCGCCTGCCCGAAGGGTTCAACCGCGGCAACGAGAGTTGGGGCTGGTTGCTGGACCCGGCCTGGGGCGCACGCACTGCGTTGCAGAGCGACGCCGCCATCGGCGCCCTCGACGCGGCGCTGGCCGTGCAAGGCGCGGGCCTCGCGAGCTTCAAGGACATCGGCAACATGAGCATCGAAGAGATCGATGTACTGGCCGATATCCTGGTGCGTAAACAGAAGGAAGGCCACTTCGCGGCGTTCTGGTCCGATGACGAGGAAGCCGCGCAACTGATGCTCAGCCCGAGCATCGATATCCAGAGCCTGTGGTCACCGACCCTGATGCGCCTGCATCGGGCCGGGGTCAAATACCGCCTGGCGGTGCCCCGTGAAGGCTATCGCGCCTGGTTCGGCGGGTTGTCGCTGTCGCGCCATGCCAAGGGCCCGGTGCTGGATGCGGCCTATGCCTACCTCAACTGGTGGCTGTCCGGCTGGCCGGGTGCGGTGATGGCGCGCCAGGGTTATTACATCGGCAACCCGGCTCGCAGCCGTGATCACCTGAGCAGTGCCGAATGGGACTACTGGTACGCCGGGCTGCCCGCCCGGGAAGAGCTGTTGGGCAGCGATGGCTTGCCGCTGATCGATGTGGGTGACGTGCGCGACGGCGGCTCCTATGAACAGCGCATGGGGCATATCGCGGTGTGGAACTCGGTGATGGATGAGCACAACTATCTCGTGCGGCGTTGGGGGGACTTCATGCGGGCGCGAACGTCGTAACGGCAGCCTGTCGCCAAATTAATGACATATAAACTCCCGTATTTATTGGGTGCACTTCTTCTCTTGCGCAGCTAATCTGGATAATTCAAATATCCCTGTAAAAAGGATATTTATTTGACGCCGGTTCAGCTGTCGCGAGGGACGCGTATGACGAAGGGACGTTTCGGCTGGAGGGGGCAGGCGCTGCCAGAGGGCAACAGAATGAGGTGGCGCCATACGTTTCAAACCCGGATTGCCGGGGTGCTGGCGCTGCTGTTGCTGGTGGTCGTGGCGGCGGTGTATTTCGCGGTGAAGACCGCCACCAATCGCGCCGTGGAAAACCAGGCCCAGGTGCAGCTGGAAACCGGCAGCCAGGTGTTCGAACGCCTGCTCGACCTGCGTGGCCGGCGCCTGCAATACGGCTTGAACTGGCTGACGGCGGACCTGCCGTTTCGCCAGGCTGTCGCCGATGGCGAGCCCGACGCGATTCTCGCGACCCTGCGCCGGCATGGCACCGGCCTGAGTTCCAGCGAGGTATTTGTGCTGGGGCTCGACGGCCGCGTGATGGTCAGCACGTTACCGGCGCTGACGTCCGGCCAGGCCTTTCCCTATAACGATGCCTTGCGCCAGGCCCGGCGCAGCGGCCTGCAAATGTTGATCGTGGCCCTGGATGGCCGGCCTTTCCTGCTGGTGCAACAGGAAGTCGTCGACCCCGCGCCGATCGCCCGTGTCGCCATGGGCTTTCCGATGGACGAAATCTTTGCCAGTGAATTGCGCTCCATGAGCAACCTGGAAGTGTCGTTCATCAGCGCGCAGCATGGTCAGCCCGGCGAATTGTTCAGTACTCAGCCCGAGGCGCTACAGGCGTCGATTGCCAGCGACCTGCAGGGCGCGTACATCAACCCGGTGGCGCAATTGAACCTGTTCCACGGCCAGCGCTATCTCAGCCAGGTGCTGCCGTTGGGCAACACGGCAGACGGTGGCGAGGTCCGGGTGCTGCTGCAAAGCCCGCTGGACCACGCCCTTGAATCCTTCGCGCCGCTGGACCGGCAATTTCTCGCGATCGCCCTGGTGGTGCTGCTGGTGTCGCTCGCGGGTGCGTTGTTTCTGGCGCGGCGGGTTTCACGCCCACTCAATGCGTTGGTGCAGGCGGCCGAACGCATCGGGGCCGGTGACTATCGCACACCGGTACAGGTGCGCAGCCACGATGAGTTCGGCCTGCTGGCCCAGGCCTTCAACGCCATGCAAACCGGGATCGCGGTACGCGAGCGACAACTGGCCCACAACGCCTTGCACGACCCGCTCACCGGCCTGCCTAACCGCGCGCTGGCCATGGAACGCCTGGGCAGCGCCATCAGCGCTGGCCGGCCGGTGGTGTTGCTGTACCTGGGGATTGAAAACTACCGGGTGATCAACGAAGGCTACGGCCCGGAAGGCGTGGAAGAAATGCTCCGCGAAGCCAGCCGCTGCCTGCTGTCGAGCCTGTCGGCCAGCGACACCGCCGCGCGCATCACCGGCAGCGAGTTTTTGCTGCTGCTGGAAAACACCGCGATCGACCGCGCGGTGGCCCTGGCTGACCGCTTGTATGGGCTGCTCACCGAACCCCAGCGCATTGGCGGCGATGAATTGCGCCACGAAGTGAGCATCGGCATCGCCGCCTACCCGGCCGACGGCCAGCAGGTTGAAGAGCTGATCAGCCGCGCCGCGATTGCCCGCCACGATGCGGCAGCGCTCCCGGGTTACTTGCAGATCTACCAGCAGGACCGCGACCTCGCCCATCAACGCCAGATCAGCCTGATTCGTGACCTGCGCCGGGCGCCGACGGAGGGCGAGTTGTACCTGTGTTACCAGCCCAAGCTCGACCTGCACCATGGCCATGTGCGCCAGGCCGAAGCGCTGTTGCGCTGGCAGCACCCGACCCTGGGCCTGGTGTCGCCGGCCGAGTTCATTCCCCTGGCCGAGCGCACCGGCAGCATGGGCAGCCTGACCCAGTGGGTGATCGAAGAAGCCATTCGCCAGCTGGCCGAGTGGGCGGTGCGCGGGTTGGAGGTGCAGTTGTCGGTGAACATCTCGGTGGATGACCTGGCCGATGACGGCCTGGCCCTGCGGGTGACCGAGTTGCTGGCGCACTACCGGGTATCGGCCCGGCAACTGATTTTCGAAATCACCGAAAGCGCGATCATGCACAACCCGGCCCAGGCCCTCAGCGTGCTGGAGCAACTGCGCGCTTGTGGCATCAGCCTGTCGGTGGATGACTTCGGCACCGGCTATTCATCCCTGGCGCAACTGCAACGCCTGCCGGTGCAGGAATTGAAGATCGACCAGTCGTTTGTGCGCAACCTCGACAGCACTTCCGGCGACGGCGTGATCGTGCGCTCGACCATCGAAATGAGCCACAACCTGGGGCTCAAGGTGGTGGCCGAAGGGGTGGAGTTCGAGCCCAGCCTCAAGCTGCTCAAGCTCTGGAAGTGCGACACGGCCCAAGGCTATCTGATCAGCCGGCCGTTGAATGCCATGGCGTTTGAGATGTGGATGCGCCGCGAGCGCGTGCCGGTCTAGGGCGTCGGTGGCTGCACCGACGCCGGTCTTTCAGTGTTCCACCGTTGCATCGACCAGGGTTTGCAACCGTTCCCACAAGCCTTCGACGTGGTGGCGCTCCGTCCCCAGCGCGCCAATGGACACGCGTACCATCCAGCGCGCGTCGAGCACGGCGGGGGTGACGTAGGCGCTGCCTGAATGGTTGAGCTTTTCCGCCCAGGCCCGGGTGTAGTTATCCAGCGCCTCACCATCAAGGCCTGGTGGCTCGTGGCGAATGCACAAGGTTTGCAGGGTAACGGCGGCTACCAGTTTCCAGTGTTTGCTGCCTTCAATCTGTTCTGCCAGCCAGCGGGCATTCGCCAGGTCACGCCGCAGCCGGGCCTGCAGGCCGCTGACGCCTTGCTCGCGGATCAGGAACCACAGCTTCAGCGCGCGGAACCGGCTGCCCAGGGAGATCCGCCAGTCGCGGTAGTTCCTGACCTGGCCGTCAGCCTTGGACTGTAGATAGCTGGGGTTGGTGGTCATGATGCGAATCAAGTGCTCGGGGTCGCGTACAAAGTACACCGAGCAATCAAACGCCGCCCCCAGCCATTTGTGAGGGTTGAGGACCAGCGAGTCGGCGTTCTCGATGCCGTGCCACAGCGCGCGGCATTCCGGGAGGATCATCGCGGCCCCGGCCATGGCTGAGTCGACATGCAACCACAGGCCGTGGCGTTGCGTCAGGGCGCCGATGGCTTCCAGGGGGTCGATGGCCATGGCTGCCGTTGTGCCGGTGGTCGCAATCACCACACAGGGTCTGTTCCCGGCAGCCAGGTCTTGTTCGATTGCCCGCTCCAATGCATGCGGTGACATTGCATTGTGTTCGTCGGTTGCCACGGTACGGATATTGTTCTGGCCGAACCCCGCCAGGATCGCGGCCTTGTTCACTGAACTATGGGCGTGGGCCGAGGTGTAGACGATCAAGGGGGCGCCGCTGTTTTGCAGGCCATCGTGCATCAGCGCGTAGTGGGAGCTGCGTTCGCGGGCGCTGATCAGCGCCACCAGGGTGGAGGTCGAGGCCGAGTCCTGGATCACTCCGCTCCAGTTGGCGCTCAGGCCGATCATGTCGCGCAGCCAATCGGTGGTGACTTCCTCGATTTCGGTCAGGGCCGGGCTCGATTGCCACGACAATCCCACCACGCCCAGGCCGGTACTCAAGCAATCGCCGAGGACGGAGGACAGTTCCACATTCGACGGGAAGAACCCGAAGAAGCTTGGATGCTGCCAATGCAACAGACCGGGCATGATCAGTGTTTCGACGTCGCCCATGATCTGTTCGAACGGTTCGGCTGTCTCAGGCGGGCTGGCCGGCAATGCGGACCTGATTTCGCCCGGGGCCGTGGTGGGTTGCACACCGCGTTGCTCGATGTTTTGTCGATAGTCTGCAATCAGGTCGATCATGGCGTGGCCATGTCGGCGGAATTCTTCAGGTGTCATATCAGGGTGTCCGTCAGGAAGAGAAATAAAGGCGTTAGCACCAGAAGTAAAACGGCTGGCCAGTGATATAGCCGATAAACGACTGGATGCTGATGCGCTTGCCTGAATCGAAACCGCAAATGGCATGGGGACGGCGAGTATTGATAATCACCAGTTCGTTTTTCTGCGGCTGGATGCGCAGCGGTTTTTGCAAACGATCTTCGGGCAGTTCCGCCCCTTCGAAACGGATGACCTCGTCGTAGGTAAACGCCTCGGTATCCCAAATGACCAGTTCACCTCCGGAAGGGGGTACTTCGAGGTAAATATTCGCGCTGAATTGATGTTCCAGTTCGGCAATCGACAAGGGCAGGCAATCGACATGGGGGACTGTTTCGGAGAGGTGGGCTGTCTCCGGGAACATGGCGCGGATAATGCCGCAGAACATCGGCTGGCCCTGGAACGCCGCGGTTGTCGCACCTTCTGGCCACACCTGCCGGATATGCTCCATCAGTAGATGGATGGGTGGTTTGCGCGGGGCACAGAGGTCATCGATCACGCAGCGCATGTGGGTGGCGTCTGCGTAGTATTTCTGTTGCGAATAGCTGTCTGCGGCCTTGCCGTAGGTGGAGTTGAACGGTGTTCCCCAGCGATGGACACCATAGAAATGCTGGACAACTTTTCCGTGCTCATAGGTCTCGTGGTTATATTCCTGGAGCGTCGCCGTTTCGTTGATATGTTTATTTAGTACTTCGCTGGTTTGTTCATTCGCGTAGTCAGGTACCCGGATGGCAAGTATTTCTCCGCGAATAAGTTTTTCCAGGCTGAGTGTGTCGAGTTGCTCAAGCGCCAGGATCCCGGGCACCTGGCTATGCGGGACTGCAGGTATTGATTCAACGCTGTTGAGGTCCGTCATGATGAAAACTCCATGTTAGTTACAGCACGTCATATAGATAACGTTTGTTTGGCTGGGGATTTACTGGCGACAGTGAGCGTCGGATGGCGCAGGGCCAAAGTTGAGGGAAAGACTTTTGGGGAGGTATAGGACTTTTCCGAGTAAACTTTTAAATACATCGGCGCTATCGGATCGCTTTATTTCACGCATAAAAAAAGGCGGCTACCCACTTAGGTAGCCGCCTTTTTCTTACTGCCGGTTTTGCTTAATCCGGCAGTTTGAACGCCATCACATAGTCACCCTGCTTGGTGCCCAGGGAACCATGACCGCCGGCCATGACCAGCACGTACTGCTTGCCGTCCTTGCCGGTGTAGGTCATTGGTGTGGTTTGCGCGCCTGCCGGCAGGCGGCCTTCCCACAACTGCTTGCCGTTTTTCACGTCATAGGCACGCAGGTATTGGTCAAGGGTACCGCTGAGGAAGGACACGCCACCGGCGGTGGTGAAAGTCCCGCCCAGGCTTGGCACGCCCATGGTCAGTGGAATCGGAACCGGCGAGCTGTCACGCACGGTGCCGTTCTTGTGCATCCAGATGGTCTGGTGGTTGGTCAGGTCGACCGCGGCCACATAACCCCACGCCGGCGCCTGGCACGGCAGGCCCAGTGGCGACAGCATGGCTTCGAGGATCACACCGTATGGCGCGCCTTTGTTCGGCTGCACGCCTTCGGTTTCGCTGACACGCGGACCTTGCTTGGCAATGTCGGCGGCCGGGATCAGTTTCGATTTGAACGCCATGTAGCTTGGGTTCACGAACGCGATCTGGCGAACCGGGTCGACGGAAATGCCACCCCAGTCGAACACGCCGAAGTTACCTGGGTAAACGATCGAGCCCTGCAGCGACGGCGGGGTGAACGGACCGTCGTAGCGCATGGATTTGAAGTCAATCCGGCACAGCATCTGGTCGAACGGCGTCACGCCCCACATGTCACGCTCCTTGAGGGGCGGTGGCATGAAGTTCAGGTCGGACTTCGGTTGGGTCGGTGCGGTGTGATCGCCGGCCACTGCGCCTTGCGGTACAGGGATTTCATTGATCGGCACTACAGGCTGACCGTTCGAGCGGTCGATCACGTAGATGCTGCCTTGCTTGGTCGACGCCATCACCGCTTGCTTCACGCCGTCAGCGGTCTTGATGTCGATCAGCGAAGGCTGGCCGCCCACGTCCATGTCCCACAGGTCATGGTGAGTGAACTGGAAGGTCCACTTCACGTGGCCGCTGTCGATGTCCAGGGCAGTCAGGCCGGCGCTGTACTTCTCGGAGTCCGGAGTCCGGTCGCCGCCGTACTGGTCGGGCATCTGGTTACCCATCGGCAGGTAGAGCATGCCGAGTTTTTCGTCCACCGCGAACATCGACCACATGTTTGGCGAGTTGCGG
>Ga0153921_1001185_pt1 | contig 12094 bp, 9 predicted proteins | sample TSNJ005MetaG_FD_104691 | JGI IMG/M metagenome (GOLD analysis project Ga0153921, IMG submission 104691) | Attine ant fungus gardens microbial communities from New Jersey, USA - TSNJ005 MetaG | ecosystem: Host-associated > Fungi > Mycelium > Unclassified | place: USA: New Jersey, Brendon T. Byrne... | reverse complement strand
GGCCAGATCGTGGCTGCCGGACTGCTCACCGCGCTCGAAGAACTCGCAGCAAACGCACCCGAAAAGGCCCGAGTCCGCGCACTGCCCGTCGCCGGCGCTTTCCACACCCGCTTCATGGCACCTGCACAGGACGCCGTCGCAGCTGCTGCCGCCAAGATCACCCCGTCCGATCCGACGCGCACGCTGCTTTCCAACTCGGATGGCGCACCCGTCTCCTCGGGCGCCGACGCCCTCACCAAACTTGCCGCGCAGGTAACCCGCCCCGTTCGTTGGGACCTCTGCTCCGCGTCGTTGCGGACAGCAGAAGTCAGCGCGATCGTGGAACTCCCGCCGGCCGGAACCCTCGTCGGAATTGCCAAGCGCGAAATGCGTGGCACACCGACGGTGGCCCTCAAGAACCCGGAGGATATCTCCGCACTGTCCGAGCTGACCTAGCTCGGACGCCCACCCGGCCGATCAGCCCGAACGGCGGCCGGACGTTTCACCCCACCTCAATCGATCAAGAAGGGAGCCACACCAGTGGCCCACACTCAGGAAGAAATCATCGCGGAACTCGGCCAGATCGTGGAGGAGGTCACCGGTATCGAGCCTTCCGAGGTCACCGTTGACAAGTCCTTCGTGGACGACCTCGATATCGACTCCCTGTCCATGGTCGAGATCGCTGTTCAGACCGAAGACAAGTACGGCGTGAAGGTCCCCGACGAGGATCTCGCAGGCCTGCGCACCGTCGGCGACATCGTCGCGTACATCCAGAAGCTCGAAGCCGAAGGCGCCGAAGCCAAGAACGCAGAGTGAGCCGACCGTGACTTCCGCTTCTACCCGCAAAGGGAAATTCCCCGACATCGTCGTCACGAGCCTCGCGACGTCGACCTCGGTGGCTGGTGATGTGGATGGCACGTGGAAGGCGCTACTCGCCGGCGAAAGCGGCATCGGAATCCTCGATGACCCGTTCATCGACGAGTTCGACCTTCCCATTCGCATCGGCGGGCACCTGAAGGTTTCACCAGACGAGGGCTTGTCCCGCGTCGAAATTCGACGGATGAGCTGGGTGGAACGCCTTGCCCTCACGTTGAGTCGCACGGTCTGGAGCAACGCCGGCAGCCCCGAAGTCGATCAGGACCGCCTCGCGGTTGTCATCGGCACAGGACTCGGCGGCGGAGACACGCTCATCGACGCCGTCGACAAGCTCCGTGGCGGCGGATACCGCAAGGTGTCCCCGTTCTCGGTGCAGATGGTCATGCCCAACGGACCGGCCGCAACAGTCGGGCTCGAACTCGGGGCCCGCGGCGGCGTCATCACCCCGGTGTCGGCATGTTCGTCAGGTTCCGAGGCAATTGCTCACGCTCACCGCATGCTTGTCATGGGTGACGCGGACATGGTTGTGGCTGGTGGAGTCGAGAGCTTCATCGACGCGGTTCCGATCGCGAGCTTCGCCATGATGCGTGCAATGAGCACCAACAACGACAATCCGGCCGCAGCTTCACGTCCTTTCGACAAGGACCGCGACGGATTCGTCTTCGGCGAAGCCGGCGCACTGATGATCCTCGAAACCGAGGAACACGCAAAGGCACGCGGGGCCACCATTCATGCCCGCCTGCTCGGTTCCGGAATCACTTCGGACGGGTACCACATCGTGGCACCGCATCCGGAAGGCCTGGGCGCGGCGCGAGCCATGACCCGAGCAATCGAGATGGCCGGACTGACGAAGTCCGACATCAAGCACATCAACGCCCACGCCACTGCGACGCCGATCGGTGACATCGCAGAGGCAAAGGCAATCAACGCAGCGGTCGGCAATCACGCTGCGGTGTACGGCCCGAAATCCGCGCTGGGACACTCGATCGGCGCTGTCGGCGCCCTCGAATCAGTCCTCACGGTTCTGGCGGTGCGTGACGGGATCATCCCGCCCACGCTCAACGTTGACAGCCAGGATCCAGAAATCGATCTCGATGTCGTCAAGGGTGAACCCCGAACCGGCTCTTTCGATTTCGCACTGAACAACTCGTTCGGTTTCGGTGGGCACAATGTCGCGCTCGCCTTCGGTCGGGCCTAGCCCGAACCGCGGTTTGCACCTGTCCGCGGGTGTCGTTGCAACACAACGTCACCCGCGGACAACACCGACCTTTCGTTCCACCCAAGGCTCGTACTGAAGGAGGACGCGATGACCATCCTGGCCCCCGTGACAAAGTCCGAATCATCGACAGACCCGCGCGATCCTCTTGCGCGCCTGGAAAATCTGTTCGACCCCGGCACAACAGTGCCGCTCCACGCCCGTGACAAGTCCGGCGTGCTCGCTGCGTCCGGAAACATCGACGGCGTCCGCACCATCGCATACTGCTCCGATGCCACCGTCATGGGCGGCGCAATGGGTGTCGACGGTTGCAAACACCTCGTCAAAGCCATCGATACCGCCATCGAGGAAGAGTCCCCCATCGTGGGTCTCTGGCACTCCGGTGGCGCGCGTCTGGCTGAAGGCGTCGAAGCACTCCACGCAGTCGGACTGGTCTTCGAGGCCATGGTCCGTGCGTCGGGTCTCATACCTCAAATTTCCGTCGTGCTCGGCTTTGCCGCTGGTGGAGCCGCGTACGGTCCAGCCCTCACCGATGTCGTGATCATGGCGCCGGAAGGCCGAGTGTTCGTCACCGGCCCAGACGTAGTTCGCAGTGTCACCGGTGAACAGGTCGACATGGTGTCACTCGGCGGTCCGGACACACACACCAAGAAGTCGGGTGTCGCGCACATCGCCGCACACGACGAGGCCGACGCATTGCACCGCGCACGACGCCTGGTCTCGATGATGTGCGAGCAGGGCGAATTCGATCAGCGGGCAGCGGAACTCGGCGACAGCGATCTGCGCGCCATGATGCCTGCGTCCGCAAAACGTGCATACGACGTTCGTCCCATCGTTCACGAAATGCTCGACAACGTCGAAGGCGAGTCGAGCTTCGAAGAGCTGCAAGGCAATTACGCGCGGAGCATCGTCACCGGTTTCGGCCGGATGGCCGGACGCACGGTTGGCGTCATCGCGAACAACCCACTGCGACTCGGGGGGTGCCTGAACTCCGAAAGTGCAGAGAAGGCCGCTCGATTCGTGCGACTGTGCAACGCATTCGGCGTGCCGCTCGTAGTCGTCGTCGATGTTCCCGGGTATCTGCCTGGCGTGTCGATGGAGTGGGAAGGCGTGGTTCGGCGCGGCGCGAAGTTACTTCACGCCTTCGCCGAGGCGACTGTCCCCCGCGTCACCGTTGTCACTCGAAAGATCTACGGCGGCGCATACATCGCAATGAACTCGCGAGCACTGGGAGCCACGGCCGTTTTCGCTTGGCCCAACTCCGAAGTGGCCGTGATGGGCGCGAAGGCTGCTGTCGGCATCCTGCACAAGCGGGCTCTCGCTGCGGCACCGGACGACGAGCGTGAAGCATTGCACGACCGTCTCGCTGCCGAACACGAGGCGATCGCAGGCGGCGTCGACCGCGCTGTCGAAATCGGCGTCGTCGATGAGGAAATCGACCCGGCGAAGACTCGCAGCATCGTCACCGCTGCGCTCGCGTCTGCACCATCTGTCCGTGCGCGCCACAAGAACATTCCGCTCTGACAACCCTGGACAGCAAGGTGGGCCTCGCCGATACGGCGGGGCCCACCTTTGTCATTCAAGTCTTTGTCGTTCAATCCGCGAGAGCACTCAGGGTTCAGGATGGACCTCGGTCAACTGACACGCCTACGCAGCCATGTCACTTCGGCGCCTTCGCCCGAACTCCGGAAGGGCTCGAGTTCCTCGTCCCACGGTGCGCCTATCGCCCGATCGATCTCCGCGGCGATGTCTCCACCGGAATTCATGATGGACCGCAGTTTCATCTCCCCAACAACGACATCACCGTTCGCACTGGTGGATCCGCGCCACAAGCCCAGACCGGGCACATGGCTGTACCGTTCGCCGTCGACGCCGTGGCTCGGGTCCTCGGTGACCTCGAAGCGCAACATCGGCCACGCCCGTAGCGAATCGACCAGGCGGGCACAGGTTCCGACGGGACCTGTCCAGTCCGTCGTCGCACGCAGAAGTCCGTCGTAGGCAGGCTGTGAGGTCCATCTGAGCTTGGCAGGGCTGTCCAACGTGGCGGACAAAGCCCAATCCACGTGCGGGCACAGCGCCGCGGGCGACGAGTGGATGTAAACCACACCAGTCGTCACGTCCGCGAATTGATTCATTTCGCGCACTCGAGCCTCCTGCTTCGACGAGGGACGTCTTCCCCAACGACCTCTGTCGAGTTCGTGCAGCACGCTCGATTGAACAGTGTGCCTTGTGTTACCCGTGTTGCGCCAGTGGAAGGAGAGAAATTTGTGCTCTATCGCGAAACTTCACCGACTACGCCATCTGACAATTCAGTCCACAAAGGCTTGGCCCAATCACCGAAGTCGCGATCGGTAAGCACGACGCACGCAGTATCGATCGTGGGATCGACCCACAGGAACGTCCCGGACTGGCCGAAATGACCGAAAGTTGCGGCCGAGTTCTCGAGACCTGTCCAATGCGGACGCTTCTCGCCGCGAATTTCGAATCCGAGTCCCCAGTCGTTGGGGCGCTGAGAGCCGTATCCCGGAAGAATTCCGTTGAGCCCCGGGAACTGCACGGTTGTCGCCTCTGCGAACGTCTGCGTCGAGATCAGGGTCGGCGAGAGCAGTTCAGCCGCGAACTTGGCCAAGTCGTCTGCCGATGCCTGCGCACCGTGACCGGCAGGACCGACAAGAGCCGCGCTGGTCATCCCCAACGGCGCGAACACCGCCTCGGCAAGATAGTCGGCAAATTCGATCTCGGTCTCCCGGGAAACCAACTCGGCAAGCACCTCGAATCCCGCACTCGAGTAGATCCGCTTCGACGCCACCGGCGCCTGAACAACACGTTCGGCGAATGCCAACCCGGAAGCATGTGCGAGGAGATGACGAACGGTCGACCCCTCAGGCCCGGCCGGCCCATCCAACTCGACCGCCCCTTCCTCCACCGCCACGAGAATCGCGTAGACGCACAACAGTTTTGTCACCGAAGCCAGGGGGAAAACATGCGACTGGTCGCCGCTGAAACCACGAATGCGGTCGCCCTCACCCGGATTCTTCCCGGAGAGGACGACCGCTGCCGCATTGTCGACCGGCCACTGCTGAATTACGTCGAGACTGTGAGTACTGGGCACCCGATCAGACTACTGGCACAAGAGTTGCGCTTTCGATCACCAGTCAGCTTCGGTGTAGCGGATGACGCCGCGGATGTTCTTGCCATCCAACATGTCCTGGTACCCGTCGTTCACGCCTTCGAGCGTGTAGGTCCGAGTGACCATGTCGTCAAGGTTCAGCTTGCCTGCCTTGTACATCGCGAGGAGGTTAGGCACGTCCTGGCGAGCGTTGCCACCGCCGAAAATGTTGCCCTGAAGGTCCTTCTGAAGCATCGACATCAGGAACAGGTTCAGCTTCACATCCATGTCCGTCAGGTGCCCCATTGCAGTGACAACACAACGACCAGCCTTTGCCGTCAGAATCATGGCTTCTTCGACGTACTCACCCTTCATTTCGCCGACGGTGATGATCGTCTTCTGCGCCATACGTCCGTACGTAGCGTCGATGATCGGCTGAATGGCAGCGGCAGCGCTTTCGAAAGCGTGCGTTGCGCCGAACTTCAGAGCCTGCTCACGCTTCCACGGCACGGGGTCGATGGCAAAGATGTACCGGGCGCCCGATGCAACCGCACCCTGTAGCGCACTGATACCGACGCCGCCGACGCCCATGATCACAACGTCTTCGCCGGGCTTCACATCGGCGATGTGGGTTGCCGATCCCCAACCGGTCGGGACGCCGCAACCGACGAGTGCGGCAACCTCGAACGGAATGTCCTTGTCGATCTTCACCACTGACGACTGGTTCACGACCATGTAGGGCGAGAACGTCCCTAGCAGGCACATCGGGATCACGTTTTCGCCGCGAGCCTGGATCCGGTACGTGCCGTCGCTGATGGCTTGGCCGCTGAGGAGGCCCATCCCGAGGTCACAAAGATTCTGATGCCCGGCCGAACACGCCGGACAGGTTCCACAAGCCGGAATGAAGGACAGAACGACGTGGTCGCCGACCTCCAGTCCCTTGACCTCAGGGCCGAGCTTGGTGATGACGCCCGAACCCTCGTGCCCGCCCATGACCGGGAACGACGGCATCGGGGTCGCGCCGGTGACGATGTGGTGATCGGAGTGGCACATTCCGGCCGCTTCCATGCGAATTTGAACTTCGCCGGCTACCGGCTCGCCGATCTCGATCTCCTCGACGGACCACTTCTCATTGAGGCCCCACAGGATTGCACCCTTGGTCTTCACGTCACTTCACCCTTTCATTCGCACACCCGCATCTATCTCTGTGACCATAGCCACAAATCCGCGAAATTGGAACGTGTTCTAACGAAAGATTTTGCACTGCAGGTCAGACGTCCAAATGACCTGGCACAACCGGCTTGGCGACGACGAAAGAATGACCCACTGAGTGGGACAGGCCACACGGGCGCCCGAAGGTAGAGCCGCCCCGAAAGCACGCACTCATTCGACTCCACCTCCCACCAATCGGTCGGACACAGAGCAGGGTCCGAGACAGGCCTGGCCATGTTCTGGTGCGTGTGAGGTTTAACCCCTCAGGTTTTGAAGGTGGTGTTCGCTGGTCGCGGGTGCTGCTGCGGGTCGATCGAGGGCGGTGGGATGAACCACGGTTTGTTGTCGACGCCGATGCGGATCACCCATTTTCCGACGAAACCCGTTTTACGGTGCATCAGCCGGTGATGCGAACGACACAGCAGGACAAGGTTGCTCATCACAGTCGGGCCCCCGCTCGCCCAGTGCCGGATATGGTGCGCATCCGTCCACGCCGGTACACACGTGCAGCCCGGGAACGCGCAACCTCTGTCGCGGGCGATCAACGCCACTCGCTGCTCCGCGGACACCAACCTCTTTCCGGGTTTCGCATCGAGCGGTGCGCCGTGATCATCGAGCAGAACAGTCGAGAGGAAACAATCGCACCCGAGGAGTCTGGTCTGCGATACCGACAGCGGACCGAGCCACGGCATGTGCCCGACATCGATATCCGACACAGCCACTCCACCACCATCGGGCGAGGGTGCGGCGGCGCAGTCACGGTGCTCCGCCAGATCACGGGCGTTGATGTGCACGTTCACGTGCGGCCGCTGACCACCATCGGTACCGGTCTTGGCGCAGTCCAGATACCGCCGGATCAGTTCCGTGAACCCATCCGCGGTCCGCTTCGCGGCCGACCGAGCATCCGGGGTTCCATCCGGAGTGGGGGTGGGCATCGTCAGACTCGACAACGCCGACAGCAACATTTCTCCGGTGAGAGCGTCGAAATCCCCGCGCACCACCACCCGACCGTTCAATGTCGACGCGATCCGGAGCTCGTTACGATCCACATCCTCGGCGGGTGGAATGTCATCGGACTCGAACACTCGCTCCAAGGTCGCGATCACGTTCCGGACCTTCGTCGTCGTGGCCTCCACACCGGAAGCAGCAGCCAACAACAAATCGATACAGCGAGGCAACGCGGCGTCCGGCATGCCCTTCGGTGGTGACTCGCAGAACGCCACGATCAACACCGCATGATCGAACGAGCAATCCCCGACATCGAACCGAGCAGCCACCGCCGGAAACGGCCGAAGCGCCGCACCCAACGCGGCGATCTTCTTCCCATCCCGAACCTGCAGCATCGTGTTCGCCGCCAACCAGCAACCCACCCCGCGGCTCGCAATCACCTGATCATCCGGCCGCAACGACAACTCGTCCACCACCGCCACACGAACAGCCTCGAGACGAAGAATCTCCGCACTCGCCTCGATAGCAGCGGTACGTAACTCCGCAGCAGACAACCGCCACAGACGTCCGCGCAACCTCACCGCAGAACCAGACACCACATCCGACAACAGAACACTCATTGAATCCCCCGATCCCCACCCCAAACAATACTCGAACACCCGTTCGAGTCAAGAGTTTCTCGAGTCAATCCACCGAGCGTCCCGGAATCACGACACCGCATTGATAGGCGAGAACCACCAGTTGCGCGCGGTCGCGGACATCCAGTTTCGTCATCGCCCGGTTCACATGGGTTTTTGCCGTGACCGCGCTGATCACCAATTCCGCGGCGATTTCGTCGTTGGACATCCCGAGGGCAACGAGGGTGACCACTTCGAGTTCGCGTGGTGTCAATTGACCGAAAATCCCGGAAGTCGAGTCGGCCCGCGACGGAGTGGAAAGGAATCGAGAAATCAACGCACTGGTCGCAATCGGCGACAACAAAGAGTTCCCACCTGCGACCGTCCGAACAGCATCGAGTAGATCCTCCGCTCGGATTCCTTTGCCGATGAAGCCGCTCGCTCCCGCCCGGATCGCCTGTGCCACATGTTCATCCACTTCGAAGGTCGTCAGGATCAGTACGTGTACGTCGGACAAATCCGGATGATCGGCGATCATGGCGGTCGCTTCGACTCCGCTGGTGCCCGGCATGCGAATGTCCATCAGTACAACGTCGGGTCGGTGCTCGAGCGCCGCCTGGAATGCCTGCTCTCCGTCTGCCGCCTCGGCGACCACCTCCATGTCGTCTTCCGAACCGATCAGCAGCGCAAGCGTTTGACGGAAGAGCGCCTGATCGTCTGCCACTACCACCCGAATACTCACGACTCCTCACGCTCCGAACCGCTGGAGACCGAGACCAGCGGCAGTTGGGCGTCCACACGAAATCCCCCGTCCGCGCGGAATCCTGCTGAGACCTCGCCTCCCATTGCCTGTGCCCTCTCCTTCATTCCCAGCAGTCCGTACCCGGGCGGCGACGTCGAAGGCACTGCCGTTCCGGAGTTTTCGACCGACAGCACCAGAACCTCGGCTTCGTACGACAACGACACGGAGACGGCCCCTGGCAACGCATGCTTGCTCGCATTCACGAGTGCTTCCTGGATAATTCGGTACGCCGTGAGGTCTACTGCTGGCCCGAGAGGGCGCAGCGAACCCACTGCGCGCACTTCGATTTCCATTCCCGCACCGACGAATTGATCCACCAGTGCCGGTAGATCCGAAAGCCCCGGTGCCGGTTTCATCGAGCGATCACCGTCCTGAGCGTCACGGAGAACTCCGACCGTGGCCCGAATTTCATCGAGTGCCGCCTTGGACGTTTCCTCCACTCCGCGTAGTGCAGTCGTCGCCTTCTCGGGGTCTTTCCCGATCAAGTGCGACGCGACCCCGACTTGCAGGTTGACCAAGGCAATGTGGTGCGCGACAACGTCGTGCAGGTCTCGCGCAATCCGCATCCTTTCTTCGACGACGCGGTGTCGGGCCTCGTCCTCGCGCATTCTTTCCGCTTGCACCGCGCGCGCCTCGACGGACTCCAGATAGGCTCGGCGAGAACGGACCTCGGCGCCGGCGAAACTTGCCATCAGCAACCAGGCCAACAACCCCAGTGCCTCCTGCAGGAGATTGTTCCCCACTCCCAGGAAGATCGTGACGAGCATCAGCGAACTGACTGTGCTCGCCGCTGCGAAGAAGGTCCTCCGGCGGTCACTCGTGCTGGCAACGTAGTAGAGGCACACCATCGCCGCGGAACCTGTGCCGGCATTCGGCGGCGCTGACAGTGCAATCATCAATACGCCGAGAAGTACTGCCACCGTCAGCGCCGAGAACGGGTAGCGCCTCCGGAATACGATGGTTGCCGCTGCGATCGCTGTTACAAGGACTCCCACAACTGTTACTTCGCGGGTGTCATTGCCATCGAGCGCGATGCGGTGCGCTGTCCACGTGGCAAGGAGCACGAGGATCGTCAGTGCCAGGTCGATGGTGCGCGGGTGTTCCGCACACCATCGACCCCACGTCGATGTCGAAGTCATCGATCTACCGTATCCGGGTCATACCGACAACTTGTCGCTCGTGGGTTCACTGGATTCCTTCGAATCTGCGAGCAGCGCAGTCAACTGCTCCCCCTCGACATCGACGTTCGGGACCAACCGGTCCAGCCATGAGGGGAACCACCATGCCTTCGAGCCCAACAGGGACATGACGGCCGGTACGACGGTCATACGAATCACGAAGGCGTCGAACAGAACCGCGAACGAGAGTCCGAGTCCGATCTGCATGATGAAGGCGTCGCCGCCGAAGATGAAGCCCGCGAAAACGGCGATCATGATCAGCGCCGCGGCCGTGACGACTCGGGCGCCCTGGTCGAAGCCCTTCACGACAGCTTCGTCCGGTCCGTCACCGTGGACGAACGCTTCACGCATTCTGGTCACCAGGAACACCTGGTAGTCCATCGCCAACCCGAAGACGATGCCGATCATGAAGATGGGCAACATCGCCACAACTGATCCGGTTTGGCCTTCGATTCCGAGAATGCCGGCGAACCAACCCCACTGGAAGATCGCGACCAGCACACCGAACGTCGCGCCGATCGAGAGCAGAAATCCGAGAGTTGCCTTGAGCGGTACCAAGATCGAGCGGAACACCAGCATCAAAAGAATGAAGGCGAGGCCGACGACCAATGCGAGGTAGGGAACGAGGGCATCGGCCAGGCGGTCCGAGACGTCGATCGTCAACGCTGTCTGACCGGTGACCGACATCGTGGCCCCGGTCTCGTCGGTCAGTGATCCGGCGACCTCACGTATATCTGCGACGAGCGCCTTTGTTGCCTCGGTTTCCGGGCCACTCGAGGGAACCACCGTGATGACTGCTGTATCGCCGGCCTGATTGAGTGCTGGCGGCGTCACTGCCGCTACGTCGGGCAGAGCACCGAGCTTTTCCTGGGCGCCGCTCAATGCCGCTGCCGGATCGGTGGCGTCGGCAACGTCGACGACCACCATGAGCGGACCGCTGAACCCGGCACCGAACCCCTCGGATAGTCGGTCGGTAGCCCTGGCGGCAGTTGTGTCGGGCACTGGTGGGCTCGCCAAACTCAGGTTGATTCCGAAGGTGGGGATCGCCAGCAATCCCAACCCGAGGACTGACGCGAGCAAAACCGGAACTCGACGCCGGATCACGAACTTGGCCCATCGCGAGCCCGCCCCCTCCGACTGTTTCCGGTGTGTCAGTTCACCGCCGGACGCCAGCAGTCGACGATCAGACCGACTCAGGACGCGCGACCCTGCAAATCCGAGTGTGGCGGGCAGCAGCGTCAGTGAAATCACCACTGCAACAGCAACTGCGAATGCTGCAGCCAGACCCATGCTTGTCAGGAACGGGATGTTCACGACGAACAGTCCGGCCAGTGCGATGAGGACGGTCAACCCCGCGAACACTACGGCCGAACCCGCAGTCCCCGCTGCGCGGCCCGCAGCAATTTCCGGATCATGTCCGTCACGTAGTTCGGAGCGGTAGCGCGAGACGATGAACAGCGAATAGTCGATCGCCACGGCGAGCCCCAGCATCATTGCCAGGACGGTTGTGCTCGAACCCAATTCGATGAAACCAGTTGCGATGGTGATCGTGCAGATCGCGATGCCGATGCCGATGAGCGCGCTGATCAAAGGAAGCCCCGCCGCAACCAAGGAACCGAAGGTGACGGTCAGCACCACCGCGGCGATCGCGACTCCGATCACCTCTCCCATGGATTCGGCGCTGCTTTCCATCAGCACGTTGCCGGCAACATCGACTGCCAGTCCTGAATCCGAGGCGTCATGGACAGCAGACTCGAGAAGTTCCTTCGAACTGTCCGGCAAGTCCATCGAGTCGGCAGTATAGGAGACCTGCATGTATCCGATCGTCCCAGTCGGCGACACACCGCCGGAGGCATACGGATCCGACACCGCTGCAACCTCGGGGTCCTTCCCGAGCGCAGAGACCAATTCACCGACGGATCGTTGAATGGCCGGATCGGCGAGCGTTGTGCCCGCGGGAGATTCGAAGACGATGCGAGCACTGGCTCCACCAGTGGACGATTCCGGGAACCGTTCAGCCAGAAGGTCTTGCGCAGCTTGCGATTCGGTTCCCGGAATCGACAATGTATTGACGGTCGGGCCGGACAGCGTTGCTGCGCCTACTCCACCCGCCACCAGCAGGACGACCCAGAAGCCCACCATTGCCCAGCGGCGACG
>Ga0153921_1001184_pt1 | contig 12098 bp, 9 predicted proteins | sample TSNJ005MetaG_FD_104691 | JGI IMG/M metagenome (GOLD analysis project Ga0153921, IMG submission 104691) | Attine ant fungus gardens microbial communities from New Jersey, USA - TSNJ005 MetaG | ecosystem: Host-associated > Fungi > Mycelium > Unclassified | place: USA: New Jersey, Brendon T. Byrne... | reverse complement strand
TCGCTTTGCCGGGCATACAGCTCAGTCGCCAGCTAGGCTATATCGTGCACACCGAAAGGACGCTGTCGAACGCTGCGCGGGCTTTCATGAGCCTATTGGATGCACAGGTCGATCTGCCAGGGAATCAGGCTTGAATCGCCGTGGCCCGTAGACCGTGGAACCCGCGCCGAACGCCCATCGAGCCAAGGCCCTTTGATAATGCGCAACCCCGTCGATACCGTGCCACCCCTGCCCCGCATCTACGCCCTGGACCCACAGGAGGCGGAGCAAAGCTGGGACAGCGCGCCGCAACTGCTGGCGGCGCTCAACGCTGCCCGGCTGGGCGCCTGGAGCTGGGAAATCGATACCGGCCGGATCAGCTGGTCCCGAGGCACTCAGGCCCTGTTCGGCTTCGACCCGCGCCAGCCGCTGCCTGAAGACCTGGAGTACCTGGACCTGCTGGCCCCCGAGGACCGCGCCAAGGTGGTCCGGGCCTTTCATGCGGTGCTGGCCGGCGAACCCGCTGTCCAGGCCATGCACCACCGTATCCAATGGCCCGATGGCAGCCTGCACTGGCTGGAAATCAACGGCAGCCTGCTACCGGACAAGGCCGGGCGTCGGCGAATGATCGGGGTGATCCGCGAAATCACCCACCAGCGCGAGCGCGAACACGCCCTCAGCCATTCGGAAAAGCGCTTCGCCACCCTGTTCCATTTGTGCCCGCTGATGGTCCTGCTGACCCGCCAGGCGGACGGCCTGATCAGCGAAGCCAACCAGTATTTCGAAAGCCTGTTCGGCTGGCCGTTGGCCGATGCCATTGGCCGCAGCACATTGGAGCTGGGCCTCTGGGTACACCCGGAACAACGCGCGCATCTGGTCAAGGCCACCCAGCGCAAAGGCGCCCCCATCACCATGGAAGTGCAGTTTCGCGCCAGCAACGGGCAGGTCCACGATGGCACCCTCAGCGCCCAGAAAGTCGAGCTGGACGGCGAGGACTACCTGATCAGCACCTTCCTCGACACCACCGAGCGCAAGAATGCCGAGCAGGCCCTCAAGGACAGCCAGGAACGCCTGGACCTGGCCCTGGACTCGGCGCAACTGGGCACCTGGGACTGGCACATCCCCAGCGGCATGCTCTATGGCTCGGCCCGCGCCGCCCAACTGCACGGGCTGGAACCCCAACCGTTCCACGAATCCTTCGAGGCCTTCTTTGAGGGCATGCCCCAGGAAGAGCGCGAGAGCATGCGCAACGCCTACCGCACCCTGCGCGAAGGCCCGGCGGGCAACTACCAACTGACCTACCGCGTGCAACTGGAAGACGGCAGTTCGCGCTACCTGGAAAGCCGCGCCCGCCTGTATCGCGATGACACGGGCGTACCGTTGCGAATGGCCGGGACCCTGCTCGACATCACCGACCAGGTTGAACGTGAGCAGCGCCTGATCGCATCCGAAGAAAAATTCGCCAGCCTGTTCCTCGCCAGCCCCGACCCAATCTGCGTGACGCGCCTGGAGACCGGCCAGTTTATCGAGATCAATCCGGCCTTCACCCAGACCTTCGGCTGGACCGCCGCCGAGGTGCTCAACAACAACGCCGAGCAGATCGGCTTGTGGGAGGAGTCCAGCCAACGCCTGCAGCGCATCGAGCAGGTGATCCGCGAACAATCCCTGAGCAACGTGGCAATCACCGTTCATCACAAGAACGGCCAGACCCTGAACTGTGTGATATCCAGCCGCCTGATCCAGGTCAGCGACCAACCCTGCATCGTCACCACCCTGCGGGACATCACCCAACAACAACGCTCGGAAGCGGCGCTCAAGGCCAGCGAAGAGAAGTTCGCCAAGGCCTTTCATTCCAGCCCCGATGCGGTGTCGATCACCGAGCGCGATACCGGGCGCTACGTGGAGGTCAATGACGGCTTCTGCCGCCTCACCGGCTACCGCGCCGAAGAAGCGATCGGCCTGACGCTGTACCAGATCGGCATCTGGGCCGATGAAAACCAGCGCGCGGCGTTATTGGCCGAGTTGCAGATCAAGGGCCGCATTCATCACCTGGAAATGCTCTGGCACAACAAGCGCGGCGAAGTGCTGGCGGTTGAAGTGTCGGTGGAGCCCATCACCCTCAATGAAACCCCCTGCCTGTTGCTGACCGCCCGGGACGTCAGCCTGCTGAAAAACGCCCAGGCGCAGATTCGCCACCTGGCCTATCACGACCCCCTGACCAACCTGCCCAACCGCGCCCTGCTGATGGACCGCCTGAGCCAGCAGATCGCCCTGCTCAAGCGCCACAACCTGCGGGGCGCCCTGCTGTTTCTTGACCTGGACCATTTCAAGCACATCAACGATTCCCTCGGCCACCCGGTCGGCGACACGGTGCTGAAGATCGTCACTGCACGCCTTGAAGCCAGTGTGCGCATGGAAGACACCGTGGCACGCCTGGGCGGCGATGAGTTTGTGGTGCTGCTCAGCGGCCTGGAAGGCACGCGCCCGCAAGTCAGCACTCAGGTCCAGGAGCTGGCCGATACCCTGCGCGAACTGTTATCCGAACCGATGTTCCTGGATGGCCACCGCCTGCAAGTCACCCCGAGCATCGGCGTGGCGCTGATCCCCGATCACGGCTCAACCCCGGCCGATTTGCTCAAGCGCGCCGACATCGCCCTGTACCGGGCCAAGGATTCAGGGCGCAACACCATCCAGATGTTCCACAACAGCATGCAGAAAACCGCCAGCGAGCGGCTGCGCATGGAAACCGACCTGCGCCTGGCCCTGTCCCGCGGTGAGTTCAGCGTGCATTACCAACCCCAGGTGGATGCGCGCGGCAACACCATCGTCGGCGCCGAGGCCCTGGTGCGCTGGCAACATCCGCAGTTGGGCGCACAGTCTCCGACGGAATTCATCAAGGTCCTGGAAGACAGCGGCCTGATCCTTGAAGTGGGCACCTGGATCCTCGACGAAGCCTGCAGCACCTTCGCGCAGTTGATTGCCGAGGGGCTGGTAGATCCGCTGAACTTCAGCCTGTGCGTCAACATCAGCCCGCGGCAGTTTCGCCAGAATGATTTTGTCGAACGGGTAGAACGCAGCCTGCGCAACCACCACCTGCCTTATACCCTGCTGAAGCTGGAAATCACCGAAGGCATCGTGATCCAGAATCTGGACGACACCATCAGCAAAATGCGCCGCCTGAAAAAGCTCGGCGTGAGTTTTGCGATGGATGATTTCGGCACCGGCTATTCGTCGCTGACCTACCTCAAGCGCCTGCCGGTGGATGCGCTGAAGATCGACCAGTCGTTTGTGCGCGACGCCACCCATGACCCCAACGATGCGGAGATCATCCGCGCCATTGTGGCCATGGCGCGCAGCTTGAACCTGGACGTCATTGCCGAAGGAGTGGAAACCCCTGAGCAACTGGCGTTTTTGCAGGGGCTTGGGTGTCATTTGTATCAGGGGTATCTGCACAGTCGGCCCTTGCCGGTGGAAGGGTTCAGGCAGGTACTGAAGCGAATGCCCCAGGCCACTTCATCGGAATAAGTTGCACCGGATTTTCCTGATGGGCAGCTGCTTTTTGAGCCTGTAGGTTCAAGTGCTTTCCATTTTCGGACACACCTACCATGCAGGATGCAAAGCACTCCCCGGCGCTGCTGGGCGGCGCGACGCGTATGCCTGCGGTGCAACGGATGGTTGCCGCATTGTTTGGCCGTCTCCCCTACCGTCACCCATTGATGGTAGGCCTCGTTGAGGTGACGTGCATGGCTGTTGTCCGCCAGGGACAACATGCCGAACAACTGGTCGCGATCATTGATTCCCCAGCTGCCGTCGAGATCAATAGGGGAAGGACCCGCATAGAAAGCCGGCTCGAGATAACCGGCGCCAGGGTTGATGGACACCATGGGAGCAGACAGGGCATACAGCCAATGCTGTTGAATTTCATCCATGACCAGGAGGTTCCAGAGTCGATGAGAGTAGCCGAGGCCAACTACCTATGCGGACACAGATTGCAAGGCATATGCAGCCGGCTACCATCGGACTTGTCTTTTCTGCGCGCAGAAAAAAGACCACGAGATCTCGTGGCCTGTGTTTCTCAAACTCTGCACCTTTAAACCTAAACCAGCGTTAGCGCGGTGCCCTCTTCATCCATCCAGCTTGATGATTTCAGTGGGTGTTTATACCCGTAATCATCAAAAGCCCCATCAACGACGACAACAGAATGCATGAAGTTCGCCAACGTGCCGGTTGCACCATCTGCCAGCGCCTGGACGCTGCTGCTTCGGGTAAAGGCGAACAAACCCAGACGCCGCAGTGCATCACCAGGGGTCTCGCCATCATTGAGCGTGCTCATCGCCGCTTCAAAGCTCTCGCCGGCACGAAACTCGTGGTTCTCCATTTGCGCCCGCTTGGCGCTGACGGCGTACAGGAAATTCGCATCCTTGAGCAGGCCGGCGTCGGTGCCTTTGAAATTCGAGTGTTCGCGGGCTGTTTTCAGTTCTGCATGGGTCAAGCTGACCTTGCTGGAATCGCGCATCGTCACGGTGTAACCGTCGCGGGTCTCGGTGATGTTTTTATAGATGCCCCGGGGACTTTGCCCATACTTCATCATCGCCGCCTTGATCGCCGATACCGTGACACAGTTCCCCTCGACACCTTGATAGAATCCACTCCAGATATCCCCAGGCTTGACCCCGACCGGTACATTGGAAATAGGCGGGGGCCGCGAGCTTGAACCAACGGGCACTCCGTCCGGTACCTCCTCGGCGAGCATGTAGCCATAAGATTTGACGATCGATGGCTTGTCACCATTGCTGTGCTGCAGGCCATCCAGTACCAAGGCACTCGAATAGCCAAAAGTACTGACCACCCCCACCGCGCCCTGCTCCTGCATCTTGGCGGGTGGCACGATGCGCAAGAAGCCAGTCATGCCCAAGCCCTTCAACACGCGGTATTCCGTATCGCCTTTGAGCGTGTTCGATAAAACCTTTTCAAACGATGCCCCAGGGTCCTGGTCACCGCGGGTCATCTGCTTGCGTTTCGTGTACGCCGCCAGCATGAAGTTGGCCTGCTTCACCGCGTCGGGGTTGTTCCCAGCGAAACGCGAGGCCGTGGTCGCTTGCTGCAACTCTTGCCGGGAAAAATGCAGTTCGAAACCGTCCTTCATCGTGATGTCATAACCGTCTCCCGCCGGGGTGACTTTCTCGAACATATCCGTGGCGTCTGGACCAAACCTCATCATCATCATTTTTATGACGCAGGCATGGCTGCTGCCATCAACAACCTCACCGAATCCTCGCTCGGCCGCGTTAAATCCGCTGAGAATGTCAACGGGCTTGCGGCCACGCCGGGTGGACGGCGTATCGACGTGGGGAACATCGACCGGAGCAACCGGCACATCCCGCTTGACCGGCTTAGCCGTTTGCCCCTCCTTGTCCAGCACGTAGACGTAGGGACGGTCGGGGCGATATTGACGGTCAAACCGATGCGCCACCCCATCCCGAATCAGCGCGGCACCGAAGTTATGCGCCTCCATGACGCCGACGGAGTTCTTGCCGACGAGTTGCTCCGAAGGGATCTGCTGCATAAAACGGCCCATGCCCATGCCCTTGAGCAGGTTCGATGCAGTCTCACCCTGTAAGGACGTGGTCAAGGCCGCGTTAAAGCTGCTGCTGATACGGCTGTCGGAACTGGACAATTGTTTGCGCTTGACGAAGACAGCCAATGCGAAATTCGCGTTTTCCACTGTACTGGCATCACCACCGACAAATCTCGACGCTGAGGCAGTGCCATGCACTTCATGATCGGCAACATGCAACTTATAACCGTCTTTCAGCGTAACGTCATACCCCGAGCCAACGCGCTTTACTTCATCAAATAGATCAGCGCGCGCAGGACCGAAGGTCGATATCATCATCTGGATAACAGCAGAATGGCTGCTCGTATCAAAATGCTCACCGAACTGTCGCTCGGTAGAATTCAAAGTACTTACACTGTCGACGGATTTATTTTCGCCCCCGTATACACGCGCCGGATGATGGACCGCCGTACTCATTGCATAACCCGTATTCATCGTAATCATGGAGCACTCCTTTAAAGGGCGAACACACAACAGCCCGTGGTAACGCTGCCACCTGCACGTTGCGTTCAGGCATAAAAAGAAAGTGCATGAACACGGCATACAGTATTTTCTGCACGCGATGAACTGCACTCAGTCAGATAATAAGTTCAACAAGATCTAGTTATAGATTTAACGTGTTGCGCAGCAACGATCATCTTCTTATTGTTTTATGGACGGCCCGTTAGCCAACCAATGCAATAGCCCGTCCAAACCGCGGTCTTCCCGCTTTAGTCCCATACATCTCCTCACACCCATCAACCACTGCTACAGAGTGCCTGCTCCTGTTGACCATACCGATCAATGATTTATCAGCAAACGCACTGACCGGAACTTCTTTCATATGCTGGCGCAAGCCCAGACGCTTGAAGCCTTCCCCGGGCCCCGTTTCGTCCTCACCGTCGTTGAGGCTGTTTATCGCGGATTGAAAGCTCCTGCCTGCAGTCCCGTCATTGTTTTCCAGCATCGCTCGCTTGGCGCTGACGGCAAATAGAAAGTGCGCATCCTTGAGCATGCCGGGATCGCGCATCGGGACAAACTTCGAGCCACGCCTGGCTTGGGCCAATTCATCCTTGCTCAAATCCAGCGCGTACCCGTCACGCATGACAATGTGATAGCCATCACCCTTGGCTTGAACAGACTTGAAGATATCGGTCGGGCTTTGACCGAACTTCGCCATCGCCGCCTTGATCGCCGAAATGGTCACGCAATTACCGTCAGGGCCCTGGCGAAAACCGTTCCATATATTTGCCGGCTTGGCGCCGTTGCGCTTATCGGACAGATCAGGAAGCGGCTGCGGTGTTGGATCCGGCAGGGGTGCATCCGGCTTGGGCAGCACTGCCGGCGGGGGCGCAGGCGTTACCTTGGTCGCCACTGTATTCGCCAGTTCCTTGCCCGCCAGCAGGCCTTGCAACTGTGTAAAAAACTGGGTGAACAGTTCGAGGAGCTTTGCTAACAGCGGGGTGTCGCTGGCTGTGTTCCCAACGGTACTTTGATCGTTATTACCGAACGATGAGAGGACCTGGTTATTAACGAATACCGGCTGCACGGGAACCGATCGTCCTGGTGTGTTGCCGGTTTGCGAATGTTGATAATAGTTTCTGACCGCGCCCGCATTATTGATTTCTGAACAAGACATATAACCATCCTTCATCAAGGGCCCCCGACGTTTTTGATCGGGAGCGCCTTGTTGAAAAAAACTGAGGAAGTGGCCGACTTACCTGCTTATCCGGCGGCCGGGATTAAACCGCCAGTCGTTGTCGAACGCTCGACGCCTGCCGCTGGTTTCGAACTCAAAGAAATCCTCAGACGGCCCTGGCGAAGTGATGTCCGGCTCCGGCTTATCCGGCTTCGGAGCATCTGGTTTAGGCGCATCCGGCTTCGGTGGGACCGGAGCGTCTGGCTTCGGTGGGACCGGTGCATCGGGCTTCGGCGGAACCGGTGCATCGGGCTTCGGCGGAACCGGCACGTCTGGCTTCGGCGGGACCGGTGCATCGGGCTTCGGCGGAACCGGTGCATCAGGCTTAGGCGGGACCGGTGCATCGGGCTTAGGCGGAACCGGCACATCTGGCTTCGGCGGAACCGGCACGTCGGCCTTCGGCGGAACTGGCACGTCTGGCTTCGGCGGGACCGGTGCATCGCACTTTGGCGGGACCGGCTTCGTTGCATCCGGGTGAGGGCAATGGCAGTTCATCACTTGGACCGTGACGTTCACGTCGGAACTGCTCCGGCTGTTCGGCTGCACGTCCTTGCCCGATGCGGGGTCTGGCCTGCGGGGTTCTGGCAGGGGTTTAGGCGTTACCTTAACCTCGGAACTCGGGACCGCTGGATTGTTTGCTGGCTTGTCTTTCTGTACCGACACCTCAGGGTTGGTCCCGGACTTGTCCTTGAGTGCAGTGTTCAATGCCGGCGAGTTGGTCTCGGCTTTGTCCTTGGCTACAGTGTTCGGCACTTGCGAGTCAGTCCCCGCCTTGTCCTTGGCCGCAGTGTCCGGCACATTCGATTTACTGTCCGCCTTATCCTTCACCGGAGTATCGCTACTCTTTTCGGGTTTAGGCAGCGGGCCAGCATCGGGTACCAACTTGGGCATCCCCCCCTGCCCGGAAAGCATGTTCCGTATGGCCTTGAATGCATATTCAAACAACTCGAACAACTTCTCGAGTGCATCCTTGTTGAAGGTGACGGTTCCATCCGTCACCACGGCGGGATTGTTTTTCAATACTGTGCCGGGCGTATTCGCCCGGATTTCGCCGGCGCTCTTGTCGACAGACTTTGGCAGGTCTGCATTCTGCTGATTGAAGTCATTAGTCAAGCGAGGGAAATTATTGACCGACAAATTAGACATAAACAAATCCTTATTCAGTGATTGCCAAAACTCCTTCAGCGGTCTGCAAACAGACCGTCCAGGTTCTGGACTGGAAACAAACCCGAGTGCTGCACACTCCCTACTTTCGTGGGTGTTGCGAGCATCGGGTTCCGAAAATCGGCCTTCACATAAGGAAATCAAATGAAAATAGAGACTTTATCCTATGGACTTTCCGTAAAACATCATGCTTACCCGGTGGTCGCCGTGGGCAAAATGGATATATCAGGCAACAGTCAGCCGTTAAGGCAAATTGATGAAATCACTCACCCACGCCAGTCATTCATATCTGTGTTATTGCGCGCGCCCCTCATACTCCAACTAACAAAACTTAAAAATATGCGCCGCTGACACCGCAAGACTCTGTAGCAAACAAGAAACTTGCTCACATATATAAAGCAATCAAAAAGCTCTAGTCACGTGCCCACAAACACTCGCTGTTAACGATCCGCGGCCTTATTTCAAGCAAAAAAAAGGGCGCCCACGGCACCCTTTCCTACTGGATTGAAACGCTTATATATATGTACTCAATTTTGCAGCGCAACCGAATCAGGCACCCCTAACAATCGTCCTACCTGCTCCAGGTCGGTTTCCCGCCGCATCAGCGTAAATAGTTCAACTGCTTCGGGATAGTTGCGGGTCAGCATCGCCAGCCATTGCTTCAAGCGTCCCGGCGCCTGGCGCTCGGTCAATTGCTCAACGGATTGCCGCCAGAATTCCTGGAGCATGGGTTGCATCTGCGCCCAAGTCATCTCGACCACCTCTTCCCCGGCCCGCGCGGCAGCAATCTGCCGGGCCAGGTCGGGACGGGCCACCAGGCCGCGACCGAGCATGATGTCTTCGACACCGCTGATTTCGCGACACCGCCGCCAGTCTTCAACGCTCCAGATATCACCGTTGGCGAACACTGGCACCTTGACCACCTCTTGCACACGCGGGATCCACTCCCAGTGCGCCGGAGGTTTGTAGCCGTCAGCCTTGGTGCGGGCATGCACCACGATATGTGCTGCGCCGCCTTCGGCCAGGGCCGTGGCGCACACCAGGGCACCGTCGGGGCTGTCGAAGCCCAGGCGCATCTTGGCCGTGACGGGAATATGTGCCGGCACCGCACGCCGTACGTGTTCGACGATCTGGTTAAGCAGCTCCGGCTCCTTGAGCAGCACCGCACCGCCACGGGACTTGTTCACGGTCTTGGCCGGGCAACCGAAGTTGAGGTCAACCACCTGAGAGCCCAGCTCACACGCCAGGGCGGCGTTTTCCGCCAAACACACCGGGTCTGAACCGAGTAACTGCACACGCAGCGGCACGCCGGCAGCGGTCTTGGCACCGTGCAGCAACTCAGGGGCGAGTTTGTGGAAATAGGCAGGCGTCAGCAGGCGGTCGTTGACCCGGATGAACTCGGTCACGCACCAATCAATACCACCGACCCGGGTCAGCACGTCCCGCAGGATGTTGTCGACCAACCCCTCCATGGGCGCCAAAGCAATTTGCATGGAAAACACTCAACGAAAAACGTGGCGCAGTTTACTGGTTTCAGACGCTGGCAGGTAATTCGCCATGCAGCGCAGGGCCATAACCCTCAAGAAATTCCGACGGCATGCGCTTGGGCTTGCCGCTGGACAGTTCGATGCAGACAAAGGTGGTTTGCGCTCGCAGCAAGGTAGCGCCATCACGCGGGCGTACCAGCTGGAAGCGTCGGGTCATTTTCAGGCGCTGGTCCCAGTCGACGATCCAGGTCGCCAACTGCAGCTCATCGCCCTCGTAACCGGCGGCGAGGTAATCGATCTCATGACGCACCACGGCCATCGCGCGATCCAGCCTGCGGTACTCGCTAAGGTCCAGCCCCAGGCGCTGGGAATGGCGCCAGGCGCAGCGTTCGAGCCAGGACACGTAAACGGCGTTGTTGGCATGCCCCAGACCGTCGATGTCTTCGGCACCGACCTGCAGATCAATGATAAACGGCGTTGCCAAATCCCAGCCCATGGGGTGCTCCCGGTCGATTAATGTCGGCGGCGAGCAGTGTAACCCATGGCTCAGGCGGTTTGGCGCTCCGGCACGTGGCGGCCGGCCAGCAGCGCCAGCACGCCTTCGATCACACGCGGATCCGCCAGCACTTTCTGGTGCCCGCCCTGCTCCAGGCGCAGCAGGCGGCTGTCGAACCAGGCGTCATGGATGACCTGGCAAGCCTTGACCGAGACGAAGGTATCGTCTTCGGCATGCACGATCAGGCCCGGGATATTCATTTGATAGTGGGCGACATCGAGGTGCTTGAGAGGCATGCCCATCGTCAGCTCGACCTCCTGGATAAACGCCGAACGCGCTCGCGCCGGCAAACCGACCATGCCGGCAAAGCCGCGCAGTACGTCGAGAAACCGCGAGGGTGCGGCGATACTGACCAACGCCTTGGTGCGCAAGCCCAACTGCACCGCCAACATCGCGCTGGCCCCACCCATGGAGTGACCGACAACCGCATGCAGCGGTGGCAGTTCGGCAGCCGCTTCCAGCATGGCACGGGCAAACAGCAGCACATGGGCTTCGCGCCCCGGCGAACGCCCGTGAGCCGGACCATCCAGCGCAACCACCGAATAACCCGCCTCCACCAATGCGCTGATCAGGCTGGCGAATTGCGTTGGGCGCCCTTCCCAGCCGTGCATCAACAGCACCGCAGGGCCCTGGCCCCACTTCAGCGCCGACAGGCCGAAACGCAAAGTGATGCGCTCGGACTGCGCCAGCAGCGGCAGCTCCCAGTCACGGGGCGGCAAATCGCGAGGCGTCATGAACACCCGACGCATCTTGCTGGCCACCGTTTGCGGCGCCAGCCGGCCCAAGGTGCCATTGACGCCACGAATCCATTTCAACGTGCCCATCGCTCATCCCTCAGGCCAGAAGCCGTTCTTAACGCACTGCGGACTTGGCCGCACGCAATACACGATCCGATAACTCACCCGGGCCCAGGGCGCGGGCCAGCGACAAACCGCCGATCATCAGCGCCATGTCGGCCAGGGCCTTGTCGGTGTCTTCCGGGCTGGCGGCCAGCTGTGCTGCCATCAGTTCGCAGTGTTCGTTCAAGGCCTGGCGAAATTCGTCCGGCAGGCGGCTCATCTCGCCCACGGTGGACGGGATCGGGCACGCCTGGCTGGTGGAGTCACGGTGCTTGCGCGACAGGTAGAACGCTGCGACCAGCGCGCGACGCTCTTCACCGGTCAGCGAGGAGTCCATGTCATCGACGGCGGCGCGACGCCGGGCCAGCAACTCGGTGAAGGCCTCCAGCATCAGTGCGTCCTTGCTTTCAAAGTGCGCGTAGAAACCGCCGACGGTAAGCCCCGCCGCGCCCATGACTTCGCCCACACTCGGCTCGGCCGGGCCGCGTTGTACCAGGGCGGCGCCGGCAGCTTGCAGAATGCGTTCGCGGGTTTGCGCTTTTTTATCGTTCATCGTTGCCTCCGAATCTCATGCTTCGAATATTATTACCATAATAATATTTCGCAAGCCACAGGCATGACCATTGGTCAGAAGAACATTCAGGGAAAAAGGAAGGAGGATTGGCCAAACGCCAGACAAACAAAAGGGCCATTCAATAATTGAATGACCCTTAAAAATCCCGCAGAGCGGGTAATCGTGGCGTCCCCTAGGGGACTCGAACCCCTGTTACCGCCGTGA
>Ga0153921_1001183_pt1 | contig 12099 bp, 10 predicted proteins | sample TSNJ005MetaG_FD_104691 | JGI IMG/M metagenome (GOLD analysis project Ga0153921, IMG submission 104691) | Attine ant fungus gardens microbial communities from New Jersey, USA - TSNJ005 MetaG | ecosystem: Host-associated > Fungi > Mycelium > Unclassified | place: USA: New Jersey, Brendon T. Byrne... | reverse complement strand
TGCACCACACGCAGTGGCGGGTGGAGATCGGCCCGGATCGGAAGTCGGTGTTCTATCCGCCGATGTCGATCGACCCGTATCAACAGCCGATCGGCGGGAACAGCCCACCCACAGCGGCGTGAATCGCGACAATTGAATACATCAGTACCGGGGACGAACCATGCCCCGGTACTGACGCGCGTTTTTGGTCAGATCCCAACCCTTCAAATCCCAGCTCTACGCACGAGTGCATCTGTAGCCGAGGGAGATACGACGTCGATCGCTCGTAACAGCCCCGCGTACCGCGGATACAGCTCGACGGGACGCGTATTGATCGCCCTCAAGATCCACGATGCAGCTTGATCGGCCGTCAGCGCCGGCTGGCTCACGTAATCCGCCGTCGGCGCGATCATCGGTGTTCGTATGAGTGGGAATTGCACTGTGGTGACATCGACACCGGTGCCGTGACATTCCGCGCCGAGGCTTCGGCCGAAGGCACTGAGAGCAGACTTCGACGCGTGGTAGGCACTGAACCTCGGCATCACGCCGGCAGTGACTCCCCAGGTTCCGACGTTGATGATGTGTCCGGACTTCGCCTCGAGCATCGCGGGCAGCAGACGCAACGTCAGTCGTGTAGGTCCGAAGTAGTTGAGTGCCATGGTGCGCTCGTAGTCGTGGATTCGGTCGACCGAATCCAACGCGGTACGCCGGATCGAGCGACCCGCATTGTTGACGAGGATGTCGACCGACCCGAATCGATCCGCGATCGTCTCCGCGAGTTCGTCGACGGCTTCACCGCGGGAGAGGTCCGCAGGCATGATGTGCGCCCACCCTCCCCTGCGGTGGATCTCGTCCCGTACGTGTTCGAGGTTTTCCTCACCGCGCGCGACCAGGATCATCTCGGCTCCCCGACGAGCCAAGAGATGAGCTGTCGCCTCGCCGATCCCCGAGGAAGCTCCTGTCAGAACGATCGTCTTGTCTGAGAGCGTGACACCGCGTGACGGAACAAGAGAGCGCAGACGCGTCGGCGGACTCAAGGCAATATTGCTGAGCAGCGTTCTGATCACATCGGCCTCGGTTCGATCTTCGCGTGCGTTTCGGTGCGAACCCATCCCTGAACAGCCAACTTCGAGCGCACCGCGGAAATTACTCAAAAGTAAGTTATGGCGCCGTTTCGACCGTGTCAAGAATTCGTCGAGATCCAGGAGTATCTGCCACTAGCTTTTCCTGATACCTCGGGTTACATTAAACCCAGACCGAGTGCCAGCGATCACACAACCGGCCCTCGATTCCACCGAACACCGCGAGAAATACCAGCGGTGACCGAAACGAAGAGGAGACGCCATGACGCTCACATCGCCGCTCGACAAGCGCGGAGAAGCATCCGACGACTCGTACAACGAGACGCTTCGACTCCTGTCCGAGGGCTCGGTGCACAAGCACTTCGACCCGTACCTCGACATCGACTGGGACTCCCCCGAGTTTGCCGTCGTCCCGAACGATCGCCGCTGGATCCTCCCGGCCGAGACAGACCCGCTGGGTGCTCACCCCTGGTACCAGTCGCAGTCCGAGGCCAGGCAGATCGAAATCGGCATGTGGCGCCAGGCCAATGTCGCGAAGGTCGGTCTCCAGTTCGAGAACATTCTGATCCGCGGCATGATGCAGTACGTCTTCTCGCTGCCCAACGATTCGGCCGAGGCGCGCTACTGCACGCACGAGTCGGTCGAAGAGTGCAACCACACGATGATGTTCCAGGAGATGGTCAACCGCATCGGTGCCGACGCTCCCGGCATGAGCCGTCCGATGAAGATGCTTGCACCCTTCATCCCCCTCGCTGCGGGTCCGTTCCCCGAACTGTTCTTCGTCGGTGTCCTCGCCGGTGAAGAGCCGATCGACCACATTCAGAAGAGCATCCTGCGCGCCGGCGGCCAGATCCACCCGATCATGCAGTCGGTCATGGCCATCCACGTAGCCGAGGAAGCGCGTCACATCTCGTTCGCGCACAAGCTTCTGAGCCGTCGCATCCCGCTGATGTCACGCCCGAACCGGTTCGTCCTCTCGCTGCTGTTCCCGATCGTCATGCGCATTCTCTGTGACGCCATCGTCATCCCGCCGAAGTCCTTCTGGAAGCAGTTCGACATCCCGAAGTCCGTGAAGAAGGACCTGTTCTGGGATCTGCCCGAGTCGCGCCAGACCCTGCGCAACTACTTCGGTGACGTCCGCATGCTGGCCACCGACACCGGCCTGATGAACCGTGCCTCGCGCCTGGTGTGGAAGGCCTGCAAGATGGACGGCCGCGCATCACGCTTCCGTAGCGAACCTCACCGCAGCTCGCACAACGCCGCCGCGTAGCTCCCGGACAGTCGAGATCGGACTCATAGCGCCATGCCACACGTAGTCACGCAGTCCTGTTGCAGCGACGCCTCGTGCGTCTACGCCTGCCCGGTCAACTGCATCCATCCGACGCCGGACGAGCCGGACTTCCTCACCGCCGAGATGCTGCACATCGATCCGCAGGCCTGCGTCGATTGCGGCGCATGCGTCTCGGCCTGCCCGGTCGACGCCATCGTCCCCGAGTCGAAGCTGACCGACCCGCAGCGAGTCTTCCTGTCCATCAATGCGGACTTCTACAAGGAAGAGCGGCCCAGGCCGCTTCTCGCCAAGGTCATCCCGGCAGCCCACGTCGACAAGGGCCGACCGCCGTTGCGCGTTGCGATCGTCGGTTCCGGACCGTCGGCGATGTATGCCGCGGACGAGTTGCTGACTCAGCCTGATGTGCAGGTCAACGTCTTCGATCGCCTTCCTGTGCCTTACGGCTTGGTTCGCGCCGGCGTTGCTCCGGACCATCAGAAGACCAAACAGGTCACTCGCTTGTTCGACAAGATCGCCGCACAAAAGGGTTTCGAGTTCTACCTCAACGTCGAGATCGGCAAGCACATCTCGCACAGCGAACTGCTCGAAAATCACCATGCGGTGCTCTACGCAGTCGGCGCTTCGTCCGACCGTGGTCTCGGCATTCCGGGTGCTGATCTGCCTGGCACGGCATCGGCCACCGACTTCGTGGCCTGGTACAACGGCCACCCCGATCACGCCGACGACGTCTTCGACCTCTCGCATCGCCGCGCGGTCATCATCGGAAACGGAAACGTCGCGCTCGACGTCGCTCGCATTCTCACGGCCGATCCCGAGAAGTTGGCGGGCACTGACATCTCCGCTCACGCACTCGCCGCTCTGCGGAAGAGTCGCGTCGAAGAAGTTGTCATCGTGGGTCGACGCGGAATCGCGCAGTCCGCGTTCACAGTCCCCGAGTTCACCGGCCTGATGGCACTGCCGGACATCGAACTCTCTGTCGGACCCGACGACATGGTTCTCGACTCGGCCACCGAAGAACTGGCAAAACGCGGCGAGCTTCCGCATGCCGTCGAGCAGAAGTTGCGTCTACTCGAAGCACTGAAGAACCGCGATCACGTCGACGTCGGCAACAAGCGCATCACGTTGCGCTACCTGCTCACGCCGACGTCGATCACCGGCGACGATCAGGTCAGTGGAATCGAGTTCGCTCGCAACGCCCTGGTCGACGGCAACGGAACCGTACAGATCGAGGCGACCGGCGATACCGAGACCATCGATGCCGGTTTGGTCCTCACCTCGATCGGCTACCGCGGAGTGCCCATCCCCGGCGTCCCGTTCGACGAGCGGGCTTCGGTCATTCCGAATGAGAACGGCCGCGTCCTCGAAGATCCGAACGGCGATCCCGCAACCGGCGTCTACGCGACCGGTTGGATCAAGCGCGGACCGAGTGGGTTCATCGGCACCAACAAGTCCTGCGCGCAGGAAACGATCAGGATGCTCGTCGACGACTTCAACGACGGACGCCTGACCAACCCGGTCGCCGACGACTCCGCAGTCGATCGTCTGGTCCGGGCGCGACAGTCCGACGTAGTCGACCGCGAGGGCTGGCACGCCATCGACAAGGCGGAACTGGAACGCGGCGCTGCGCACGACCGTGTCCGCGAAAAGGTTCTGGATCAGGTCGAGATCACCTCCATCCTCGACGCTGCGGCCAGGGTGAAACCGACGCGTCGATTCGGTCGACCCGTTCGCGCCCGGTGATCCGCTACAGGTAAACAGCTACTTTCACGCACACGGCCCCGCCTGCAGACTCGTCTGCCCGGCGGGGCCGTCTGCGTTCCGGCAGCGTCCCACTCAGCGAAAATTTTTGCCCGTCAGCGGCCAAAATCGTGTAATACTGCAACCTGTTCCAGTAAGCGGCACAGCGGGCCCACGATCCCCCGGATCAGGCTCGCCAACCAGATGAGGATTGCATGAGCGAGACTGCAACGCCGGCGCCGAACGGGAGTGTGACACCTGCAGTAGAGGGTTGGTTCACCACCGGCGACGAACCTGCTCTGATCGGCACGAAGTGCCAATCCTGCGGCACCATTTCCTTCCCTCGTGAGGCGACGTTCTGCAAGAACCCGAGCTGCTTCAGCGAGGAGTTCGACGACGTGGAACTCTCCCGCCGCGGCACTGTCTGGTCGTACACCGACGCGCAGTACCAGCCCCCGCCGCCGTACATCCCGCGCTCGGATCCGTACGAGCCTTTTGCTCTCGCAGCAGTCGAGCTGCCCGAGGGGATCGTCATCCTCGGCCAGGTGGCCGACGGATTCGGCGTCGACGATCTCAAGGTCGGCAATACCGTCGAATTGGTTGTCGAGCCGCTGTACACCGACGAAACCGGAGTACGTACGACGTGGCGCTGGAAGCCTGTCGCCGCAGCTGATCAGGAGTCGCAGTCATGAGCAAGGACGTCGCAGTACTCGGTGTCGGAATGCACCCCTGGGGCAAGTGGGGGCAGTCGTTCGTGAAATACGGCGTTGCCGCCGCTCGCGCCGCGCTCGCCGATTCGGGTGTGAATTGGCAGGACGTCGACTTCATCGTCGGCGGCGAAACTGTCCGCAACGGTTACGGCGGATACGTCGCCGGAGCCACGTTCGCTCAGGCCCTCGGCTGGAACGGCGCTCGCGTCGCCACGTCGTATGCAGCGTGCGCGACGGGAGCCCAGGCACTCGACACCGCTCGCGCACGAATCCTGGCCGGCCTCAGCGAAGTTGCCCTGGTCGTCGGCGCGGACACCACCCCCAAGGGTTTCCTCGCTCCCGTCGCCGGTGAGCGTTGGGACGACCCGGACTGGCTGCGCTTCCGCCTCATGGGTATGACCAACCCGGCGTACTTCGCGCTCAACGCGCGTCGTCGCATCGACCTCTACGGCGCCACCGCGGAGGACTTCGCCAACGTGAAGGTCAAGAACGCCAAGCACGGGCTCAATAATCCGAATGCGCGCTACCGCAAGGAAGTCACCGTCGAGAACGTGTTGGCCTCCCCCGTGGTGTCCAATCCCCTTCACCTGCTCGACATCTGCGCGACGTCCGACGGCGGCGCCGCAATCTTGCTGACGTCGATGGAATACGCCCGCAAGATGGGCATCGCGGAACCTGTTCGCATCAAGGCTATTTCGACGGTCACGCCGACGTTCCCGCAGACGATCATGGATATGCCGAACTTCTCCACCGATTCCAGCTCCGCCGTCCCGGCTCCGGAGCGCACGTTCAAGGAATCCATCGGCTACGCCGCGTACGAGGAAGCCGGGATCTCTCCCGAAGACGTCGACGTCGCCGAGGTCTACGACCTCGCTACCTCGGTGGAACTGGACTGGATCGAAGACCTCGCGCTGTGCAAGCGGGGCGAGGCCGAGCACCTTCTGCGTGCGGGTGACACCACTATCGGGGGGCGCATCCCGGTCAATCCGTCCGGCGGTCTCGCATGCTTCGGCGAAGCCGTTCCCGCACAGGCACTTGCGCAGGTGTGCGAGCTCACCTGGCAGCTGCGCGGACAAGCCGAAGGCCGTCAGGTCGAAGGCGCCCGCATCGGTATCACCGCCAACCAAGGTCTGTTCGGACACGGCTCCTCGGTAATCGTTTCCGCCTGACCCTGTTCTACTTTCGTGGCGGTCGCACACTCACCCGTGAGCGGCCGCCACGATCACGTCTGCCACTGCCCCTGGCTGTGAGACCAGCGAGGCATGGGAGGTCGGGAGTTCGCTGGTGTTCGCGCCCATCCGGTTTGCCATGAACCGCTGCGCCGAAGCTGGGATCACGCGATCCTCACCGGCGACCAGATACCAGCTCGGTGTGTTCGCCCACGACGGTGGCCCGCCGAGTTCGAGGTTCGCCCACAAAGCGGCGGACTTCTGGTGAGCCAACATGGTTGCCGCCGTCTCGTCGGAAACGTCTTGAGCGAAGACGGAATGGAAATACTCGTCCGTGACGTAGCCGTCGACGTTCTTCCCGCCGATCGCGTGAGGATCGTCGACGATCTTCAATCCCAGAGCGGGAGGAAGCAATTGGCTGCCAGGGAATCGAATCGGGTCGATCGTGATCTGTACCGGCTCACCCTCCACCGGACCGAACGCCGCGATGTAGACCAGCGACTGGACTTTCGGATCGTGGACATTGGTGATCACCGCGCCGCCGTACGAGTGCCCGACGAGAACGACGGGGCCGTCGATGTCCGCAACCGTCTTCTCGATCACGGACGCGTCGTAAGCCGGCCCGCGCAAAGGATTGTCCGGCGTCACGACGCGATAGCCACGCGAGCGTAGGTCGGCGGCAACTCCGTCCCAACTGGTCGCGTCGGCAAAGGCTCCGTGAACCAGAACGACAGTTGGCTTGGGGCTTGCCACCGCAGCACCGGAACCGAAGATCAGTCCGGCCGCGACAGTCATGAGCATTGCCAGAACTGCTGTGAATACACGTGAGATCTTCATGCGTTTCCTTCACTCTCGTAGGCAAGCGAGAAACTGCGGTAGGCCGGGACACGCCCGTTTCGATCCTAGAAATACCTGCTGCGACGGACGTGACTGTCCGTGCAGACTTCTGGGCTCACGGTGCACAAATTCTGGTTGAGCGTCCACATCCCGGGGTATCAAGGCTGCATGGCTTTGCTCCTGGATACTTCCGTGCTGGAGCCTGACCAACGCACGGACGCCTTCGTCGACGCGATGGGACGCGCATCGGTTCCCTGTGCGATCCACTTGGAGGATCCGGCGGGCGTGAGCGCCCGGATGAACGTGTGGAATCTGGGCGCAGCATCACTGTTCCGCTCCGAGTCGACGGGGATGCGATTGACCAGAACACCGCGGCACGTGCGATCAGCGTCGATGCCGGTTCTCGCGATTGCCCTGCAGGAGAGCGGAATCGGCCATCTAGATCAGCACGATGAACAACGCAGAGTCCCGGCCGGTGAACTACTCATGACGGACCTGACGTCGACCTACGATTTCTCCTGGACGGGAACGGGCGCTTCCCAGTGCCTCTACGTTCCGATGGATCGGCTGGGACTACCGATCGACACCGTGCGAGACGCTGCCACGCGACCTCACCACAGCAACCTGTACCCCTTGATGATCGCGCACGTTCGTGAATTGTTCCGCAGCGCCGATCAGTTGGAGACCGATCCTGCCGCCGAACAATTGGGCGAGGCCTCGATCGAACTGGCGCGCGCTTTGGTCGCATCGATCGCGCATGCAAATCCCGACGCCTCCGCTCCGAGATCGGCACTCACGTTGACATCGATCCGCAGATACATCCGCGAACACCTTCACGATCCGGCGCTGCATCCTGCACGAATTGCCCACGCCCACAACATCTCACTGCGCCAGCTGTACAAGATCTGTTCGGACAACGAATTCCGGCTCGAGCAGTGGATCATCACCCAGCGCCTGCAGAAAGCTCGGGCCGAACTCGCTCGACCCGCTACCGTCGACCTGCCGATCGCCACCATTGCGCGCCGTGCGGGATTTGTCGATGCCGGACACTTCAGCCGACGGTTTCGGCAGGCCTACGGAGTCAGCCCGACTCGTTGGCGTCAGCTCCGCGATTGCAGCAGCGCCACAACGTCTGACTGACCACGGCTTTCGGCATTGTCCAATGCGGTCTTTCCCGACGCATCCCGGATCGAGGGATCTGCCCCGGCGTCGAGAAGCTGAGTGATCACGTCGACGTAGCGCGCCGAGCCGTCGCCGTACACAACGGCCTCGAGAAGCGCCGTCCACCCCGGATCATTGACGTGATTGACCGGTACCCCGGCAGCAATCAGCATCCGGACGGTCTCGACATGCGCGTGTTCACTCGCGGGAATCAGAGCCGTACCGCCGTAACGGTTCACGCTGTCGACATCCGCGCCATGGCTGAGCGTCAGTGCCAGAATCTCGTTCAATCCCTCGGCTCCGGAATACAGGAAGGCCGAATCCTGCATGGAGTCCTTCGCATTCACGTCAGCTCCGGCAAGAATCAACGTAGAAGCCGCAGCGACGGCGTTGTTCTTGGTGGCCTCGACGAGTGGAGTCCGTTCGCCCTCGCCGCGCGCTTCGATGTTCGCGCCGGCAGTCAGGGCAGCGGTAACAGCTGCGGGATCATTGCGGTCCACAGCATCGAAGAGCGTGCGTTCGGATTCCGGCGTCGACGATGGCTTTACACCCGCAGGTGGTACAGCTGCCGTTGTTGTCGCTGACGCCGCGGTTGTCGGCGTCAGCGCGGTGTCGGACGAACTGCAACCCGCCAACGCTCCGGTCACTGATACCGCGAAGATTGCGCAGGCGAGGACAGACCTGCGCGGCCGCGCCGTCACAGCGAATCACTTTCTTGGACAAGTGTTTCGAGCGTCATCCTGACGGCGTCCAGGTGTTCGGCCATCGCCCTGGAGGCGTGGTCGTAACTCCCGGATGCAATTCCTTCGACTATTCGTTCGTGTTCCTCGTTCGACTTTTCCTGGCGACCGGCAACAAGATTGAGTGTCTCGGATTGCCTTGTCAGCGCTTCACGGATATCGACGATTACCGACTCGAAGACACGATTCCTACTGGCTTTTGCAATCAGTCCGTGAAATTGGGCGTCGAGTGCAACCCATACGAGCGGATCGTCCTCGTCACGCATCTGCTGTACCAGTCCGCGGAGGGCTGCCAGTTCCTCCGCGGTGTGCCGTTGGGCAGCCCATCCTGCGGCCGGAATTTCGACATGAGGCCGCGCTTCGACCAATTCGTTGGCCGCATAACTGCCGAAGTCGAGGTCTCGCGCGATCGAATCACTGACGACGAAGGTGCCGAGCCCGGATTTTGTCTCGGTGAGCCCGAGGGCATGGCACGAGCGCAGGGCTTCACGGATGACCGATCGACTGACTCCGTGCCTTTCGGCCAGGGACGCTTCGGACGGGAGACGCTCTCCGACTGCCAGATCGCCGGAGGCTATTGCGGCACGAAGGTCTGCGAGGACTGCCTCGGCAGCACTCACCCGCGCGGCGACTGGTCGCCTGGTGGCCCAGCTGTCTGACAGGTTCATGCCGTCATTGTTGCGACTGCCGAAGTCCCGCGTCAAACATCGCACCTGGTGACGGGTTGACGTGCAGGAGTGAGCGAGGTAACAATTAGACCTGTCAGACAGCCTGATAGCCCGATAGCTGGGCGGGTCTACTACTTGTCCGTCAGCGCTGCGATCCCGAAATACACCCACCGCGCAGAGTGATGCTTGCGCGAAGAGACACGAGGAATTGATCAAGTGCTCGAAACGCGAACAGAACACGATCTGCTCGGCGATCGCGAAGTTCCAGCCGATTCGTACTGGGGAATCCACACCTTGCGCGCGATGGAGAACTTCCCGATCACTGGTCGAACAATTGCCACGAACCCGCATCTGATCCGCGGCATCGCTTACGTCAAATGGGCCGCAGCCAGCGCAAACGAGAAGCTGGGCATCCTCGACGGCCCACGAGCCGAGGCCATCTCACAGGCATGCAAGGAAATCGTGGACGGCCGGTGGCACGAACAGTTCGTAGTGGACGTCATCCAGGGTGGTGCCGGAACGTCGACGAACATGAATGCCAACGAGGTAATCGCCAATCGCGCATTGGAAATCCTCGGCCACCAGCGCGGCGACTACGAACGACTTCACCCCAATGAGCACGTGAACCTGAGCCAATCGACCAACGACGTCTACCCCACGGCCGTCAACATCTCGACGATCTTCGCGATCGAGGACCTGCTGGATGCACTTCGTGTACTCCAGAATGCGTTCACGACCAAATCTCTCGAGTTCGCCGACACAGTGAAGATGGGACGCACCCAACTGCAGGACGCCGTGCCGATGACTCTGGGTCAGGAGTTCGGCACCTACGCGGTCATGATCGAGGAGGATCGAGCGCGCCTGGCTGAGGCTGCTCTTCTCGTTCACGAGATCAACCTCGGCGCCACTGCTATCGGCACCGGTCTCAACGCACCTGCCGGCTACGCCGAGGTGGCCTGTTCCGACCTGGGCGCACTAACCGGGCTGCCGCTGGTGTTGGCAACGGATCTGGTCGAAGCGACCCAAGACGTGGGCCAGTTCGTCCACCTCTCCGGCGTACTCAAGCGGGTCGCTGTGAAGTTGTCCAAGGTGTGCAACGATCTTCGGCTGCTCTCTTCTGGTCCGCGAGCCGGATTGAACGAGATCAATCTGCCTCCGGTGCAGGCAGGTTCGTCGATCATGCCGGGCAAGGTCAATCCGGTAATTCCCGAGGTCCTCAATCAGGTCGCGTACGAAGTCATCGGCAATGACGTGACGATTACGATGGCTGCGGAATCCGGGCAACTCCAACTCAACGCTTTCGAGCCGATCATCGTGCACTCACTGTCCGAAGGAATGCGACACCTCGGTGCGGCTTGCCGCATTCTGGCGGACCGGTGCGTACTCGGTATCACGGCCAACACCGAACTGTTGCGCGCGCGAGTCGAAGACTCCATCGGCCTCGTGACTGCGCTCAATCCCTACATCGGATATACCGCGTCCACCCGGATTGCCCAGGAGGCGTTGATTTCCGGGCGTCGCGTCGCCGATCTCGTGATCGAAGCGGGCCTGCTCGACCGCGAGGAACTCGATCGGTTGCTCAGCCCCGAACATCTCGCCAATCTCCGCGTTGCGGGCGAGAAGCCTCATGCTACCGCCGTCGCGGAGGAGGTTTGATGACCGTCGAACGGGAAGAGACACCCCACGCCGAGGTTGCCGCTGAAGAGGATCTCGGATATCAGAAGGCGCTCGGCCCCAGACAGATTCAGATGATCGCGATCGGTGGTGCGATCGGAACAGGCCTTTTCATGGGTGCGGGAGGGCGACTCCAACAGGCGGGCCCGGCCTTGGTTCTCGTGTACGCGTTGTGCGGGTTCTTCGCGTTCCTGATCCTGAGGGCACTCGGCGAACTGGTGATGCACCGCCCGACTTCGGGATCCTTCGTTTCCTACGCACGCGAATTCTTCGGCGAGAAGATGGCTTTCGCCGCGGGTTGGCTGTACTGGATGAACTGGGCAATGACTGCCGTGGTCGATGTCACGGCTGTGGCGTTGTACATGAACTTCTTCAAAAAGTACTGGGCGCCACTGGGGCACATCGATCAGTGGATGTTCGCTCTGATCGCGGTGGTGTTGGTTCTCGGACTGAATCTGGTGTCCGTGAAAGTCTTCGGAGAGCTGGAGTTCTGGTTCGCGTTGATCAAGGTCGTTGCGTTGACCGCGTTCCTCGGGTTCGGTGTCTATTTCGTACTCTTCGGCACACCCATCGAGGGGCATTCCTCCGGTTTCAGCCTGATCGCCGACAACGGTGGGCTGTTCCCCAACGGAATACTGCCGGCAGTCGTGGTGATTCAGGGCGTCGTGTTCGCTTACGCTTCAATCGAACTCGTGGGAACCACGGCTGGAGAGACCGAAAATCCCCGGAAGGTGATACCCAAGGCGATCAACACAGTGATCATTCGGATCCTCGTCTTCTACGTGGGATCGGTCCTGCTGCTCTCGCTGTTACTCCCGTACACGGAGTACCACGCCGGTGAAAGTCCATTCGTCACCTTCTTCGGATCGATCAACATCCAAGGCGCGGATGCGATCATGAATCTGGTCGTTCTCACGGCAGCCTTGTCTTCCCTCAACGCCGGATTGTATTCGACCGGACGAATTCTCCATTCGATGGCGATGGTCGGTTCGGCGCCTGCTTTCGCTGCCAGAATGAACAAGGCCGGAGTGCCGTACGGGGGAATCGCACT
>Ga0153921_1001182_pt1 | contig 12111 bp, 7 predicted proteins | sample TSNJ005MetaG_FD_104691 | JGI IMG/M metagenome (GOLD analysis project Ga0153921, IMG submission 104691) | Attine ant fungus gardens microbial communities from New Jersey, USA - TSNJ005 MetaG | ecosystem: Host-associated > Fungi > Mycelium > Unclassified | place: USA: New Jersey, Brendon T. Byrne... | reverse complement strand
TGTCAAAACGTGCTGAAATGAATATTATAGGTTATAGTTATCAACAAGAAAGATCGTTTGACACGTTAGAAGGTGCTGCTAAAAACGAAGGAACTACGGGTACTATGATAGGAGCTGGACTTGGCTTAGGTCTTGGTATGGGTGTTGGCGATACTATGGGACAAAGATTTGGAGATATGGCTGTTAATATAAATACAAGTTCAAATATGAAAGAATGTCCTAAATGTCATCAAAAGATTGAAGAAAACATTAAATTTTGTCCTCATTGTGGCACAAATACACAATCAATCAAGAAAGATGTTTCTACTTGTCCAGATTGTCAAGCGGCAATACCAACAAATGCTAAGTTTTGTCCTGAATGTGGGAATGCACTTAAGAAAGTTTGTGCAAAATGTGGACATGAATCAAAAGTAAACGCTAAATTCTGTCCAGAATGTGGCGATAAATTATAGTGTTTTTTATGATGGAGAGGGATACGAAATGGCAAAAAGAACAAATATTGTTATAAATCAAAAGAAAAAAAATGCAGGAAATAAATTACTCGGTTGGGGAATTTTTCTTATAGGTTTTGGTATCATTGGCTTAATTATAGTAACTACTGGCCAAGCGACTGTCACTATCGATAATGAAACATTACCTGTTGATGCATTCAGTAAAGATGCTATTCCATATTATGTAATGAGTATTGCTTCTATTATTGGTGGCTATTTTATGATTGCAAAAGCGAAAAAAGATCAACAGCTCTATAATGAGTATATTAATATCATTATTGATTCTAATATCACTTCTTTACATGATATTGCTTCTAGTCTTAATAAAAAAGTAAGCGTAGTTACAGCAGATATTGAAAAAATGATAAATAAGAATCGTTTGGGAAATGCTTATATTGATTATAAGGAGAAACAAATTGTTTTTCCTTCTAAGACATCTACATCGACATCGACAAGCAAAAATCAAAGCTTTGAGCAAACGAAACAAACAGTATCTGTGACATGTCCAAGTTGTGGAGGAAAAAATACAGTGCTATATGGAACTGTTTCAAGATGTGAATATTGTGGCAGTGCGTTAAAATAAAAAATCTATAATAGTAAATTGTTTATACAAAGAGATTGAATAGTACAACTATCCAATCTCTTTTAATAATTCATAAAATAAATTAATATCTTCCTCAATCATAGTAATTGAATTTTGCCAAAATTCTTCATCTTGAATATCAATCCCAATACTCCACCCAACATCTTCTAAATTCATTTTCCCAGTCAATGATAAAAATTCTTCATATTTAGAAGCAAAAGATGGCCCTTCATTTTGATATAATCCATATAATCCCTTTGCCAATAATAATCCAAAGGCATAAGGAAAATTATAGAAAGCATAATCAGAACTATAATAATGTGGTTTCCAAGTCCACATGTAAGGATGCAGTAAATTATGATCCAACCCATTTCCATAAGCTTTCCTTTGAGCTTCCAACATTAATTCCTTAATTTCATCAACACTTAATGGTCCTTCTTCACGTTTTTTAAATACAGAACTTTCAAATAAAAATCTTGAATAAATATCCACAATTACTTGACCACAATCACTAATTTCACTTTCTAAGATAGCCAATTGCTCTTCTTTAGTTGCCTCTTTTAACGCTGCTTTCTTAACAATAGTTTCACAAAAAGTTGAAGCAGTTTCTGCAATAGGCATAGGATATTCTGCATTTAAGATAGATTGAGCATTTAAGCAATGTCCATGGAAACCATGACCTAATTCGTGTGCCATTGTTGTGACATCTCCAAATTCATCACCATAGTTAAGTAAAAATCTGCTTTCCTTAATACTATGAAGATTATTACAGAAGGCTCCACCAACTTTTCCACTTCTAGGGTAGACATCAATCCAGTTTTTATCAATCGCTTGTTGTGCATAATTACCTAGATTTTTAGAGAACGTATGAAATTGTTTTACCACAAACTGACTACCTTTTTGATATGGATAACTACTATCTACTTCAATAATAGGGGCATACATTTCATACCAAGGCAATCCAAACTCATAGCCTAATACTTCAGCTTTTTTCTTATAATAACCTTCAAATAATGGCAATGATTTTTCTATTACTTTTAATAATACTTCTAATGTTTCTTTACTCATTCTTGAACTAACTAGCGTTCTATCTAGTGGTGAAGCATATCCTCGTAATCTAGCCTCAATAATTGATTCACCTTTAATTGAATTTAAAGCACTAGCAAGTCCTTGTTCAATGCTAGGATAAGCTTTTAGTTCAGCTTCATAAGCTTTTTTTCTAGTCTCTTTATCTTTTGAATATGCCATATTTAATACTTCAGTTAATGGGTATTCTTGATTATCTAAACTCACCTTCAATGAAGAAATTAATTGGTTCTTATAGTTTGACCAACTACTAGAAGCAACTGTTTTTAAATTAGCTAAAACACTTTCACTTTCTTCAGATAATAAATACTTATTTTGTTGTTTAATTTCATGTAAGATGAAACGATGTTCAACTAAATACTCATCTTGCAAATGATCTAAATCAAAACTAGCAATCCACTTATTTAAACTAGCATTTGTATCAGCAAATGTTGCTAACATATTTTCTATGACAGAATCATATTTAATGGCATCATAATCATTGGTGTTAACACTCATTTTCAAACTACTAAACGAAGCAAGTTTTTCGATTAGTGAAGATAACACCTCTTCCTTTTTTAGGCATTCAATTAAGTTCTTTTCTTCTTTCTCTAATCCAATATAAGCTTTTAATTCTTCCATAATTATTTTTACTGTTTTTAAATCGTTATGAAAGGATGTATCATCAAATGATACATATAATTCATTTAAACTCCAAGTTCTCTCTTGCATATATATACCTCATTTCATATACTAACAGTATATCATTTTTTCTAACTTTTTCTATTAATAACATATACAATCGTTATTGAAATTTCTTTAGAATTCTACTTTTTAAGAGTTGACTAGAAACAAAGAATATGCTAAAATGCTTCACAATAGGAGTTGAATATCATGAGTTTAAAGATAACAGACAAATTAACTAGAGAATCAGCTCTGTACAAATGGTATTGATGAAACATTGTGCAGAGCTTAAATAAAGTATACTTACTTTCATGTTCATCAGAAAATAACTACTAAAAGACGTAATCTATTACGCTTCTTTCATTGTGTTGATTTTCTGAAATAAAGTAAGTATTACTATTTAGAGATATAAAGGACTGTAAATGATGTTTCGTTTACAGTCTTTATTTTTACTTAACAAGATATTATGTTAGATAAACGTAAAAGCAGAAGACTGGATTATTCTAGTATTCTGCTTTTTTTATAATGAAAGGAAGTATTAAAAATGAGTTTATTAAAAATAGAAAATTTGAAATATTCGTATGGAGATTACAACATCTACCAAAACGCTCAACTTGATCTATATACAACAGATCATATGGGAATTGTAGGTCCTAATGGTTCTGGTAAAAGTACATTAATTAAATTATGTACGCATCAGCTTTCACCAGATGCTGGAAAAATCACTTGGCATCCTAGAGTGACTATTGGATATTTAGATCAATATGCAAAAATCAATCAAGATTCAACTATTTATCAATTTCTACAATCCGCATTTACTAAACTACTTAAAATCGAACAATCTATGTTATATCTATATGAAGATGTAGAAAACATAGAAAAACATTGGGACGAAATTATTGACTATCAAAATCAACTAGATACAGCAGATTTTTATCACATTGAAACTGAAATAGAAAAAATTGCGAATGGTCTAGGTTTATCAAGTATTGGTCTAGATACAAAGATATCTGAAATAAGTGGTGGACAAAGAGCGAAAGTTATTCTAGCAAAATTATTATTGGAAAAGCCAGATGTATTATTGCTAGATGAGCCTACAAACTTTTTAGATACCAATCATATTCATTGGTTAGCACAATTCTTAAATGAATTGGAACAAGCATTTATGGTGATTAGTCATGATTACCAATTTTTAGAACAAATATCTAACTGTATTTGTGATGTTGATAATGGAGAATTGCATAAATATTCAGGAAAATATTCTGATTTTTTAAAACAAAAAGTACACCTACAAAAAGAATACAACCGCCGTTACGATTCTCAACAGCGTTATATTAAAGAAACAGAAGAATTTATCCGAAGAAATATTGCAGGTATCAAAAGTAAAAATGCCCAAGGCAGAAGAACACATTTACAACGTTTAGAGCGATTAGCCCCTCCAAATCATATGCAAACACCACCTATATTTGACTTTCGTCTTGCTAATAGTGGTCATTACCAACAAATTGTCACTGAATATTTATCGATTGGCTATTCTTTCCCATTATTTGAAAATCTAGATATGACAATCAATAAATCAGAAAAAATAGTAATTACTGGTTTTAATGGTATAGGAAAATCAACTCTATTAAAAACATTAATTGGTCATGTTTCACCTTTAAACGGAAATGTTTTAATAGATGAAAGCATTCAAATTGGTTATTATGAGCAAGATTTAAAATGGGAGAATCCTACAATAACTCCACTTATGCTAATGTCAAATAAATTGCCACTCATAAAAGAAAAAGAAATCCGTAGAAAGTTATCACGTTGTGGACTTTCCAATCAACATATGGATCAATCAATTCAATCGCTAAGTGGTGGGGAACAAGCAAAATTAAAGCTATGTGTTTTATCATTACATCCCTACCATCTATTAATACTAGATGAACCAACGAATCATCTAGATAATGTTAGTAAAAAAGCATTAAAAAAAGCGTTAAAAGAATTTAAAGGCAGTTTGCTTTTAGTAACGCATGAAAAAGATTTTTATCAAGATATTATTAATAAACATATTGATATGACCAAATTATCTAAGGATAAGTAAAAAATAGTGCCTATCCAAAAGAGTAGGCACTATCAACATTTGGGTAATTTAAAGGTATGTTCTAATTAATCTAAATCTGTTCCATTACTTTCAATTACTTTTTTATACCAATAGAAAGAATCTTTCCTAGATCTTTTAAAACTTCCTTTACCTTCATCATCACGTTAAAAAAGCAGAAAATAATTTTTAAATGAAAAATACTATGTTCTAATTCTGCTTTTTTATTAGTAACATAGTAAAATTCTATTACATTTATCAATACACTAAGACAATTTACAGTATAAACTTTCCTAGTATAGTTGCTGTATAATCGCTCTTCTAGATTTCTTACTAATAAAAGATAGAACTTTCAGCTATTCTGTTTTTTGACATAATTTTTTAACATACCCAAACCAACTATCTTCATTATACGTATTTTCTATGGTTAACAAATATTCTAAACATTGTTCTATATTTGTATTTAAATAACACCATATTTTAGATTTTACATCTGTTTCTTTTAATTGAGTAAGAGCATTTTGATAATCTGCTAATTGAATATACTTTGTAAAATAATCAATTTTTTTAAATAATGATTTGTTTTTTACTTCTTTCTTTAATTCCTTAATTTTTTTTGTATACTTATCTTTTTCTACTTTATCATTTTTTTGTTTTCTACCTTTTTCAATCGCTAAATCTAAGGAAGTTAAGGCTTCTTGATAAAGCTCTAACTCATTAAAAATTAGTGATTTTTTATAGTGTACATAGGCATCATCTCGATTCGATTTTTGAGCCAATAAAATATAAATCAATGCCAATTCCATATTCTTAGTTAATACAGCATATTCACATGCTTCACTGTACACCCATGCGTCTTCTTTTTCTACATTTAACAATTCTTCAATATATGGTGTTCCTAATTCAATTTGATTGCTCATACGATAATTCCAAGCAAGTTCACATTTTACCCAATAATCTTTATCATCTAACTCTTCCGCTTTTTTTAACCAATCAATGGCTTCTTCATGATTGCTATTTAAGTCTGTGACAACTCTCGCTAGTTGATAATATATCCAGACATCTTTTCTACCATATTCATGGGCTTTTCTTAAATATGAATAAGCACTCTCTAAATTACCTTCTTGACGATTTACCCAAGCTAATTGCGAAATTGAAGCAATATGTTGTTCATCAATTTCTAACGCTTTATTTAAATATTCTTTTGCTTTTTCATATTCTTCTAACACAGAGTATGCTCTTCCTAATTGATAAAAAGTCCAAACATCATTTGCACCTAGCTCAATTGATTTTAATAAATTATCTTTTACAGTTTGGTAGTCGTCCTTCGCAATATAAACACTAGCAATTTCTTTATAAAGAAAAGCAGTTGGTTCTTGAATTTTTTCAAAGTATTCTAAGGCTTCCTCTTCCCTATTTAAACGATTTAAGCAAAAACCTTTCTTTAAGATATAGTCATTATTTTCTTTATCTTCCACATTTTCTAAATACTCTAACGCTTTCTCTAATTGATTTAAATCGTTATACGTAATAAAATATTCATAATACAGCCAATCATTTTGATTATCTTGACTTGCTAAATGATCCAAATGCTTAAGTGCTTTCTTAGCTTGATTTGTACGATTATAAACATATGCTAATTCGCCATGAATCCATACATCATTTCTTCCCAATGAATACGCAATAAGATAATAATCTAATGCTGTCTCTAATTGATTTGTTTCTAAATATACTCTTCCTAATTGTGAATTAGCCCAAATATCATTTTCATCTATTTGTAAAGCCATTGTTAAAAACTCAATTGCCTCTTCATAAAATTTCAAATTCATATAACAAGAAGCAAGTTCACAATTGACCCAAGCATCTTCCCTACCCAAATCTTTTACTGTATATAAAGCATCAATCGCATCATCAAATCGCCCTGCTCCATTTAACGCATAGCCATATTCACTATATAACCAAGTATCTTCTCTACCAGTTTCTTTTAATTTTTCTAAATAGAAAATTGCTTGCTCATATTGATATAAGCGATTATATAGCCAACCTGCTTTCGCTAATAATAACTGCTCATCATATAAGCTCCAATCTAATGATAAAAGTAGATCTACAGCTTCTTGATAGTTTAATTCTTCAATTAATTTATCTACCTGATTTAACACAAGCATCACTCCCTAATCATTATTTTATACCAAATAGTAACTATTTTAAATATTAAAGTAAAAAAGAAAGAAAAAAATCTTCCTATTTACTTTGCTTCTTATTTTACTTCTACTGTCCAACCATAGGAATCTTTTATCTTACCCCATTGGATTCCAGTTAATTCATCATATATTTTTTGCGTTAATTCACCAGTCTCAAAATTATTTATTTGAACTTGCTCATTTTTATAAGATAACTCTCCTATTGGTGCGATAACAGCCGCTGTTCCTGTTCCAAAGGCTTCTTTTAACCGTTTTGTTCTTGCAGCTTCCATTAATTCATCAATGCTAAGCCTTCTTTCACTAACTTTATATCCCCAATCTTTTAAAATATGGATTAATGAATCTCTAGTGATACCAGGTAAAATTGTTCCATCAATTGGTGCAGTCACAATTTCATCATCAATTAAGAACATAATGTTCATCGAACCAACTTCTTCTACATATTTTTTTTCGTTACCATCTAACCAAAGAACTTGTGCATAACCAGCTTGATTCGCCTTCGATTGTGCTGCTAAACCACCTGCATAGTTTCCACCACATTTTGCAAAACCAGTACCGCCTTTTACAGCACGAACAAATTCATCTTCCACCCAGATTTTAATTGGACTCATGCCTTCTTTATAATATTCACCAACTGGTGAAAGAATAATAACAAACTGATACGATGCGGCAGGATGAACACCTAAGGCTACTTCATTTGCATAAACGAATGGACGAATATATAATGATGTTTCTTCCAATGAAGGAACCCAATCTTTCTCCACACTAACTAATGCTTTCAAAGCCTCAATAAAGATATCTTCAGGTACTTTAGGCATACATAACCGCTCATTCGATTTCATCATACGTCTTGCATTCATTTCAGGACGGAATAATTGAACATTTCCATCGTTTCGCCGGTATGCTTTTAAGCCTTCAAATGTTTCTTGTGCATAATGTAATACTGCCATTGAAGGATCCAACTGGATGGGTCCATAAGGAATGATTCTAGCGTCATGCCAACCTTTCTCAGTCGTATAATCCATCATGAACATATAATCTGTAAAATATTTTCCAAACCCTAATGCATTCTGATCTGGTCTCTCTTTTAATACTTCTCTTTCTATAAAACGAATCTTCATAAACATCCTCCTATTCATCGCATTAAAAATATCATACTACTACCTTCAATTAATTTCAAGTCTAATTTAGAAAAAATACAATTATATTAAAATAAATAATTGTATTAACAAAATAAATTTCATTCTAAAATAGTAACATCTTTTATCCATTGTTTAGAAAACAATCGTTTAATACAAATAATAGCTTTAATTATTAAATCAATTTTTAAAAAAACATAGACAATACTAGGTGGAAGGTGTAATACCAGTCCTGTTATAATACCTAAAGGAATACTTGCTATCCATAAGAAAGCAACATCGGCAAACATTAAGAATTTAGTATCACCTCCACCTCTCAATACTCCTTTTGTAAGACATCCATCTTGGGCTTGAAAAATAAAAATAATAGAAACAGCTGCTAATATCTGATTCGCTATTGCTTTCGTTTCATCTGTTACATTATATAAATCAATTGCTAATGGTCTTAGTAAATAAATAATGATTCCTCCAACGATACCTATCATAATGGCAATTACAAAGAACGTGACACCTTGATGATACGCCTCGTCTTTTTTGCCTTCTCCTATCGTTTTTCCTGTAATCACACTTGCCGCATTACTTAATGCCATAGAGAAGACACTAATAATTTGAACGACCATTTGCGTAATACTATTAGCAGCGACAAAATTAGATCCCATTTGCCCAATAATGATAGCGACTGCATTATTTCCTAATGCTAAAATAGCATCACTAATTAATACGGGTAATCCAGTTTTATAATATCTTGTAAATATATCTTTACTAAATCCTTTTAAATTATGCAATCTAAATCCCAATTGTTTATCTTTAAATAGTAAATAACCAATAATAATCATAAATTCTATGATTCTTGCTAATAAAGTTCCTACGGCAGCTCCTGCAATTTCCATTCTAGGAGCCCCTAATTTACCAAAAATAAACATCCAATTAAAAAATATATTAAAAGTAAAAGAACAAATAGAAGCAAATAATGGTAGCTGCACTACACCAATTGATCGTAATACAGCAGTTCCTGCTAATGATAACCCATGAAAAATAAAAGCATAACGTAAGAAACTAAAATACTTGACTCCAGCTTCAATCACCGTTTTTTCATTTGTGAAAATTGACATTATCGTACCTGGCATAATGAATACCAACAGCATGAACCCTACAGCCACCAAAAATGTCATTTTCAATAAAATTGATACCATCTTCTTGACTGATTCTTTATCTTGTTTTCCCCAATATTGAGAACAAATAACACTACTTCCACCACACAATCCTAAACAAAGAATATGAAACAAAGAATAGAAACTATTCGCTAGAGAAGAGCCAGATAACATAATTTCTCCAAAACTTCCCAACATAATAGTATCTGTCATATTTACTCCAAATGTAATTAACCCCTGTAATGCTACAGGGATTGCAATGGTTAGTAATTTTCTATAAAAAGATTTATCTTTGACAAAAAAAGTCACAAAATACCCCTCCCGCTCTTAATTCAAGAGTATAACAAAGTTAGCACCCTAACACAATAGTTTTGCTTAATTTGAAAATCTTTCGATATATAAAGAGAAAAAGAAAAAATTGTTGTTTTAGATTCCTTCTTCTTTATATTGCAATATACAATAAACAAATATAATAGATCGAACAAAATTTAAGATTTAATTAAGATTATTAAATTAAAATGTAATCACAAACAAAAGGACAATGTTTGTTTACTATAGATAAAAGCAACATAAAGGAGAAACAAAATGAGAAATAAAAAAATAGTCATTCCAGTCTTACTACTTATAATTTTAGTTGGTGGTGTATTATTTTTTATGATAAATAATGATACTGATGATAATTCAAGTACTACTATCAATAATAGTAGCAATAGTACTGATACAACCGATCAAGAAGTAACTGGAGATAATGTTGGTACAAGTAGTGCCATAAGAGGAACTTATAGTAGTAAAGATTTGGATGAAAGTTATGATACTAATTCCGCTACAAAAATAACTTTAAACGGTAGTTCAATATCAATTTCTGGAAGTGGAGCTACAGTAAGTGAAAGTACTGTCACTATTAGCTCTTCAGGTACGTATATTATCAACGGTACATTAACTGACGGACAAATAATTGTTGAGGCGGGAGATAGTGATGATGTTAAACTAGTGTTAAATGGAGTGACAATAAACTGCACCACATCATCACCAATATTTGTAAAAAATGCAGATAAAACTATAATTACATTAGCTGGTGGAACAACTAATACACTTACAGATACTGCTAACTATATCCTTAACGCAGATGGAGAGCCAACCGCAACTATATTTAGTAAAGATGATTTAACTATTAATGGATCAGGTTCTTTAGTTATAAACGCTAATTATAATGATGCAATTAAAAGTAATGATGATTTAAAGATAGTAAATGGTACTATTACTATGAATTCAGTCGATGATGCAATAATAGGTAAAGACTCCGTTTCAATTAAAGGCGGTACAATTACCATAGTAGCAACTGGTGATGGGATAAAATCTACGAATGATACAGATAACTACGCAGGATATATTGTAATAGATGGTGGAACTATAAATATTACAGCTGAAGTTGATGGTATTCAAGCAGTTACTAATGTCACAGTTAATGATGGAGATATAACTATTAAAACCGGTGGTGGAAATAGTGCTACAATCAGTTCTACTAGTAGTGCAAAAGGAATAAAGTGTGGTCTTTATATATTTATTGTCGATGGAGATATAAATATAGACTCTGCAGATGACTCCATTCATTCTAATCAAGATGTAACTATATCAGATGGAACGATGACACTTTCATCAGGTGATGATGGTATTCATGCTGATAGTAATTTGACTATCGATGATGGGAATATTACGATAAGTAAAAGCTATGAAGGTATTGAAGGTTTAAATATAACGATTAATAATGGCACAATTGATATTACAGCTTCTGATGATGGGATAAATGCAGCTGGTGGAAACGATACATCTAGTACCGGTGGACCTATGGGAAATGACAAATATAGCGGTAGTAGTGGATTAATTACTATAAATGGAGGAACAATAACAATTAGTGCCGCTAGTAGTGGAACAGGTGATGGACTTGATTCAAATGGTAGTATAAAAATTGTGGATGGTACAATTAAAATTAAATCACCAACAACTGCAAGAGATTATTCATCTGTCGATTGTGATGGCTCACTTACTATGACTGGTGGAAATTTATATATCGATAATACCTTATATACTGCTTCAAATATTACAAGTCTCCCATCAATGCAATCTGGTGGTAAAACAAAAAAATGAAGAATTTGAAATAGAAATACTTATTATCAGTAAAAGGTAATGTATAGAAATTTATGTAAACGTAAACCTCCAAAAGTGGTATGATAAAAATACAACTTAGGAGGTTTTAACAATGGAAAAATGAAGTAGTTCTTCTTCTAGCTCTCCTTCCTTATATCTTTGATTCGTTCTTCTATTAATTCTTGTAATGGATTAAAAAATAAAAAACAGGCTTTATACCTGCTCATATATGTTTACTATTAAATTATTGGTTTACATACAATGAAGATAACTATTCCTATTTTTTGTATTTTCATTATCGAATATGCGATCTCCCAATCATATAATCAATAGTCAATCCTAACACCATCGTATGAGGATTCACTATGCAATCTCTAGGCAATCTATCCTCTGGTGCATATGTATCTAATAATTTATGCAATATATATTCCCTTTTTTCTTTTTCTTCATATAATGTTCCATACATCATAATACTTCGAAAGCTATGACTTCTTTTTTCAGGCTTAAGTCCTAAATCTTCGACAATACTAAAACAAGCAACTTGATTGATTCCATTTAATTTATAGCCC
>Ga0153921_1001180_pt1 | contig 12118 bp, 9 predicted proteins | sample TSNJ005MetaG_FD_104691 | JGI IMG/M metagenome (GOLD analysis project Ga0153921, IMG submission 104691) | Attine ant fungus gardens microbial communities from New Jersey, USA - TSNJ005 MetaG | ecosystem: Host-associated > Fungi > Mycelium > Unclassified | place: USA: New Jersey, Brendon T. Byrne... | reverse complement strand
TGGGCGGCATCATCTTCGTGTTCCTGACCATCACCGAGATGCCAGGACTCGCGATCGCGGTGATCGTGACGGTCTGTATGGCCGCGACCACGACCTTCGGGTTCACCTACATGCTCGGTGAGCGCATTTTGCGTCCGGTCGCCGCCCAGGCCTTGAGTGAGGGCGAATTCGATCGGACCATGGCGCCGGGCGTCGGAACCCGGCTGGCGATGACCTGGGGTCTCGGCACGCTGATGCCAGTCGCAGGCATCATCTTGCTGTGCTCGACGCAGCTCACGACGAATCTCGAGTTCTCCCCCGACTCACTCGCGTGGGCGATCCTGCTCATCTCGATCATGGCGATCGTGCAGGCCTTTGCACTGTCGATGCTGACGGCTACTCAGATCTCCGATCCGATCCGACAACTGCGACGCGCCATCGAGCGAGTGCAGCGCGGCGCCACCGACGTACGCGTCGAGGTGTTCGACGGCAGTGAGATCGGCCGACTACAGGTCGGATTCAACCGCATGATGAAAGAGTCCGACGAGCGTCGCCTGCTGCGTGAGCTCTTCGGCCAGCACGTCGGCGAGGACGTGGCCCGCCGCGCGCTGAAGTTCGGTACCGAACTGGGCGGCGAAACTCGATTCGTGGCAGTTCTGTTCGTCGACATGGTCGGATCAACCGGTGCCGCGGCCGAGCGCCCGCCGGGCGAAGTGGTCGAGCTGCTCAACGAGTTCTTCCGTGTGGTCGTCGACGTCATCGATCGCCACCACGGTTTTGTCAACAAGTTCATGGGTGATGCGGCGCTCGCCATCTTCGGTGCACCACTCGATCGACCCGACGCTCCGACGGCAGCTCTCGCGGCGGCTCGCGAGCTGCGGTTCAAGCTCAACGACATCACCGGTCTGGACGTCGGTATCGGCGTGAGCGCGGGGCTCGCGGTCGCCGGCAACATCGGTGCTGCCGAACGTTTCGAGTACACCGTGATCGGCGATCCGGTCAACGAAGCATCACGGCTCACCGAGCTCGCGAAACTTCGGCCCAGCCGGGTGCTGGCGTCGACGAGCGCGCTGTATTTCGCCGACGAAGAGGAACAGGCCGAGTGGGAACTCGGCGAGCAAGTCCAACTGCGTGGACGCCGACGACTGACGCATCTGGCGTGGCCCGAAAAGTATCCAGAGGTCGATCCGGATCAAATTGGTTAGGGTGAGTCGATGGCTCAGCCTGGAAACACCCCACGGCGACTGAGACGACCACGCTCGCCCGTGGCCGAGACCAGTCGGGCCAGAGGGCGCTACTGGTGGCTGAAGTGGGTGCTCGGGATAGCGCTCATCGCCCTCCTGATAGCCGAAGGCGCATATCTCTGGCCCAGGCTAAGTGAGGCCTGGCGGGTCCTGACCGAAATCCATTGGGGTTGGGTGGCCGCGTGCGTCGCGGCCCAACTCATTTCACTCAGCGGTTACGCGTCCGTTCAACAACGTCTGCTCAACGCCGCTGGTGTAGTTGCCGGTCACCTCAAGAACCTCTCGGTCATCTATGCCAGTACGGCAATGGCGCTGACGTTGCCTGCCGGCCAGGTCTTCTCCACTGCATTCACGTACAAACAGACTCGAAAGTGGGGCGCTACCCCGGTTGTCGCATCCTGGCAGTTGGCGATGTGCGGTGTCATCGCCGCCGCGACTCTGGCACTACTCGGTGCCACTGGCGTAGTGGCGTTCGGCACCAAGGTCAGCCCGGTGACGCTGACGATTTCGCTCGTCGGCATGGCAGCACTGTTTCTGGCGTTGCGATACATAGCCCAGAATCCCGGCAGCATCGAGCGCATCGGACACCGAGTTCTGGCGCTGTACAACCGTTCTCGCAATAACCCGACCGGACGCGGTATGCACCGTTGGTCCGAAATCCTCAAGCAACTGGATTCGGTCGAGCTCAGCCGCACCGACTCGGTCATCGCATTCGGGTGGTCGGCCATCCATCGTGTCGCCGATGTCGCTTGTTTGGGTTTCGCATGCTGGGCGGTGGGCGCGGAACCCTCCTTCGCGGGGCTCCTGATTGCCTTTACCGCCGCCAAAGCAGTCGGCAGCATTCCGCTGCTTCCCGGCGGGCTGGGCTACGTGGACACCGCACTGATCACCGCGCTGACGATCGCCGGTGCCAGTGGACCGCAGGCGATTGCGGCATGGCTTGTATATCGGTTGGTCAGCTTCATCATGGTCGCTGTCGCCGGTTGGATCGTCTTCTTGATCACGTTCCGTGCAACCCACCACGAAGACCTCGAGATGGACCTCGAGTTCGAACGCCGCGAACAACCCGGCGTCTAGCGTCGCAACGCTGCCGCCATGTCGTCGAGGTGTGCCCGGCTGATCCGTACCGCTGCCTCCGCGTCGCCGGCTTCGATGGCGTCCACCAACATTCGATGCTCGTCCGCATCCGGCTGACTGTGTGGATGCAGGTCCAGAACCGCGATCAACTCGATCAACGCGGCCCGCAGACGCGGCACAAAAGTCTCGAAGAGTTCCGACAGCACGGGATTGTGTGCCGCATCCACCACTGCCCGGTGGACCGCAATGTCGGCGTCGACAAACGCTGCGTCCCCAGAGTGCGCGGCGGCAGTTCTACCGTCCAACGCCTGCCGCAGAGCCGCGACGTCAACGGCATCGCGGCGCTGTGCCGCCAGCCGAGCCGCTTCGATCTCGACCGCATTTCGCACCTCGACGACATGAAGAATCGCCTCGGCTTCGAGCACGCGCGGCCACTGATCCGGAGGCGTCGTACTCCGTAGGAAGACGCCGGCACCCTGTCTCGATTCGAGCATGCCGAGGCCCGCGAGGGTCCGCACCGCTTCCCTGATGGTGGACCGACCGATACCCAACTGCGCAGCCAAAGTGGTTTCACCTGGAAGTTTGGCGCCGACTTCCCATTCACCGCTCACGATCCGCGCTCGCAGCAACTCCGCAGCCTGGTCGGTGAGCAGCCGACGCTCGACGATCGGTGACACGTGAACTCCTCAGGTTGTCTGATAAGTGATTTCGTTCTAGTGTAGCCCGCATGGCTACAGGAGCACTCCTTCTCGACTGCCGCGGCGGGGCCTGACAGACCGGCACCCCTCCGCGGGGTTTCGCCATGCCGGTCTCTCGACTCGACCGCAGGAGAAACCGAAGATGAGTACAACCCGCGCCAACCGCTGGAACAACCAGAAGCCGTCACCCATGCCGTCCGAGCGCTATCGCGCCGCGTGGGATCGCGTCGACATTCCGACTTTCGACCGAACGTGGCCGTCCAATCGCACCACCGCGGCGCCCCTGTGGGTGCCCGTCGATCTGCGTGACGGCAATCAAGCCCTCGCAGAACCGATGGACCCGGAACGCAAGCGCCGAATGTTCGAACTGATGGTGGCGATCGGCTACAAGGAAATCGAGGTCGGCTATCCCTCTGCGAGCCAGACCGATTTCGATTTCGTTCGCGACCTGGTGCGGTTCGATCTCGTTCCCGACGACGTCACCATCGTCGTATTCACCGCCGCGCGTACGGATTTGATCGAACGGACGTACCAGTCGATCGAGGGACTGCCGAACGCGGTCGTCCACATGTACACCGCGACTGCGCCGACGTGGCGAAACGTGGTTCTCGGCAAGGAGCGAGAAGAGCTGCACGACATGATTTTCCGCGCGGCACAGGACGTGGCCCGTGGCGGCGAAGGCCACGACGGGTGGCGATTCGAGTTCTCCCCCGAGGTCTTCAACCTCACCGAACCCGATTACATCCTGCAGGTCTGCAACAGCCTCACCGAACTCTGGGACGCCAGTCCCGATCGCCCGGTCATCCACAACCTGCCTGCCACAGTCGAAATCGCCACCCCCAACATCTATGCCGACCAGATCGAATACATGCACCAGAACCTGGCCCGACGCGATTCGGTGATTCTCTCGGTCCACCCGCACAACGACCGCGGCACCGGGGTTGCATGTGCCGAACTGGCAGTACTGGCCGGCGCGCAGCGCGTCGAGGGATGCCTGTTCGGCAACGGCGAGCGCACGGGCAACGTCGACCTGGTCACGCTGGGGCTGAATCTGCATGCACAGGGCGTCGATCCGGAAATCGACTTCTCCGACATCGACAAGATCCGTCGAACGGTGGAGTACTGCAACCGAATTCCCGTCCACGAGCGCCACCCGTACGGCGGAGATCTCGTGTACACGGCATTTTCCGGAACCCACCAGGATGCGATCAAGAAGGGCTTCGCCCATCACTACGAGAGTGCGGAGGCTGCCGGCGTCGATCCGGGATCGGCGCCGTGGGCAGTCCCCTATCTGCCGATCGACCCCGCCGACGTCGGCCGCGATTACCAGGCGGTGATTCGTGTGAACAGCCAGTCGGGCAAAGGCGGAATCGCTTATCTGTTGCAGACCGAGTACGGGGTCGAACTCCCCCGGCGCCTGCAAATCGACTTCGCCTCGCGGGTGCAGCTCGAAACCGACGACTCGGGCACCGAAATGACCGCCGACCAGCTGTGGAAACTGCTGCTGCGCGAGTACGGGTACAACGGAGGAGTGCGTCGGTACTCACTGGAACACACCGCCGACGGTGATCAGTTGTTCGTCGCCATCGATCGCGACGGACGCGAGGTCACCGCTGTAGCCAGTGCGTCCGGGCCGGTCGAGGCCTTGAGCAAAATCCTGACCGACCAAGGCTCGGCCGTCGAGGTCGTCTCGCTCACCCAGCATTCACTGCCCCGCAACCCGGAGTCTTCCGGTAGTGCGAATTCGGCAGTCACCATCGCAGAATGCGTGGTGAACGGCGAAGGGCGCTGGGGCATTGCGGTGCATCAGTCAGTGACAGCGTCGGCGCTTCACGCGGTCTATGCCGCCAGTACACAAACTGTGATGCAGCTCACATGATCTTGCGGAAGGATTTCCAGGGGTCCATAGTTGAAGCTACAAGAACTTGAACATTCAACTACTTATTCAGGAGCTTCCATGACCACCGCAACCTTGCCCACATTGACCGCCGGAACCTGGGTCATCGACACCGTCCACTCCACTGTCGGATTCTCGGTTCGCCACCTCATGGTTTCCAAGGTTCGTGGAACGTTCGACGAGTTCTCGGGAACGATCACCGTTGCCGAAGACGGAACCCCCGCCGTCGAGGCCGAGATCTCCGTGGACTCCATCAACACCAAGAACGAGCAGCGCGACGGCCACATCAAGTCCGCTGACTTCTTCGACGTGGAGAAGTTCCCGAAGGCCACCTTCAAGTCCACCGCAGTGCGCGCCAAGGGCAGCGACTTCGTCCTCGCCGGCGACTTCACGCTCCACGGCGTCACCCGCGAGGTCGAGCTGAACCTCGAGTTCAACGGCGTCAACCCGGGCATGGGCCAGGGCCCCGTCGCCGGATTCGAAGCCACCACCGTCATCAACCGCAAGGACTTCGACATCTCCATCGAGATGCCCCTCGAAGGCGGCGGAGCAGTTGTCGGCGACAAGATCACGATCACCCTCGAGATCGAAGCCGGCCTCCAGGCCTAACAGCACTGTGCGCCTTTATTAACCGCCCGCGGTTAATAAAGGCGCACAGTCGTATGGTGTGAGCGTGAAGAAGTACGCACCATTCCTGCTGATCGACGCCATTCTTGTCATAATCTTCTGCGCGATAGGGCGCCGTACCCACGAAGAAGCCAATGCGCTCGCCGGTCTGGCGAAGACATCGTGGCCCTTCCTGACCGGCCTGGTGATCGGATGGGCTGCCACGTTCGCGCTGTACCGCGACAAGTTCAATGCCGTTCTCCTTCTTCCCACCGGCATTGTCGTTTGGCTCGGCGCCGTCGTCATCGGCATGATCCTGCGAGTGTTGAGTGGCCAGGGCACCCAATTCAGCTTCATCGTCGTCGCGACGCTGGTCCTCGGCGCGTTCCTTCTCGGTTGGCGCGCACTCGCTCCGCTGGTAGCGAGGATCCGCACCAAGTCGTAACCAAACTCCACGGCTCGGAACCACCCGAAATGCCCGAGCACGTAGGACACTTTTCGAATGAGCAACACTACGGAGCCCGTCGAACGTAGCGAGAAAGAAGACCGGGGGTTCTTCGGCCAACCCTTTGCGCTGGCGAACCTGTTCGGCGTCGAGATGTGGGAGAGATTCTCCTTCTACGGGATGCAAGGCATCCTCATCTACTACCTGTACTACAGCGTCAGCGACGGCGGCCTCGGCATCAGTCAGGCGGCAGCGACCAGCATCGTCGGCGCATACGGCGGCACCGTCTATCTGTCGACGATTCTCGGCGCGTGGGTGGCCGACCGACTTCTCGGCTCCGAGCGCACGCTCTTCTACAGCGCTTCGCTGGTGATGGCCGGCCACATCGCCTTGTCGGTTCTTCCTGGCATGTGGGGTGTGGGTGTCGGCCTGGTCATGGTCGCCTTCGGCAGCGGCGGCTTGAAGGCCAATGCGACCTCTCTGGTCGGAGACCTATATTCCGAACAGGACAATCGCCGCGACGCCGGATTCTCCATCTTCTACATGGGCATCAACATCGGCGGTCTTGTCGGTCCACTGCTCACCGGAGCCGTCCAGGACGCCTGGGGATTCCACGCCGGTTTTGCTCTCGCCGCCGTCGGCATGGCTCTCGGCCTGATCCAGTACACGCTGGGTCGGAAGCATCTTCACGGAATCGGAGCCGAGCCCGGCAACCCGTTGCCCGCGGACAAGCGCGCGCTCTACATCGGGATCGGCATTGCCGCGATCGTCGTAGTCGCGGTTGCCTCGATCACCGGTTTGATCACCGCGGACAACATGTCCGACGTCGTTGTCGGACTCACGATCGTCGCTTCGGTCGGTTACTTCCTCCTCATGCTCACCAGCAAGAAGGTAACCAAGGTCGAACGCAGTCGAGTCTTTGCATTCATCCCGATGTTCATTGCGAGCGCGGCCTTCTGGTCGCTGTTTCAGCAGCAGTTCACCACCGTGCCGGTGATCTCCGACAAACTCCTGGACCGCAATCTCTTCGGTTGGGACTTCCCGCCGACGTGGGTGCAGTCGATCAATCCGGTGTTCATCATCATCTTTGCCGGTGTGTTTGCAGCGATGTGGACAAAACTCGGTGACCGTCAGCCGTCGTCGCCGATCAAGTTCGCGCTCGGTACCGGCACGATGGGTCTGGCGTTCCTGGCATTCATCCCGATCACCGGTGGCGGACCGAACAGTGCACCGCTCCTCGGCCTTGCCGGAGTGCTTCTGCTATTCACCTTCGCGGAACTCTTCCTGTCCCCCGTCGGCCTTTCCCTTGCAACCAAACTCGCGCCCGAGCATTTCCACACCCAGATGGTGGCGTTGTTCTTCTTGTCCGTTGCATTGGGTTCTTCGATGGCGGGAACCTTGGCCGGTTACTTCGACATCGACGACAGTCGTCCGTTCTTCCTGATCATCGGTTTCTCGTCAATCGGAATCGGAGTACTTCTTGCTCTTGCCTCACCCTGGATCAAGAAGCTGATGCAGGGCGTGAAGTAGGCGGTCTCACTTCACCCACAACCACAGAGCCAGCACGAATCCCGCTATCGCTACTGCCACTCGCAGTACCGATGGCGGGATTTTCTTGACTACGGGCGGGCCACACCAACCTCCGGCCAACGCTCCGAGCGCCATCGCCAACGCGGCCACCCAATGCACCTGTCCGGAGAAGGCGAAGATGAGTGCAGCCACAAGATTGGCAATGCCGAGAAAGAAGCTCTTCAGGATCGTTGCACGCCACACCGTTTCGGACGTGAGGATGAGCGTCGCGGCCAGGAAGATGACGCCGGCACCGGCACCGAAATAGCCGCCGTAGACCGCGACGGCAAACAGTGCGGCCGAGTAGATTCCGGGACGGTCACCGCCGCCGGACAACTCACGAATCTTCGGTTGCAGTAGCAACGCGAGCGAGGCGAACACAACCATCGCCGGCACAACGGATTCGAACGAACCTTCCGGTGCCAGCCACAGAATCAGGGCACCGATGATGCCACCGGCAGCCGAATAGAGAGACCAGCGAACAAGTTTCGGACCCGTGTCGGCAACTTCACGGGACGAGTTCGCCAATGCGCCGACGCCCACGGCCACCAACGCGACGGTATTGGTCATGTTCGCGCTGACCGGCGAGAGCCCGACGCTCAGCAGCGCCGGATACGAAACGATCGATGCGAGACCGGTGACAAAACCGACTAGACCGCTGAAGAATCCCGCTACGACGAGGAAAAGGAAATCGAGCAGGTTCACGAACCAGGAATCTACCCGCGGTGCCTGGTACTACTTGTCGGCAGGCTTGCCGAGTTCCTGGAAGAGCTTGTCCGTCATCTGCATTGCTCGATCGCCGCCGTCGGCGTCTGCGACGAACACTGCAAACGCGAAGTCTCCGCGCGATCCGTAGAACCAGCGATCGTCACCGCTCGCTGCACCGGCCGCCATCATGTCCGGGTACCCGGCCAGTCCGCCGGCCCCTCGCATGGCGTCGCGCAGACGATTGTTGACGTCGCCGGGCAATGCCGTCGGCGTGACGTCGGCGGTAGCCGGTTGTCCGAATACCATCATCGGCAGCGGGGCACTGCCGCGGGCGATCGATGCCGCGAGCATCGCCATTCCGAACGGAGTCACTGTCGGCGCGTCCGCGTCGTTGGACGTCTTGTTGGCCATGACGTTGTTCATTGCCTGGTCCACGCCGGGGCGGTTCGCGGCAAGTACTGCCGTCTGCTGATCGAGTCCCTGAATGTGGAAGCCGTTGCCGAGTCCGAGTTGCTGCCCGGTGTCGGCCAACTGTTCGGGGGACACAGATCCGGGGTCGACGCCGTTCTGCATCGACGATGCGAGGCGGACCAGATCGAGGGCGCCGCCGGCCGGACGCAACCCGGTGAATGCGATCGGGCCCTGTTCGATGGCCTGATTGTTCTGTGCTGCAGCCAGAATGGCGCCGTCCGACGGGCGGATCGCGACGATGGCGGCGGGAGTACCTGCACTGACGACGGCTTCGATCGCAGCGAGTTGAGCGTGCGAGTCGAGGGTTGCGGCGACGTCGGGGCCGGGAGGTCCTTGGAAGCCGGCTTGCTTGATCGGGAATCCGTTGGACTCCACCAGGTTGACCGCCCAACCGGCGGTGGCGTCGCGATTGGCCTGCCACACGGTCCGAAGCGGGTCCAGGAGCGGCGAGTTGATACGACGATCGGAGGCGATCAGCTTGGGTGTCTTGACCACGACGACGCCGGGGATTGCAAAATCGCTTTCCAGGTACGCGTAGTCGGGATCGCGGAGCAGTACGGCGGTGACGGGCTTGCCCGGGTTGGCCGCGAGGTCGGCCAGCATCGACTCCGAGGTCACCAACGGTGCGACGGGCTCGAGAACTGCGGCGAGGCGACGAGTGGTGTCGACGGGGTCCGGCATGGTCGTCGGGTCGAGAGTGATCGCGTTGATGGTCTGCTCGTTCATGAGCAGGTTGCCCGTGCTGTCGACCACCTTCGGGGGCGCTGCGTCGGTGCGGGTGTACGAGACGGTGCGCCCGTTTCCGAGGTCGGGAACCAGGACTGACGGGTCCCAGGACACCCGCCAGCCGACGGAAAGATCGCGAACCTCGCCCTGCGACTGGTAGCTCCAGTCCTTGCCTTCGCCGAAGTTCCAGGACGCGTCGAGGGTGAAGAGTCCGGAGTCGCTACCCAGATCCATGACCTGAGCGACGTCGAAGTCGGTGGACTTGGCGGCCAGTCCGTCGAACATCTGCTGGATCGAGGGGCGGGCTGCGTTGGGGTACGACGTGAGCGCCGCAGCAGCTTCGGCGTCGTGGTTGTTGAGGGCGGTGACGAAGTCTTCCACCACCGAAGCGGCGTCGGTTTTCTTCTCCCCACCGATGACACATGACGCGAGCGCCACTGTCAGAACGACAGCAGTTATCGAAGCAACGACATATTTTCCACGACGGTTGTGCTGTCCTCCGGGCCCCATGCATGTAACTCTTTACTTCTGTCACACGAGTAACAAGCACGGGATGCCTACGAACGTGTCACGGTTGAGCTACGACGGCGTGATCCAACTGCAACGGAAAACAGGTTTCAGCGCAGAAAAGTGCCCGCTACCTGCACCGCAGGCGAAGAGCTGTCCGCGCCGGCAATGAACACCGCAAATGCGAGATCTCCCTTGATTCCGACAAACCACCCGTGTGCTGGACCACCTTCGGTTTCGGCCGTACCGGTCTTGCCCAGAAGCCCCGGAATGTCCTGCAACGACGTTGCCGTACCGCCTGTGACGGTCTCGCGCATCATCACCCGCAACTGTTCGGTCACCTCCGCGGGAGCAGGGGCCACCGTCTGATCCGCGACACCGGCCTGTCCCTTGACCAACATCGGCGCGGGTGTCGTCCCGTTGGCGATCGAGGCCGCCACGAGAGCCATCCCGAAAGGCGTGGCGGTCACCGTGCCCTGTCCGATCGCGGACTCGACGCGTTCGGCGGGTGTGTTCGCATCGGGGACGTTGCCCGTCACCGTCGTGAGGCCCGGAGTGACGTAGTCGACGCCAAGCCCGAACTGCAGAGCCGCGTTGTGTAGAGCATCGGCAGGCAGACCGACGGCCATCCTGGCCATGGTGGTGTTGCACGACTTCGCGAACGCGGTGTGCAGCGGAACCGATCCGAGGTCGAACTCGTCGTCGTTGGGGATCTGACGGCCCTCGATGTTCTCGGTACCCGGGCACGCCAGAACGGTGTCCGGTGTAGCGACGCCGGCTTGCAGCGCCGCGGAGGTCGTCACGGTCTTGAACGTGGACCCCGGCGGGTACAGGCCGGTCAACGCAATGGGGCCCTGTGCGTCGGCGGGGGCATTCTGGGCCACCGCCAACACCGCTCCGGTCGACGGCTGTAGCGCTACGATCGCCGCCTGTTGCGTCACCCCGGCGAGCGCGTTCTCGGCCGCGAGTTGCAGTGGTCGGTCAATGGTGGTCGCGATGTTCGGAGCGACCGGCCCGTCTTGGCCGGCGACGGTGGTGACGGTTCCGTTCTGCTTCACCTGCTGCACCGCCCAGCCTGCGGATTTGTCCTGCCCCTCCTGCCACAGATCGGACAGCCCACTGAGCGTCGGCGACGCCAAAGTTTTGTCCACCGAGAGCAACCGCGCTTGCGGCGCCAAGCTCACTCCGGGAATCGCCGCCAACCGCTCTTCGATCGGTGCAAGATCCTCGGCACGCAAAGTGATTGCGGTGACCGGCTTCCCGCTCGCCGACGCAAGGTCGCCGCTGAGCGATGCCGCCGTGATCGTCGGTGCGACGGGCGAGAGCAGGGCGGCCACGGCTGCCGTGTCCACCGGAGGAACCGCAGCGGAATCGAGATTGACCAGCGTCACCACCTGCTGCTCCATGATCGGCTGGCCTGCTGCGTCCAGCACGGACGGCGGCGCACCGGTCGTGGGCGTGTAGCGCAGAGTGGTCGAGGAGGTCAGGTCCGGGGCCAGCAGCGCCGGGTCCCACTGGATCAGCCAGTTGTCCCCGCTTTTCGACGCGTTTCCCTGCGTCGAGTAGTTCCAGTCCTGACCTTCACCGAACTTCCACGCCGCATCGAGTGTGAACGTCCCCGCAGAATCACCGGACTCGGTGGCGTCGGAGACGGTGAATGTTCCCTCGTCCTTGCCCAGCCCGTCGATCAGAGCCGAAATCGCAGTCGAGGCCGCTGCCGGATCGGTGGTCAGGGCTGCCGCCGCTTGTACGTCATCCGACGTGAGCGCGGAGGCGAACTCCTCTGCCACTGATTTCGGCTGTTCAGGGCCAGAACTGCAGGCAACTACCGATCCTGCGGCCAATACCCCCAGAGCCACGGCAGCCACGGGACGACGGAAAGTTCGGAAGCTCTGACGAGCGTGTGAAAGGCGCACGACTCCGATCATGCCCGAATTTGTGGCGCCGGTTCGACTATCGGTGTAATCATGTAATCAGTGCAATAAACGCACGTCATGCTCCACCAGCTTTCCGAGGAGAACGCCATGAAGAACTCACAAAGCTCCGGCGACCGCAGGTTCGGCCGTCCCGGAGGTTGGCAACAAGCATCGGTTCCCGACGCGAGTGATGCGTCCGACTGGTTTGCCGGTCGACTTCCAGATGACTGGTTCACCGGGACCGCCGACGTCCAGGTCGACCGCGAAGAAATCGT
>Ga0153921_1001173_pt1 | contig 12165 bp, 11 predicted proteins | sample TSNJ005MetaG_FD_104691 | JGI IMG/M metagenome (GOLD analysis project Ga0153921, IMG submission 104691) | Attine ant fungus gardens microbial communities from New Jersey, USA - TSNJ005 MetaG | ecosystem: Host-associated > Fungi > Mycelium > Unclassified | place: USA: New Jersey, Brendon T. Byrne... | reverse complement strand
TTGCATTCGCAAACGAGCTTTCGATCATTTGCGACAAGCTGGGTATCAGCGTGTGGGAATTGATCCGCCTGGCGAATCACCACCCACGAGTGAACATTCTGCAACCCGGTCCAGGTGTAGGTGGCCACTGCATCGCCGTGGATCCATGGTTCATTGTCAGCAAGACTCCGGAACAAGCGCGCCTGATCCGCACCGCTCGTGAAGTGAATGACAGCAAGCCGCAATGGGTAATCGACCAGGTCCAGCAAGCCATCGGCAAGCACCTTCAGGCAAACCCGGACAAGACGGCCAAGGACGTGACAGTCGCCTGCTTCGGCCTGGCGTTCAAACCGGATATCGACGACCTGCGAGAAAGCCCATCGAAGGCAATCACCTTGAAAATTGCCGGTGCTCACCCGGGCAAGGTGCTTGCGGTGGAGCCCAATATCGACCAACTGCCTGCCAGCATGGAAGGCCAGGTCAATCTCTGCGATATGGATGATGCACTTGGCCAAGCGGATGTGATTGTTCTGCTTGTCGACCACAAGCAATTCAAAGCCATCCCACACAGCAGCCTGGAGCGTGCCGAGCGAGTCGATACGCGCGGTATCTGGAACTGATCTCTTATCGAAGCTGAGCACAGGACCAGATGACTCAATGAGTCATCTGGTCACTGGCTTTCATTGATTCGATGAGTACTCCGTTGATCATGTGCTCGAATTAGTCATGATGAAAATGAAGAAGGTTGAGACATGGTCAATCTGCTGATCCAGGCGCTGACACTGATTAGTGGCCTGGTAGTGAATTTTGTTATTCCCGGTTTATATGGACTTGAAGCCTATGGCGAGTTCATCAAAGCCAACGTGCTGGTTTTTTTATTTCAAAAACTGCTGGACATCATCAACGAGCAACTTCTTGCAAGCGTTGAACCCGAACACATCCTTGTCACTTCATTGTTTATGGCAAGCATGATTTTCCTGCTCTTCAGCGGATTAAGTCTGCTGACGGATTTGGGTAATCCCTTGCTACTCAGTGTCATGCTGCTGAGCTCAGCCTGTCTGCTGTCACTATTCGGGCTGAGACTTTACCGCTGGATCGTCGGTTATCTGATTTTATTTCTGGGAGTTTTCTTTGCCGCCCTGTTTGTCAGCCACCAGAACATCTGGCCACTGAGCATCGTGGACATCCTGTGCCTGACCAACCTGATCCCTTGCCTGCTGGCACTGGTTGCGCTTTTTACTCACGGGGCGAAACTGCCGCTTGGCAAACAGTTGGGATCAACGCTCTGGCAAGTCATCACCCTTTTGCCGCGCATGATTTCCATCACTCTGTTCTTCAATTTATTCACCAACATACTGCCTTACATACTTTCGAAGATTCTGCCGGTTCGAGAACTGGGTCTGTTTCGCGTGATCGTGTCGATCATTCAATCAGCAACCAGCCTTTTCCCCATCAATGTCAGGGCAGTATTTGTTTCATTCATCTCCGGAGGCCAGCGCCAAGAGCAATATCGAATCATCATGTCGATCGCCGTGATGTACTTCGCATTTGTAGGCCTGTTCGGTTATTTCGTATCGTGGCTCTTTCCTAAATACTCAGGTTATCTGGCTCTGCTCCCCTGCTTACCGGTTCTTTACTGGACGGTGGTGACGGAGCGATATCTCATTGCTTCGGGATTTCACCGCAGGGTCATTGCAATAAACGTTTCCCTGGGTTGTTTAGCTATCGTCTGCATGGTCTTTTTCGTGCAGGGGCTCGAGGCCGCAAAAGTATTCTATGCACTGGGATTCTCCGCTTACCTTCTGACACTGCACCTGGTTTGCCGCCCAGGCATTCAGCTTCCTGTTATTTTCTGGGTGGCGATACTTTCCCCCCTGTCAGTAGTCATGGCCAATGCCAGTCCGATCTGGGGCATTTTCTACATGTGCTCATTATTGATCATCGCAACCTGGACTCTCCGTCTGCGCCTGGCAGATTTCCGCAAATTGAGGTTTTGAAAATGAACGCAGTCAAACTTTATCGCATTGGACACTGGTTCTATCAGCGAAAAATCCCGATTATTCCGATGATCATTCGGAATTTCATTTTCCTGATTTTCAATTCGTATATTCCCGTGTCAGCAAATATTGGCAAGGGCTCAATCTTTGCTTATGGCGCCATCGGTGTTGTGCTTCACGCAAACGCCAAAATCGGCAGCGGTTGCGTGCTCGGTCAAGGCATCACGATCGGGGCGGCGGAAGGCTTTGCATCGAGCGAAGTAAACAAGTGCCCGGTGATTGGCGATAACTGCTATATCAGTGCAGGCGCTAGAATAATCGGCGACATCAGGATCGGTAACAACTGCCAGATTGGCGCGTCCGCCGTGGTACTGAAGGACGTACCGGACAACTCCGTGGTTGTTGGAATTCCCGCTCGAATTGTTGGCCAGACAGCTGCTGATTTCAAAGCAATTCGTCCGTGAAAGATGGCCGGAGGATAATGATGAAAGAATCATATTTTAATAAAAACAGTTGCGCGATTGCTGCCGGCGCGGGCACTGCCATTCTTCTTTCACAAGATCCTGGCGTCGCGTTCTACACCGGTACTGCCGGGGTTCTCCTCCTTATTCTCATGGCACTGAAATCCCCCTGGCACGGTTTGCTGGCGCTTTTTCCAATGGCATTTGCCATGCGCCCGGCGCCACCCTCACTGGGTCCGCAGGAGTTATCATTTGCAGCATTGCTGGCCACCGTTTTTGCCGGCAGCCTGCTGCACCTGCTGCGCACGTACACGATAAAGGATGCACTGAAGGTATTCGCAGCTCCCCTGCTGGTCGGTTTCCTCATATTGGGCATCAACCTGGCAGTTGCCATGCACAATCACGTTCCCCTCCCCGACTGGGTGAGGGGCGTCATTCCCTTCCTGTTCATCTACGCATTGATTCCCGTCTGCATATTGGTCAGTCATGATCAAACGCGTATTCGCTGGGTAGGCGGCTCGGTAGCGACGCTGGTCTTTCTGACCGCCGGATATATTGTTTTTTACTACTTCTACCAAGGCATCTGGAGACCCTACTGGATCGACCCTGCAGATGCTCAGGCCATCAAACTTACAAAAGAAGCCGCCTTGCACCATGCCAATGCTATCGGCCCCATGCGCGACCGTATAACAATGGTCCTGGCGCAAGCGACCGACAGCCTGCTGCCCGCGGGAATGGCGGCCGGATTTGTCACTTGCATCCTGTCGCGGCAAAAGCAGATCACCGTTGTCGGCGCCTTGATGTCTCTGCTTTGCATGACCGCCGTACTGATCACTTTCACCCGCAGCATGCTGTTGAGTGCACTGCTGGTGATGATGCTGTTTTCCGCCTTCGTATTTGTGTTTCACGCCCAACTGCGAAAAAAAGTGATGGTGAGCGCCACCGCACTGGGCATCTGTGGACTGCTGTTCATTTTCGCTACAGGCATGCAACAGATCTGGCTCGGCAGGATGAGCCTGCTGATCGAGTCTGGCATAGAGACAATCGTTAACTGGAAGCCGAGTGAAGAATCAAAAGCCGGCGACGATGGCATGTTGCAACCCATCGCTCCAACAAAGGAAAATGCCGACTTCAACGTCTCTTCGCGCGTTGTAGAGTATGGCATCGCCTGGGACATGTTTAAGTCGCACCCGGTACTGGGTAACGGACTGGGCGTCAAACATGAAATGCGCTGGGAAACATCCAGCGGGGAATCGTTTACCCAGTGGGTCGCTTATATTCACAACTGGCCGCTCTATACCTTGATGGTCGGTGGCCTGCTGGGAATCATTACTTATGCGCTGATCCTGCTGGGCCCGATTGTCCTTCGAGTGACCTCGCTCAGAGTCGAGCCAGCTCACTGGACGATACTGCGATCGGTAGTATTGACCATGTCCATATACGGTTTGTTTTTCGCCGTTTTCCGCCTGATCACCTTCAACTTGCTGCTCGCTACAGCCTGGGGCCTGATTCTCACCCAAGCGCTCTCGCGAGCGCCGACAATTCAAAATAACGATAGGAAGAGTGTTGATACAGGCGAGGCTTCGCCCCCACCATCGTCGTCTGTGCAAAACACCGCCAATCAAGAAAACATGGAGCTCAAGGCATAATGTGCGGTTTAAGTTTCTTTTGTGTTAAGCAGTCCGCGTCCGACACCCACCTCCAGCTGGAAGCGAGTCTTGCCGTCACAAAACATCGTGGACCGGATGCCTCTGGAACATACTTCGCTACCGTTGCGGACTTCCAGGTAGGGCTCGGTCACAACCGACTGAGCATTCTGGATCTGACAGCCGCCGGCAGCCAGCCCATGCATGCCGGGAACGGCATCAGCATCATTTTCAACGGCGAGGTCTTCAACCATCACGAGTTGCGAGACGACCTCGTCAAGAAGGGTTATACCTTCAACGGCACCTCCGATACCGAAGTCATCCTGAAGCTGTATGTTGAATACAAGGAACATGCATTCAAGCAACTGCAAGGGATGTTCTCGCTGGTCATTCTTGACGAAAATGCCAGGAAGTTCTTTCTTGTCAGAGATGTCGTAGGCATCAAGCCGGTCTACTACTTTTCGAGCCGTGACGGGTTTTATGCCTGCTCGGAAATACGCGGCCTTAAAAGCTATCCGGAAGTCGTTGCCGAAATCGATAACGATGACGTGTTCGAGTTCTTCAACAATGGATTCCTCTACGAACCCAACACCGGATACAAGGCAATCAAAAAAGTAGAGCCGGGAACCTATATCGAATTTGACCTGGCTACCGGAGCCCGCACAACCGTACGCTACCAGAACATCATTGACTTCAATACTCAGCGATCGATTGCTAACACCATAGAATCTGCGGTCACTCGCCAATTGGAAGCTGATGTGCCGGTAGGGGTCTTTTTCAGCGGCGGAGCAGACTCCAGTATCCTGGCGAACTACACGGGTGATGCGGATCTGTTTTTTGCAAAATACGAAGAAACGGATGATTCCGCGGTGGACATGAAGTTTTCCGCCGACATCGCCAGACACTTGGGCAAAAAGCTTAAAGTTACGGAAATTCTCGACACGGATAACAATCCGTTCGAATCCATCGACTTCGTCGCGAAGAATACCGAAGAACTGGTGTCCGATTATACGTTCTGGGCCACTTATCGCCTTTCCGAAGAAGCCAGGAAGAGCGGATATACAGTAATGCTCAGCGGAATGGGCGGCGATGAAGCGTTTGCAGGATACCCACGATACAAGGTCCTCAAGCACCATAAACTGATTCGTGCTGTTTACCCGTTGCTCAAGTCATTACTGAAACTCAACCTGTTTCCAAAAAAACTCGACAAGAAATTCGAGCGACTCGTCTCGTATGCCCAGGAAAGCTATTGGCCCCTGGCGTATTCTCGAATGCTCGGTTATTTCTCAAAACAGGAACTCAGCAATTTCTTCTCCAACTACTCAACACTGGAGAGTACCTACAAACAGCGCCTGGATAATGTGCTGATCCAGTACAAAGGCGATGTGAACGACAAAGTGAAGTGCGCACAGCATTTCGATATGACTGGGTTCCTGAGTCATAACCTCAGCGTTTCCGACAAGGCAAGCATGCTGGCGAGCATTGAACTCAGAGTGCCGTTGCTGGATGAGCGCGTCGTTGCCAACGGGTTCAACACCTCCAGCGCAGAGCTGTTAAAAGATGGCGCCCCTAAAGCCCCGCTCAAGGCGCTTTTGACGAGCTTGCTCCCCTCCACACTGGTCAACCGCCCGAAGACCGGGTTCAACCCTCCTCTGGACGGGATCATTCTGCGCCTGGGCGCGGAACGCCTGGCATCTGAATTCCAGCGAATCTATCAATTTCTCAATCGCGAAGAAGTTGAGAGGCTGATAAAGAGTCACTTTTCCGGTGCCGCCAATAACACCTACAAGCTCTGGCAACTTCTGTATTTTGAACGCTGGCTCAAATTCAACTTCGCTTGAGTAGCTCGAAAAATACATTACAACGAACCAACCATTTGAATTAGTGACTGATATGCGCAACGCACGGATAGCCCGGCTCACAAAGCTCTACCACACTGCCAAGGTGCTGCGACCGGAGCAGATTCTTTATCGAATCTACTATCGTTTTGCCAAGATAAAACCGTATGCCGCAACACCCGTGAGCAAGAACCCGTCCTTTGATCTGGCCAATCCACCTCGCTGGAGTTCATCGCGCATAACCGAAGACGGGCAGTTCGACTTCATGGGCAGCAAGGCGGCCATCGAATGGCACAACGAAGCACTGCCAAAGATCTGGCAATACAATCTGCATTATCTGGATCACCTGACCGCCCGTCAGGAACATCAGTCATCCCTGTCGGAAACAGAACTGGTCAATAGCTGGATCACTGCCAATCCGCCGTTCGCCGGCTGTGGCTGGGAACCTTATACGCTGTCCCTCAGGATCGTTAACCTGGTGAAGTGGTTGCAAATGCAGCCCCAACTGGATCAGCGCTGGCTGGAAAGCCTGGCAGTGCAGACACATGCACTGTCACAGCGGATCGAGTATCACATCCTCGCAAATCACTTGTTCGTGAATGGCAAGGCGCTCGTTTTCGCGGGCAGCTTTCTGCAGACTGCAGAGGCCGGGAACTGGCTGAAAACCGGACTGAAGATTCTGGACAGAGAGGTGAAGGAGCAATTCCTGACAGATGGCGCGCACTTCGAACTGTCGCCCATGTATCACGCCTCGCTGCTTTGGGACATGTGCGACCTGCTCAATCTGGCCCTCAATGCCAAAATCGACGCACTGAAAAGCCGTGCACCCGAGTGGCGCCGAGTGATCGAGCAAGGCATCATCTGGCTGCGCAGCATGCAGCATCCTGATGGTGAAATACCCTTCTTCAACGATTGCGCCTTCGGCATTGCTCCTGCCCTGCGCGACATCGAAGGTTATGCAGCCTCACTGGGTTGCCAGCCACCGACAGACACACCGGACACCTCTTCGATTGGCGCCGTTTGTCATGCCGAAAGCGGGTTTGCGCACATAGCGTTCGATGAAAGCAGCAAAGCCCTATTGAACTTTGCGCAAGTCGCTCCCGTTTATCAGCCCGGCCATACTCACGCGGATACGCTGAGCTTCGAGTTGAGCGTATTCGGTCAGCGGGTATTCGTAAACTCAGGAACTTCGCAATACGGCGAGGACAGCGAGCGTCATCGTCAGCGCAGCACCGCCGCTCATAACACCGTAGAGATCGATGGCGAAAACTCCTCGGAGGTATGGGCCGGATTCAGGGTCGCCCGTCGCGCCCGTGTCAGTCTGAGCACCTTCGAAAGTTCCGGGGATGCCGTTCGCATTGTTTGCTCACACGACGGCTACAAGCGCTTGAAGGGCAACAACCTTCACACTCGGGAGTGGATCGCATCGAGGAATACCCTGCAAATAAACGATTCTGTGACGGGTACCTTTGACAAGTCGATTGCAAGATTTCATGTCCACCCCGAGGCGTCAGTGACCCAGAATGGCAACACGCTGACAATCACCCTTGCTTCTGGAGAGAGTGTCTCTGTCGCCATCTCCGGCGCGGCACACATCAGCATTGCGAACACAACGTGGCACCCGGCGTTCGGCAAGTCCGTGGCGAACCAATGCATCGTTGTCGAACTATCGTCAGACACACTTATTACCCGCGTAACGTGGTGAGGTTTATTTGAAACTTTTAGTCCTGAGTTTTTATTATCAGCCGGATCTGTCCGCCGGCTCATTCCGCACCACGGCACTGGTAAAGGCATTGCTGGATAAATTGCCGGTCGATGCCCATATCGAACTGATCACGACACTGCCCAATCGCTACAGCTCATTCAGCAGCGAAGCGCCCGAGCTTGAAGAACATCCGCGCCTGACCATACGCCGAATTGCCCTGCCTGCTCACAAGAGCGGGATGGTAGATCAGGCAAAAGCATTTCTGGTCTACGCCAGACACGTGCGCAACATCGCTCGCGGCAAGCACTACGACCTGGTTTATGCAACGTCTTCACGTCTGATGACCGCCACGCTTGGAGCCGTCATTGCTCGCAGCAAGAAAACACCCCTGTACCTCGACATCCGTGACATTTTCGTGGACACCATCAAAGACGTTCTATCGGGGAAGATGGTCCGGTTCATCAAACCGATCCTCTCGTTGCTCGAACGTTTCACGATAAAGTCGGCACGGAAAGTCAACCTTGTCTCCGCAGGCTTTCTTCCTTACTTCAAATCCAGATACCCGGACCAGAAGTATTCGTTGTTTACCAACGGCATCGATGACGAATTCCTCAATCTGCCGGTTGTTAACACCGAAGATAACCAGAACCGCATTCTGGATGTGGTGTACGCAGGAAACTTCGGGGAAGGTCAGGGCCTTCACAACATCATCCCTCAACTGGCAAAACGCCTTGAAGGCAAGGTGCGGTTCAAGGTGATCGGCGATGGCGGCCGACTGGGTGCATTGAAAGATGCCATCGATGCGTCCAGGTGCAACAATGTCGACCTGCTGAGCCCAGTCAAACGCGACGAACTGATCGGCGTCTACCAATCAGCGGACATATTGTTTCTGCACCTGAACGACTACGATGCATTTCGCAAAGTATTGCCGTCCAAGCTGTTCGAATATGCTGCCCTGGGGAAACCGATCTGGGCAGGCATTGCAGGCTACGCGGCAGAGTTTGTTACCGAACATATCGAAAATGCATCGGTATTTGCCCCTTGTGATGTCAATGCGGCGGTCGAATCGTTTGAAAGACTGCAAATTTCTACAACCCCACGTACGGCCTTTATCGATCAGTTCTCCAGAGCAAATATCATGCGCGACATGGCTGCAGATGTAATCTCCACATCGGAAGTTTCCTGATCATGCGAATTCTACTTACAGGCGCAACGGGTTTTGTCGGACGCGGCCTGACACCTCTGCTGCTGCAGCAAGGTCATGAGGTTACCGCTGCCGTTCGCAAAAACACGAATGAGCTCGACTCCCGTGCAACGCAAGCGCTGATAAGCGATCTGTCCGGCGAGCAGAACTGGATGCCGGTGCTGAGCGGGCATGATATCGTCATCCATTCGGCTGCGCGCGTGCATGTCATGAGCGACGAGTCCTCCGACCCTCTTGCCGAGTACCGTAAAACCAATGTCGAGGGCACGTTGAATCTCGCCCGGCAATCGGCTGAAGCAGGCATCCGAAGATTCATCTTCATCAGCTCAGTGAAAGTCAACGGCGAGAGCACAACCCCAGGCAACCCCTACAGTGCTGAAAGCCAACCTGTGCCTCTTGATCCCTATGGGATTTCAAAACTTGAGGCTGAACAGGGACTGCGGGCACTTTCCACAGAAACGGGGATGGAAGTAGTCATCATCCGTCCCGTACTGGTTTATGGGCCAGGCGTACAGGCCAACTTTCTCAGCATGATGCGCTGGCTCCATAAAGGCGTACCGCTGCCATTCGGCGCCCTTCACAATCGTCGCAGCCTTGTCGCACTGGACAATCTCACCGACTTGATTGCGACTTGCGTAGCTCATCCCGCTGCCGCAAATCAGATTTTCATGGTCAGCGATGGTGAAGATCTATCGACAACCATGCTCCTTCGACGCATGGGCACTGCGCTGGGCAAACCCGTGCGAATGTTGCCAATACCGGGCTGGATACTCGAAACCGGGGCATCGATGCTGGGCAAGCAGGCCTTGGCCCAACGATTGTGCGGCTCGCTTCAGGTTGATATTGAAAAAACACGCACCCTTTTGGACTGGACCCCGCCCGTCTCTGTCGATGAAGCGTTGCGCAAAACGGCTAAACACTTTCTGGACCTGCGAATCAAATGAATATGTGGTGGTTATTACCGGCTTGCGCCGTCGTTGCACTGATTTTGACCGGAGCCCTGCGGCAATATGCGTTGGCAAAAAGCCTTATAGACGTTCCCAACGCACGAAGCTCCCACGTCGTCCCCACCCCAAGAGGCGGCGGCGTCGCGATCGTTGTGAGCTTTCTGGTCGCGTTGATGCTGGCGACAGGCATGGGTGCTGTCAGCTGGACACTGATGTGGGCATTGATGGGCGCAGGCGTCGGCATCGCGGTGCTGGGCTTTCTGGATGATCACGGTCATATCGTCGCCCGCTGGCGCTTGCTGGGTCATTTCATCGCAGCCATCTGGGCGCTTTACTGGATAGGCGGTTTACCACCCCTGACGATCTTCGGATTCGTATTCGACTTGGGCTGGGTTGGCCATGTGTTGGCAGCGTTTTATCTGGTTTGGCTGCTGAACCTGTACAACTTTATGGATGGTATTGATGGTCTTGCCAGCGTCGAGGCGATTTTTGTTTGCCTGGGTGCAACATTGCTCTATTGGTTGACGGGTAATGGTGTATTGGCACTTCTTCCGCTACTGCTTGCTTTCGCAGTATCCGGTTTTCTGTATTGGAACTTCCCGGCAGCGCGTATCTTCATGGGAGATGCCGGTAGTGGTTTCCTCGGAATCACTCTAGGAGTTCTATCTCTTCAGGCGGCCTGGGCCGCACCACAACTGCTGTGGAGCTGGCTGATTCTGTTGGGCGTATTTATCGTTGATGCGACCTGGACCCTGTTCCGCCGTCTGCTGCGGGGAGAGAAAGTCTACGAAGCTCATCGTAGCCACGCTTATCAATTTGCTTCTCGAAAATACAAGAAACACCTGCCCGTCACGCTGGCAGTTGGCGCGATCAATCTTTGCTGGCTGCTGCCGATTGCAATAGTGGTGGCTGGTGGTTATCTGGACGGCCTGCTGGGCGTTGTGATTGCTTATCTGCCATTGGCAGCACTGGCAGTTAAATTCAATGCGGGAGGCAAAGAATAAAACCAGTGGTGAGCTGACACTATTTTTCAGCGGTTGCAGAAACGATCGAGGGGAAGCCATGGCTTCCCCTCTTTATTCTGCTCAGCATACTTACATACAAAAACTAAACTGAAGGTTTACGCCGCACCTGGACAGGACGACGAAATAACAGGCGCAAGAGAGGGCCGATAATCATGCCAACCAGGAGTGCCGCCAGCGTCACGACAGAAACGGGCAGATGGGGCGATCCCCAACCTAAAAACAGAAGGGATACCGTTTGCTGATTCTCAAGTACAAATGCCAGGATAACCAGAGCCAGCAGCAGGAAAAATCCCCCGAGGAAAATTCGTTTTAGATTACTCATACACTCAATCCCTGGTCGTCTCTACTACTCATCCTCTTCCTCATTTACCCGATCCCGAAGCTCTTTGCCGGGCTTGAAATGAGGAACAAATTTTCCGTCAAGACTGACAGACTGCCCTGTCTTCGGATTACGCCCTACACGCGGCGCACGATAGTGCAAGGAAAAGCTGCCAAAACCACGGATCTCGATACGATCACCCGTGGCCAGACATTGGGACATTTGTTCGAGCATGGTCTTGATGGCCAGTTCCACATCCTTGGATGAGAGCAGCCCTTGATGGGTGACAATTCGTTCGATCAACTCCGACTTCGTCATATTTTTCCCTTCTTTTTCAAGCAGCTAGATCAGCGCTTGAAAGGTTTTAGCACGCCCGGAAGAATTTGAACAGCCCAGGGATTGACATATCTTCCTCAGCCTTAAAACGCCCGCTTTCAGGGCTCAAAAGCGCCGAACCGGGTCTGCGCGCAGTCAGCGACACATCACCAGCATCGTTCGAGTTACGTAGCCTGCGGGATTGAAGCCAAATGGAAACTCATCATCATCCTTAGCGTCATCAGACCGAGTAACCACCCTGTAGCCCGCCCCCTTACACTCCTTTGCCGCGCGCCTTTGGCACTTCTCCCATCCCGAACCCAGGCCCGAGCAATCGATCTCGATACCGCTGACCCCACGCACCGCATGCGTCTTCGCACTGGTGGTACAGCCGGCCAGCACCAACACTGCCATGAAGACTATCAATCTGTTCATCCACTTCCTTATGCCAGGCAACGCCCGACTACTGCACGACTAACATCCAGCTTAGTCGCGAATAGGCGATTGATCCGATTAAAGAAACAGACAACCAGGCACAGGGATTGGTTTCACCGACACACCCGGCGCACCGCACCAAATCGCAGGCACAAAAAAGGGCGACCGAAGTCGCCCTTTTTCATGATCAAGCAGAACTTAGTTCTGTTTGGCCATTGCTTGCTTCAGCAGAGCAGCCATAGTGGTATCGGCTGGAGCTTCCTGAACAGAGTTCAGGCTCTGGATAGCTTCTTT
>Ga0153921_1001170_pt1 | contig 12178 bp, 8 predicted proteins | sample TSNJ005MetaG_FD_104691 | JGI IMG/M metagenome (GOLD analysis project Ga0153921, IMG submission 104691) | Attine ant fungus gardens microbial communities from New Jersey, USA - TSNJ005 MetaG | ecosystem: Host-associated > Fungi > Mycelium > Unclassified | place: USA: New Jersey, Brendon T. Byrne... | reverse complement strand
TTGAGGACTTAAGAATATTATCAAATCCGGCTGCAAACTGATTCTTACACTTTTCACAAAACTTGCCGCTGCGGATCTGATCTCCACAGCTTTCACAGCTCATTCTGATCGGAGAATTCTCCGTAAGCTCCAAACGGTCATCTCTGAGCCATTGCCTGATCTGGCTGCTCTCTACCTCACAGGCTTCCGCAACTTCATGTATTCCCGTACCCGCATGCGCCCTGATGTATTCCTTAACTTCCTGGAATTTTGCTTCAAGCTTTTCACGGCAAGCCGGACAGGTATGCGGACCCGACACATAATTAAACAGTTTACCGCATCCTCTGCAATTACTTACATTCATAGCACTCTCCATTCCACCCCGGACGTTACAAACCTGCTCCGCCTGCAAGGGTAATAAAATAAACCCTTTCAATGCCGCTTTCTAACAATATGTCTGACATTTCATCCATAGTACTGCCCGTAGTATAAATATCATCAATAATTATAATCGTATTTAATTTTACATCATTTCTAATAATATTGAAAGCCTTTTTCAAATTATTTTGTCTTTCGACGGGATTTAGCTGCTTTAGCGGTACCGTATTTCTTATCCGCCTTATCAGTCTGTCATAAACCGGAATCCCCGTGTAACGGCTGACTGCGTGGGCCAGCAGTTCTGCCTGATTGTATCCCCTGACCCTTTGTCTCCCGGGATGCAGCGGTACCGGCACCAGACCATCGGGATTGATCCCGCGGATGTACCCTCCTAAATATCGGGCAATCTCTTCTCCATAAAAATCAGCATACTCCCTTCTATTACCATATTTAAACCGATAAATACCGGAAGCCGCACTTTCATACCGGTATAATACCCGGCCGCTTTTAAACTTGTGATTACTCCGGGTACAATCATGGCAGTACTCTTTTTCAGCATCCATGATTTTTTTCCCGCAGCAACAACATCTCGGCGGCGTGATGACTTCAAGTCTGCGCATACATCCAAGGCATATTTTTTCTCCGGACGGACGGGCAATATCATCACAAACCGGACATCTTAAAGGAAATAATAAATTGATAACATTTTCAAATATTTTCATTGGCTTGCCTTTCAAGCCTTCTCCATTTAAAAACCTTCGGTCATTTCTATGATCCGCTGCGAGAGTGCCGTGCAGCGCCGGTTCTCGCTTTCATTTTCAATCATTTCCTGCACCACCATACCGCTTCCCAGAATCATGACACAACTGCGGGCCCTTGTCACACCCGTATAAAGCAGATTCCTGTTAAACAGCATTCTGGGACCACCCAGCAGCGGCATTACCACAGCCGGATATTCGCTTCCCTGAGACTTATGAATGGTAATCGCGTAGGAAAGCTCCAGTTCTTCCAGTTGAACAAAAGGATATGTGACCCGTCTCTGCTCATCAAACTCAATCACCATCTGGGATGCACTTTCCTGTATTTCTATTATTCTTCCCATATCACCGTTAAATACACCAATACCCTTGTCAATCGGTATCCCATAGCGGCTTACGATTTCCCATTCTATCTGGTAATTGTTTTTGACCTGCATTACTTTGTCACCCTCGCGAAACAGCACATTTCCGTTGGCATGCTCCTTTTTACCGGAAGCCGGCGGATTCAGATATTTCTGCAGTATGGTGTTTAAGGTCTCAACACCAAGGCTCCCCTTCCTCATTGGTGTCAGAACCTGTATATCATAGACAGATGCATTAACATATCCCGGCAGTTTATCCTGTATTAATTGTATCATATGCTTGTAGATCACATTAACATCAGTTCGCTCCAAAAGGAAAAAGTCTTTGCTCTTATTATCCATTATAATCTGCTCACCCCGGTTAATGCGATGGGCATTCATGACTATATCACTCTCTCCCGCTTGTCTGAAAATCCTCTGCAGCACCACCATGGGAAAAACGCCGCTGTTCATAATGTCCTTCAGCACCTGCCCTGCGCCCACACTGGGAAGCTGGTTCACATCACCCACCAGAATCAGGCGTGTACCGGGTACGATTGCCCTGAGCAGGGACTGAAACAGATTAATATCCACCATGGACATTTCATCAATGATAATAACATCTGCATCCAGCGGATTTTCTTCATTCCTCTCAAATTTTACTTTTCTGCTGTCTTCATCCGACAGGGCTCCGTTGAGTTCCAGCATACGGTGAATCGTCTTTGCCTCATAACCGGTGGCTTCCGTCATTCTCTTCGCTGCTCTGCCGGTAGGCGCCGCCAAAAATATATCCAACCCCTCCGCTTCAAAGTAACGGATTATCATATTGATCGTTGTGGTTTTCCCGGTTCCCGGACCTCCGGACAGAATAAACAGACCATTGTATATACATTCCAGGACAGTCTGCTGCTGCAGATCATCCAATTCCATGGAAAGACTCAGTGCAAGCTGCTCCACTTTTTTTCTGATTGCAGTCTCTTCAGAGGGCAATGTATCCTCTGGGCGCATGCTCTCCACTGGGCGCATGCTCTCCACTGGGAGCATGCTCTCCCCCGGAAATATGCTCTCCTCTGGCAGCGTGCTGTCAAGCATGGAAATATTCAATTCATGAAGCATCCTTGCGCAATTCAATTCCGCATAATAATAGGAACTGGAAAAAACACTGTCGCCTTTTATGACAATTTTCTTGTCCATCATCAGGTTGTCAATCTGGGGACGGATATCTTCCCGTCTTACCGTAAGCAGAATATGCGCCCGGTCAAGCAATGAATTCATCGGCAGATAGCAATGGCCATCCAATACTGCCTGCTGCAGGGTATATAATATCCCGCTGCGAATCCGATAATCAGAATCTGTATGGATACCGATGCGGGCAGCAATTTCATCTGCAATCCGAAAGCCCACACCGACAATATCCTCTGCCAGCTGATAAGGGTTTTCTTTCATGACGCCATATAAATCCGCCCCATATGTATCATATATTTTAATAGCCAGATTATTTGTAATGCCATATTGCTGAAGATACACCAGCGCCTCTCTCAGGTCCTTCTTTTCTTCCATCTGAACGGCAATATCCTGCGCCTTCTTCTCACTGATCCCTTTTACTTCAGCCAGACGCTCCGGTTCTTCTTCAATAATACGGAAGGTATCATCACCAAAACGTTTCACGATTCTGGCTGCCAATGCCGTTCCCACTCCTTTGACCGCACCGGAACCAAGATAGCGTTCCATACTGACACTGTCCTGTGGGGCTATGGTATGGTATGTAGTTATTTTAAACTGGGTGCCATAAACCGGATGCTCAATATATTCTCCTTCGGCACTTACGTTCTCTCCCTGGGTCAGCCCTTTGCAGGAACCCACGCAGGTCATTTCCTCTCCCTCCAGCATGAGACTCAAAACAGTGTAGCCATTTTCACTGTTCTGAAAAATAATATGATCAACGTAACCGTTTATCTTCTCCATAGACTCCGTATCCCTCATGTACAAAAAGACTGCCTGTTCCAGCAGCCTTTTCTTTTCATATTAGTAACCATGTTGCCCTCCGGGCCTTCCGGTATCACTATACTCCGTAATTGCGCTTCATCTGTTCATACAATGTCTGAGCCAGGCCAAGACTATTCTGCTCTATAGAATCTGCGGCCATCTGCTGAATATATTCATCCTTGAAATAATCAACCATCGATTGTGTTGAACCGGAACCGGAATCTGATTCTGGAACCGTTTTCCACATCTGTTTATATACCTGCTCCAGGAAATAAGCTTCAAACTCCTTACAGACGTTCATCAATTCCTCATCTGTGGCATTCGTATAATCCCCATCCAGCTGTCCTTCCAGCTTTGAAGCGGACTTGCCGGAGGTCTGATACATATCCGCATATAAATCCGTATAGAGACTGCCAATATTACTGCTTTCCATATCTTCCTCCTTTAACGTCTGAGATTATTAGCCTGCTGAAGCATTTCATCCGAGGCTGTAATTGCTTTGGAATTCAATTCATACGCGCGCTGGGTAATAATCATATTGACCATTTCATCAGCTACCTGCACATTGGAGCCTTCCAGATAACCCTGCCAGATACTGCTCTTCTTCAGATTGGCATTAGTGGCTTCATTCATAGGCTGGCCGCTGGCTGCACTCTGTGCATAGAGACTGTCTGTAAGACGGTCAAGCCCGTTGGGATTATTAAACTGATATATACCAATGCTCCTGCCTATAGACTGTGGATTATTATTCCCATCAGGATAACAGATTACACCATTGCCGTTAATCGTAATCTTGCTGATTACATAAGAAGAATTCAGGATAATGGCATTACCTGCACTGTCGAGCACCGGACGTCCGTCCGAATCCGACAGCATGGAGCCTCCGCCCGATGCTATTGTCCATTGAAAATTACCATTCCTGGTATAGTAATTATTACCGTCCTCTCCCCTTACTGCAAAGAATCCATCCCCATCCAGTGCAAAATCCGAAGCGTTACCGGATTCTGTAAATGTTCCTGTCTTAAAAATTGTATTGATGGATGCGTTTCTTACACCCAGACCTACCTGAGCTCCCACCGGCTTCGCTTCACCATCGGCAGACGTGGTCCTTGTCTGGATATTCTGATAGAGCAAAGACTTGAATTCATTTACCTGAGTCTTATATCCGGTGGTATTAACATTTGCTATGTTATTGGCTATAACATCAAGATTAATCTGTTGGGCCCGCATACCCGTTGCTGCTGTCCATAAACTCCGTACCATCCAATGACCTCCCTGCAATATTCAATGCTTATTGTTAACGCTGTGTCAGGTTCTGCGTTCAGCACGATTTTATCTTCTTATACCTTACCCAGCTGACTGACTGCAATTCCAAGTGACTCATCATATGTCTGGATAATCTTCTGATTTGCTTCATATTGTCTTGTAATGCTGATCAGATCAACCATTTCCGATACAATCTGTACATTGGAGGCTTCCAGATAACCGGAATTCACCACTGCACTGCTGGTGGTGAGGGCTGCACCCTCCACCGGCTGAAAATAGGTCTCGCCGTATTTCTCCAGATAATTATAATCTTCAAAATCAACCACCTGGATCCGGGCAATATCAGCACCATCCTGGGAGATAATCCCTGTGGTCCCGATTGACGATTCTTTATTGGGATCAAGCCGGATACGGCGGTTTTGTGTATCCAATAGATAATCACCGTCCTGAGTCATCAGATATCCGGACTGGTCAAGGGTAAAAGAGCCGGCACGTGTATATTTGGTGGAAGTCTCTCCTGCCTTGTTGGTAAATTCAATTGCAAAGAATCCATCTCCTGACAATGCCAGGTCATAAGTATTATCTGTTATCTGGAATGAGCCCTGAGAATAATCCGTGTAGTTTTCACCGATTTTAACCCCCAGATTATTAACGCCGATATTCTGTACATTGGAAAGTCCAACCGAACTGTCTTTGATCTTATAGGCCAGAATATCTCCAAAAGCTTCGCTGGTAGAACCTTCTTTCTTGAACCCTACCGTTGATGCGTTTGCCAGATTGTTGGTCATAATGTCCATACGCTTCTGTTCATTAACCATTCCGGTATAGGCTGTATATAGTCCTTTTAACATATTAACTCCTATCTATTAGATTGGCTGTTATTCCTCCCGATATCCTGCCAGGAATTCAACGTACTTGCCGGTACCGATGGCCACTGCTGTCATAGGATCTTCCGCAGTCATGGTATTGATTCCTGTCTTGGCTGAAATCAAATCCTCCAGTCCGCTGAGCAGGCTTCCGCCTCCGGTCAATACGATTCCTCTGTCTGCAATATCAGCTGCCAGCTCCGGAGGGGTCTTCTCCAGAACACTATGGATTGTATCTACAATCTGTGCTGTGGTCTCTCTCAGCGCTTCTTCCGTTTCCTCTGAAGAAACCTTAACAGTCTTCGGCAGACCGGTAACAAGGTTACGGCCTCTGACATCCATATAATCAACTTCTGCCCGTTTATAAGCAGAACCAATCTTAATCTTTAAATCTTCCGCTGTTCTCTCACCGATAAGCAGATTGTGCTTCTTACGCATATAACGTACAATCGCTTCATCAAAATCATCACCTGCTATCTTAATGGAAGCACTGACAACAGTTCCTCCAAGGGAGATTACCGCTATATCGGAAGTACCGCCCCCAATATCCACGATCATATTACCGCATGGCTTGGATATATCGATACCGGCACCAATAGCAGCCGCAATCGGCTCTTCAATAATAGATACCTCTCTGGCACCAGCCTGATAAGTGGCATCTTCCACAGCTTTCTTCTCAACTTCCGTTACACCGCTGGGCACGCACACTGCAATATGAGGCTTTCTGAATGTCCGCTTACCCAAAGCCTTCTGAATAAAATATTTCATCATCTTTTCCGTTACCGTATAATCGGAAATAACGCCCTGACGCAATGGCCGGACAGCAATGATATTACCAGGAGTTCTTCCCAGCATAAGCCGGGCATCCTCTCCGATCGCCTTGATCTTATTCGTGTCTCTATCGAAAGCTACAACGGACGGTTCTTTTAAGACAACACCTTTTCCTCTGATGTAGACTAATATACTGGCTGTACCCAAATCAATCCCAATATCTGTGCATCGCATAAAACTTTAACCCCTTTCTAATGGCTCCGTATTTATCTATTCATAATGTTACCGAAATTGCATTCCGCTAATCATCGGCTCTGCAAATCAGTATATTTGAAACTCCATTTCTAACGTCCTACGACATTATACCTTAAAGTTTCGCATTTTCATAGGGGTTTTAAAAATTTAAGTTAAAATTAATTTTCCGTTTATTTTACAGCAAGCCATCTTCTCATAATTGAACAGTGATACATAAAAGAATGCGAAAAAGCGAACGATTCCGTCCGTTCCTTTTCGCATCCATGCTTATCTATAAATATATCGGTCAAAGGCTTGTTATACATTATACCTTTCCAACATTTTTTTAATATAGATTCCTGTATATGACTTCTTATTCCGGGCAACTTCCTCAGGGGTACCCATGGCAATGATCGTACCGCCCTTATCACCACCCTCCGGTCCTATATCAATAATATAATCCGCTGTCTTAATCACATCCAGATTATGCTCAATAACCACCACCGTATTTCCACCATCAGTCAGCCGCTGTAAAATACTGGTCAGCTTATGCACATCAGCAAAATGAAGACCGGTTGTTGGCTCATCAAGTATATAGATGGTCTTGCCCGTACTTCGCCGGCTCAGCTCCGCAGCCAGCTTGATCCGCTGTGCCTCACCTCCTGACAGGGTAGTGGACGGCTGCCCAAGCTTTACATAAGAAAGGCCTACATCATGCATGGTTTCAATCTTACTGCGTATGGACGGCACATTTTCAAAAAATTCCACCGCCTCTTCCACTGTCATATTCAGCACATCAAAAATATTCTTACCCTTGTATTTTACCTCCAGGGTCTCTCTGTTGTAGCGCTTTCCGCCGCATACTTCACAGGGGATATAAACATCCGGTAAAAAGTGCATTTCGATTTTTAAGATACCGTCGCCGCTGCATGCTTCACAACGTCCGCCTTTAACATTAAAACTGAACCTGCCTTTACTGTATCCCTTCGCCTTGGCATCTGCCGTAGAAGCAAACAAAGTTCTGATCTGGTCAAAGACTCCCGTGTAGGTGGCCGGATTGGAACGGGGCGTCCTGCCGATAGGTGACTGGTCAATATCAATTACTTTATCCAGCTGCCCGATTCCCTCAATCTTCTTATGCTTTCCCGGTATACATCTCGCCCGGTTCAGATCACGTGCCAGATGCTTGTATAAGATTTCATTCACCAGAGAGCTCTTACCGGAGCCGGATACCCCGGTTACGCAGGTCATGATGCCCAGAGGAAATTCTACATTGATATTCTTCAGATTATTTTCCTGCGCACCTATGACTTTCAGCATACCGGTTGGCTTTCTGCGGACCTCAGGCACCGGGATACGGAGCTTGCCGCTCAGATACTGACCGGTTACAGACTCCGGAACCTTCATAATCTCCTCTGCCGTACCGCAGGCGATTACTTCGCCGCCGTGGGCTCCTGCACCCGGACCGATATCCACCACATAATCCGCCGCCAGCATAGTGTCCTCATCATGCTCCACGACAATAAGGGTATTCCCCAGATCCTTCAGACTCCTCAGTGTCCCAAGGAGCTTGTTGTTATCTCTCTGATGAAGGCCGATGCTTGGTTCATCCAATATATAACATACGCCAACCAGACCGGAGCCAATCTGGGTAGCCAGACGTATTCTCTGGGCTTCCCCGCCTGACAGACTTGCCGTGGCCCGGGTCAGGGACAGATAATCCAGCCCCACATCAATGAGAAATCCAACTCTTGCACGGATTTCCTTCAGTACCTGCTTGCCGATCAGCTTCTGTTGTTCCGTAAGCAGCAGGTTCTGCATGAATTCCTGCAGCTCTCCGATTGATAAAGAAGTCACCTCAAATATGTTCCTGTCTGCCACGGTCACGGCAAGAGATTCCTTTTTCAGGCGCATCCCCTTACATTCATTACAGGGGGTGACACGCATAAAGGTCTCGTATTCCCGCTTGATCACCTCCGACGAAGTCTCCCGGTATTTACGCTGTACATTTTGTATCAGCCCTTCAAATACCACCGGATATACACCTTTTCCCCGCTGACCTTCATAGTATACGTCCACTGACTTCCCATCGGTTCCAAACAGCAGGATATTCCGGATCTTCTCAGGATATTTTTCATAAGGAGTGTCAAGATCAAAACCATATGCTTTGCATAATGCCTGCAGGATGGCATTGGTAAAGCTTCCCTTATCCGTACAGGACTGCCACCCGATTACCACGATGGCGCCCTGGCTGATACTCAGGCTCTTATCCGGTATCATCAGGTCTTCGTCATATTCCATTTTATATCCAAGGCCAAAGCACACCTGACAGGCACCAAAAGGATTATTAAAGGAAAAGCTTCTGGGTTCCACTTCGCTGATACTGATTCCGCAGTCCGGACAGGCAAAGCTTTGACTGAAATTAAGAGGTTCCCCGTCAATAATATCCACCTGCAAAAGCCCTTCCGCCAGATTCAGCACCGTTTCTATGGAGTCTGCCAGTCTCCGCTCACCACCGCTCTTGATTACAAGACGGTCCACTACAATATCAATATTATGCTTTATGTTCTTATCCAGATTAATTTCTTCCGACAGTTCATACAGGTTCCCATCAATCCTCACCCGGACATAACCGCTTCTCCTGGCACGTTCCAATACTTTGGAATGTTCGCCTTTTCTGCCTCTTACCACAGGTGCCAGCAGCTGAATACGGGTACCTTCTTCAAGTGACATGATGATGTCTACCATCTGATCCACCGTTTGTCTGGAAATCTCTCTTCCGCACTCCGGACAATGGGGAATGCCAATCCTGGCATACAACAGTCTGAAATAATCGTAAATCTCTGTAACAGTCCCCACTGTGGAACGGGGGTTACGATTTGTGGATTTCTGGTCAATAGAGATTGCCGGTGACAAGCCTTCTATTCTTTCCACATTCGGTTTCTCCATCTGTCCGAGAAACTGTCTGGCATAAGAAGACAGGGATTCCATATATCTTCTCTGACCTTCCGCATATATGGTGTCAAAAGCCAGGGAGGACTTCCCTGATCCTGACATACCAGTCAATACAACAAATTCATTCCTGGGAATGTCCAGGTTAATCCCCTTCAGATTATGCTCCTGCGCGCCCCGTATTTTAATATATTCTCTTGGACGCATTTTCTGTATTTCTTCCATTACCTGCTCCTTTTTCTTCCTTATGTTAATCTATCTTATTATTCACAGCTGACACTGCCTTACCGATTGGTATCCTCTTTATCCATATCCCGCAAGATAATTTTAAGTTCCGTCATCTTATCACGCAGCTCTGCCGCCGCTTCAAAATTCAAGTCTGCTGCCGCTTTCTGCATTTTCTTCTGTATATCCTTGACGAGCTTCTCCAGTTCCTTCCGGTCCATGGATTCCGGATCCTTTTCAAACCGCATCTCTTCCTGGGCTATCACTTTGGAAATACTGATCAGATCCCTGACGGCCTTACGAATCGTCTGGGGCGTGATTCCGTGTGCTTCATTATACTTCTGCTGAATAATCCGGCGCCGGTTCGTCTCATCAATAGCCTTCCGCATGGAATCCGTCATCTTGTCCGCATACATGATAACATGACCTTCCGCATTACGGGCTGCTCTTCCCACTGTCTGGATCAGGGAGGTTTCACTTCTCAAAAATCCTTCCTTATCCGCATCCAGGATGACCACAAGAGATATTTCCGGAATGTCCAGACCCTCTCTGAGCAGATTAATACCCACCAGTACATCAAATACATCCAGCCGCATGTCACGGATGATTTCCGCCCGCTCCAGGGTTTCAACGTCGGAATGCAGGTACTTTACCCTGATTCCCACCTCACGCATATAGTCCGTCAGATCCTCAGCCATCCGCTTGGTCAGTGTGGTGACCAGGATCTTATTGTGCTTCTTCACTTCCTTATTTACTTCACTGATCAGATCATCAATCTGTCCTTCCACCGGCCTTACATCCACCTCCGGATCCAACAGACCTGTAGGACGGATAATCTGTTCCACCCGCAAAAGCTCATGCTGGCTCTCATAAACCGACGGCGTTGCGGATACAAAAAGCACCTGATCTATATGATCTTCAAATTCTTCAAAGTTCAGCGGTCTGTTATCCAGAGCTGAAGGCAGTCGGAATCCATACTCCACCAACGTAGTCTTACGGGAGCGGTCCCCTGCATACATCCCCCGTATCTGCGGCACCGTCATATGGGACTCATCAATCATGAGCAGATAATCATCTCCAAAATAATCCATAAGCGTCATGGACGGCGCTCCCGGCAGTGATGCATTCAGATGCCGGGAATAATTCTCAATTCCCGAACAGAATCCGGTCTCTCTGAGCATTTCTATATCAAAATTGGTCCGCTCCGCTATTCTCTGAGCTTCCAGCAGCTTGTCCTCTTCCTTAAAATAACGTACCCTTTCTTCCAGCTCTTTTTCAATGGTTATGCAGGCAGCCTTAATCTTCTCCTGAGATACAACATAATGAGAGGCCGGGAAGATCGACACATGATTCAAAACAGCACGTACCTGTCCGGTCAGCGGATCCACCTGTGCAACCCGGTCAATCTCATCACCAAAAAACTCTATCCTGATCAAAAAATCGCCGCCTTCCGCAGGATATACCTCCACAACATCGCCCCTTACACGGAAGCTGCCGCGCTCGACCTCCATCTCATTGCGGTTATACTGGATATCAATCAGTTCACGAATAACCCTCTCCCGATCCTTTACCATACCGGGACGCAATGACACGATCATCCCCTTATAATCATCAGGACTTCCGATGCCGTAGATACAGGACACGCTGGCCACTACGATGACATCCTTCCGCTCCGCCAGCGACGCTGTGGCTGAAAGTCTCAGCTTGTCTATCTCATCATTTACAGAGGAATCCTTGTCTATATAAGTATCGGATGAAGGAACATATGCCTCCGGCTGGTAATAATCATAGTATGATACAAAATACTCCACGGCATTCTCGGGAAAAAATTCTTTAAATTCACTATACAGCTGTCCTGCAAGGGTTTTATTATGGGCAATAATCAGGGTTGGCTTCTGCATCTGCTGGATGACATTTGCCATGGTGAATGTCTTTCCGGAACCGGTAACTCCCAACAATGTTTCAAACTGGTTGCCCTGCTGAAATCCCTTTACTAATTTTTCTATAGCCTCAGGCTGATCACCTGTGGGCTTGTATTCTGACACTAATTTAAATTCTTTCATATAGACTCCCGTCTGTATAACTGCGCTTGATCTGCGTATAACATTAAGTAGTATGGTACTCGATGTATATTTTATCACAAAAAAAATAAAAAGTACAGAGGGAACTGAACATTTGTTCTGATTTTTTATTACATTTTGGCCTTATATTACTGTTTATCGTATTTATGGGGGTATTGAAAAAACCGGACGAGATAGAAAGGCGGTTCTCCTTCTATTTCATCCGGTTGTCCGGAAGATTAGTTATGTCAGGCACATCCTTACTCTACACTGGCCGAAGGTGCTTCAATAGCTTCTTCTGCACTGGCTACAAGCAGCTCTTCCGCTTTTTTCTTGCTTTGACGCTCGAAATCTTCTTTTGT